>Ga0137829_12525836_pt1 | contig 11756 bp, 14 predicted proteins | sample OV2TP2_FD_97737 | JGI IMG/M metagenome (GOLD analysis project Ga0137829, IMG submission 97737) | reverse complement strand
TCATAGTGTAGTGTATTATGGATCCAGGGACTCTTGTGCGCAACGGGCGTCACTCTTCTCGAAGCACGAAATTGTGGACATCCGATGTCCACTTAAGATGTCCACTTCCACTCTCTATGCTTTTCAACGCAAAACGGCAAAAAATGCTGCGCGTCGCATGGATGGTCATCGGCATCCTTGTGATGGTGAGCATGGTGCTGTATACGCCAATATTTGGGCAGTAGCAGTCCTCTCTGCCCGATATTCGGATTGCCTAATCCGAATTTCGAACTTCAAACCTTCGGTCTCATCATTTTCAAAAACACCTCGTGCGGTATCTCGACGCGCCCGCGCGAGAGCATTTTCTTCTTCCCCTTTTTCTGCTTCTCGAGGAGCTTCATCTTGCGCGTAACGTCGCCGCCGTAGAGCTTCGCAGTGACATCCTTGCGTAGCGCAGGGAGTGTACGCGAGGCAATGATGCGCCCAAGCGCACTCGCCTGTATCTTCGTCACAAAAAGCTGGCGCGGCAGGATCGCGTGAAGCCGCTCCACCGCCTCCTTGGCCTCCTCCTCGACCCTCACGCGCCCGACGACGCGCGAGAGCGCGGGAACCACCTCCTCGGCAACGGCAATGTCAAGCCGCACAACGTCGGCCAGCCGCTCTTCCCTCGGCTCGTACGAGAGCGAGGCGTAGCCGGATGTCGCGCTCTTGAGCGCATCAAAAAAACCGCGCATGAGCTCGCGGAGCGGCAGCTCCGCAGCGAGCGAAATGCGACCCTCGCCGAATACCTCCGTCTCTCCTACCTCGGCTTCATGTGTGTGGAGAAGGCGGAGCACCGCCCCGAGATACTCCTGTGGCAAAATGATCCGCGAGCGCACCCACGGTTCGCGCACCGCAGCAATCGTCCCGTCGTCAGGAAATTGCGAGGGCGTGTGGACGCTTCGCGTCGCACCTTTCCGATCAGTCACTGCATAGACGACGGACGGCATCGCGGTGATGAGCGCGAGATGCGCCTCGCGGCGCAAGCGTTCCGCGACGATCTCAAGATGAAGCATCCCAAGAAGCCCGGAGCGGAAGCCGCGTCCGAGGGAGTGCGAGTACTCTTCCTCGTAGGAGATCGAAGAGTCCGAGAGTTTGAGCCGCGAGAGCGCGCGAGAGAGCGCGGGAAAGTCGTCTTGGCTTTCAGGATAGAATGACGCCCAGACGACGGGCCGTGGCGGCTTGTAGCCGGAGAGGGCGGCGAGCGGACGCGCGGCAGAGACAGCGGTATCGCCGACCATGGCGATGCCCGGCTCTTTGATGCCGGTTACGATGTAGCCGATCTCGCCGGCCGAGAGGAAATCAGAGCGAGTGAGCTCGGGCGCGAAAACCCCGACTTCGTTTGGCTTAAAAGCGCGCCCCGCAGCGCAGAGCTTCAGGGCATCGCCAGGGCGAACCGCGCCATCAAAAATGCGCACGTAAAGGATAACGCCCTGGTGCTCCGAATACTCAAAGTCAAAAATAAGGGCGCGTAAGCTTGTATTTTGTATTTTGTATTTTGTATCTGGCGTTTCGTATAATTCAGCTGGCCTTGGAGGAGGAACGCGGGCGATGACGGCAGCGAGAAGCTGGTCCACGCCTGCGCCGGTTTTTCCCGATGTTTCGAGCACATCTCCCTCCGGTAGCCCGGTGATGCGGCCGAGCTCGCGCTTTGCCTCGCCGATACGCGCGAGCGGCGAATCTATTTTGTTCACGACCGGAATGATGGCGAGGCCGAGCTCGCGGGCCATGGCAAGCGTCGTTAAGGTCTGTGCCTGCACTCCCTGCGTCGCGTCAACAAGCAACACTGCTCCCTCAACCGCCCTGAGCGCGCGCGAGACTTCGTAGGAAAAATCAATATGCCCTGGAGTATCAATTAGGTTGAGTATGTATTCTACTTCCGTGGATTGTTGCACGCTTCCGTTCTCATCATCGTTGCCGAAGTCCGTCGTGAATCCGCGCGCTTCCGCGTGCTTATCCGCAACGATCTGCGCGCGATAGCGCATGCGGACCGGCGCCATCTTTATAGTGATTCCCCGCTCCCGCTCAAGCGCCATCTGGTCGAGCACCTGCTCGCGCATCTTGCGCTTCTCAATCGTCCCGGTGCGCTCGAGCAGCCGGTCGGCAAGTGTTGACTTCCCGTGGTCAATGTGAGCAATGATCGAAAAATTGCGAATATGTGTGTCCCCAAATGTACTTGACATGGTCAAAAAGACGACTATAGTATATTCAACACTCCGACACTTTTTTTACGAAACCCTTATTTTAAGCCACATTTTCAAAATAGAGAATGGCTCTGTTGAGCCGTTTTATGAAAAAGTGTCGGAGTGTTGATATAAAAACAATCCCGATTCAATTTTTGTTCCACAAGTAACGGCCATCATTGATTATTCTCCGCAGGAGGTTATTTTGCTCGAATGGAGGACATCTCGGGCTTCAAAAATCAATATCTTTCCACTGGTGGATGATATCATTTCTACTTTTGAATTCACCAACTGATTTTTATTCATGATTCTTAATTCGTTATTCTTGATTCACTCACTATGCCCACTATGCCCCTCAACCCCCAAGCAAAATTCGTCGAAAACCCCTTCGACCTCGCCGCGCTCGAGAAGAAGCCGACGCGCGATGGGTTTGGAAAGGGGCTTATTGAGGCGGGGGAGAGATAAAAATACATGCTACAATATGAATGCGCCAAATCGAAAAATTAAAGAGATTTCGGACAAAATCGTCAAAGAGTATCAGCCGGAGAAAATCATTCTCTTCGGATCGCACGCATGGGGAGAGCCGCACGAGTGGAGCGACGTGGATTTATTGGTGGTGAAAGAAAGTAACAAATCAAAACTGGAACGCACCCGTGAGCTGCGGGGGCTTTTGTCTAACTCCGGGCAACCCCTCGATGTGCTTGTTTACACCAGAGGGGAACTGGAAGCACTCATCAACCAAGGGCGCAATCTTTTTTTGGAAGATATTGTCCGCAACGGCGTGATATTGTACACACAACCGTCCTACGATATCACGCTCACGCACGAGCCGGCGATGCTTATAACATGAACAGTGAGCCGATAACCTATGCACAAGAGTGGTTCGCGCGCGGCGAGGAAGATTTAGTGGCGATTGCACTCTTCTTGAAAAATGAGAGCGTACCAAATATCGCCTGTTTTCATGCGCAGCAGGCAGCAGAAAAGTACCTCAAGGGATATCTTGCGCAACACGAGCGCCATATACGCAAAGCGCATAGTTTGCAGTTTCTACTCGACGCGTGCACCAAGATTGACGCGTCGTTTGGAGCGCTTACAGCAGACGTCGCATTTCTCGATGAACTTTATTTTTCCTCCCGGTATCCCGATAACTATACGGAATATCAAAACAAGGATGCACAGGAAGCATACGCTGCCGCCGAGCGCGTGAAAGCCCTCGTACTTGATCGACTGAGTGGCGATGCCTCTTCGGCTGCGAGGGGTTTTGGCGCGTTCGGTTTTGTTCTCACGGCCGCTGCGGTCATTTTGGTGGCTGCTGGAGGATATTGGCTGTATACGTCCACAACGAATAACACGGATGGGAGTGGTGCCCAAACCGCCTGCATCGAAGACATAAGATACTGCCCCGACGGCACCACCGTCGGCCGCACGGGGCCGAACTGTGAGTTTGCTGCGTGCGCAACTGCGGACAACCAACTGCCAACAACCAATGAACTGGATACGTCAAACTGGAAAACGTATCGGAATGAGGAGTATGGGTTTGAGTTCAGGTATCCTTCGCAGTGGGAGGCTATTGAAGGTTTAGTACACGTTCACAAATATGATCTTTCGTCCGCTACGAATGCCATTTTTATTCCCATTGTTCGGGGAACACAATATTCGCCGGCATACTACAGCGAGGTTGAATTTTACGTTTCGACACAACTGGAAAAGTTTCGGTTAGACTCCGACGATTTTCTTGGCAGGAGCATTGTACCGAAAGGTACAGCTGCGGAGTACGGCAACGAACGCATGATAGGAAACACGCCGTGGACAGAAGTTGATACCTACATCGGCGCGCTCGAAAAGGGGGTTGCCTATAAGAACCTTTTTATCACCGTGAACGATCTCGCGTATGTCTTTGTCATGCAGTACTCGCTCCCCGTCTATCCGGAGGGTTACCAAAGCAACCGCGAACGTTTTGCGATAATGCACGCGATGGCGAGCTCGCTGCGTTTTTTCTGAGCGTAAAAGTAGAAGACCGCATTAGAAAAGCATGTTGGTTCAGGATCAAAAATTAATGGAAAGTCTTTTTGACCTCGTCGCGCTCGAGAAGAAGCCGACGCGCGATGGGTTTGGGAAGGGGCTTGTGGAGGCGGGAGAAAAAGACGAGCGCGTGGTGGTGCTCTGCGCGGACCTCGCGGATTCCACGCGCGCGCAGTGGTTTCGGGACAAGTTTCCGGAGCGCTACATTGAGCTTGGGGTGGCGGAGCAAAATATGGCCACCGTTGCAAGCGGGCTTGCGAATTACGGGAAGATTCCATTCATGGCCTCATACGCTGCGTTTAATCCTGGGCGTAATAATGAGCAGATTAGAACGACAATCGCACTCAATAATGTGCCGGTGAAAATCGTGGGCTCGCACGGCGGTATCAGCGTCGCGCAGGATGGCGCAACACACCAGGCGCTTGAGGACGTCGGGCTCATGCGGATGCTGCCGAACATGGTGGTCATCGTGCCAGTGGATGCCGAAGAGGCACGCAAGGCAACGTATGCCGCGGCGTTCAACGGTGCGCCGACATATCTCCGCTACACGCGCGACAATCGGCCGGTGTTCACCACTGCCGAGTCGCCATTTGAGATAGGGAAGGCGAATATGCTCTGGGACGGGAACTCCGAGGGAGACCTCGACGTCGCTGTTATCGGCTGCTCCCCGGTCATCCACAATGCGCTCATGGCGGCACAAGAGCTCACCGACGAGAGCGGCCTCAAGATCGCGGTGCTGAATTGCCACACGGTCAAACCTCTCGACCGCGAGGCGATTGTTGCGCTCGCGCGCCGCGCAGGAGCAATCGTCACCGTCGAGGAGCACCAAATTGCCGGCGGTCTCGGCTCTGCCATCGCAGAGTGCCTCGCCGAGGAGTTCCCCGTGCCGATTGAATTCATCGGCGTCCGCGACCGCTTCGGCCAGTCCGGCACGACGGAGGAGCTTTTTGCCGAGTACGGCCTCGACGTGCCGCATATTAGGGAGGCGATCGTGCGTGTAGCCCAACGAAAAGCGTAGCGGTCATTTATGGGCGTGCGTATTTTTGGTGCGTATCTGGTGTGTGTATCTAGTGAATTTGTAATAACAATGCGGTCGCATTATTATTGCAAATTCGTTCTTACTCGCTAAAGTTTTGGTGTCTTGGTTTCTGATTTCGAGCGCGATTGTGGACATCGGATGTCCACTTTTTATTACTTCGACAATGCGCGAAATATAATGTCTCAAAAAATCATCGTTGCCTCCAAAAATCCGGTGAAAATACAAGCGGCTGAGGATGGGTTCCGGCTTATGTTTCCCGAGGGGGCGTTTGAGATCGAGGGCGTCGCGGTCCCTTCAGGCGTTCCCGATCAACCGATGTCGGACGCGGAGAATTTTGCGGGCGCATGGAATCGCGCCACGAGTGCGGTGTCGGTGGCGGCCGATGCGCACTTTTATGTCGGCATAGAGGGCGGGATCGAGGAGCGGGACGGCGAGCTTGCGGCTCTGGCTTGGGTGGTTGTGCGATCGAACAATGGCAGGTACGGAAAGGGGAGGAGCGCGACGTTCTTTCTGCCCGAGCAGCTTGCGGCGCTGGTGCGATCCGGTCGTGAGCTCGGCGACGCAAGCGATGAGCTGTTCAACGAGCGAAACGTGAAGCAGCATATTGGCACCGTGGGGCTCCTCTCCGGCGGCGTAATTGATCGAACGCAGTACTATATGAGCGCCGTCGCGCTCGCGCTGATTCCGTTTCGGAATGCGCATTTGTATTGAATACGTATAATCGAGTAGCCCTTAGCGAAACGCGCTAAGGACATGAACTCTATCTGCGAGCACACACAACCGGTTTGAGCATATCTTCCTCGCTCATAATCCGATGTGGCATCCATCGAAAACCAAGAGACACCTCGTCGTCATAATCAACCAGCTCAAAGTAGTGTATCAAACACTGTTCGTATGTGACCTGTGTACAAGTTTCACTTCGACTCTCACCAAGTTCTGCACGATTGACCTGCCATAGATAAATCGCCGTTCCTAATTCGTCAAGTGTATGCCCTTTCAGCCATTTTGGTAATGTCTGATTAAACATGGGGGTCTCCTTTGTTGTAACCCTATTGTTGCGAAAATAATCTGCACGGTCATACACGCAGTGTTGGCATCTGCGCTCAATACTACTGCTACAGCATATGTCACGCAATACCTCGTGACGCACAAAATGTCCGATCGGACAGAGTATGCGTCACTCACAAGGAAGCGAGCAGACTAGGTCCCAGCAATTGCGTTGGGTACGGCAAGGTGTTACGCTGTAAAAGGATGTAACTATGCAAACCAGACCCAGAAAGGGACCGAGATGAACAAGAATATCGTCGTTGTCGCAGCGTTCTTTGTAATGTGTGCCGCTTATACGACACTCGCCGCAAGCAGGTTTTATACCGGTATCGGCATTCAGGTAATCGAGATGTCGGACAGTATTCGCTCCATTCACAGCGCCGATGGAGGATACAGCAACAGTCACGGGCAGCTGACCGGGCATCTCATGATTATGGGAGTACTCTCTGGCAGCACTGCGGAGAAAGCCGGATTAAAATTTGGAAACCTTGTGCTTGCAGTTGACGGCAAAGACGCCGGCAGCTTGAGAAAAATTGGAGTTTTCAATGCCATAGAAAGTGGGGCTGTCGGTTCCGTTGTCGTCCTTAAAATAAGACGCATCGCCCACGATGGCACACCGCTTGAAGAAGTAGACATCGTTGTCGAGCGAGAGACTGTTGACAGAGCACGGTGGCTACCGATGGACACAGTGCTGGGTGGCGGAACGTCTGGAGCAGACGGCAATATTGCCGTGCAGTCTAAATTTACGGAAGATGCCACAGAGGGGGTTTTTACATTTTGGTATCGGGTGCACAATAGAGACGATAAGGATATTTTTCTGCAGTGGGACGTTCTTGACTGTGCCGCAGGTCTCGGACGACACAAATCGATGCTCCTTGTACCCCTAAGCGGTGGTGAGGCAAAAGAGTTCACGTTAAAAACCAGCAATGTATTGGCGCCGGAGCATGGACATGGTGTAGTGCGAGTGCTTGTTCGCACAAGCACGCACATGACGGAGCACTACGCCAAGAAAAACTTTTTTACGCCAGAAGGTGGCATGTTCACCACCAGTCTAGCGACTTCAATGTTCGCGTTTATTCCCGAAGGATGGATGGAGGAGTGCGAGCGATGAGTACGATGAGCAAATTCATTATGACTTGAGGGACAAAATACAACATGCTCCATCAGGTCAAATTCTAATCGGTGTGGTCGTCTCCTTGAACGAGGGCTGGGACTCTTTGCAACACGCTACAGATTTCGATTCCCTTGGCATGACAAGAGTGTCGGCGATAATCGGTCGTACCATCGTCACGGCACATATTTTTCTGGACAAGATTGAGGCCTTGGCCCAACTTTCTTATGTTCGTCGCGTGGAGCAACCGACCATGCACATATAGTGTAGAATTAAAATAAACCGCCCCGGCTACACAGACGCCGGGGTGGATCTATTTTAGCCGAGTGTGAAAACCGCGCTTGCGGGGGCGGCGCTTATATTTAATACTACAGCCATACGGTATGGTCCGCGACGAACAGAAAACCGAATCGAAACTTACTGCGGGCGTGCTCGACGACGCCGAACGCTCTCTCACTCCGGAACAGTACGCTGTTACACAGGAGAAGGCGACAGAGCAGCCGTTTGAGAACAAGTATTGGGATAATAAAACGTCCGGGAAGTATCGGTGCGTGGTCTGCGGCGCGCCGCTTTTTTCATCAGAGGAGAAGTTTGATTCTGGTACCGGCTGGCCGAGCTTTACGGCGCCGGCATCAGGGAGTGCGGTCTTACTCACCGAAGATAGGACGCTTGTCGCGGAGCGCACCGAGGCGCTCTGCAGCCGCTGCGGCGCGCACTTAGGCCATGTCTTTGATGACGGGCCGCGCGAGCGCGGCGGCAAGCGCTACTGTATCAATTCGGCGTCGCTTGATTTTGTACCGCAGAACGCACAAGAGAGAGCTGCAGGAGGCAGTGTTTCTGTCGTGATCGATACTCGCACCGCACCCGCGACGGGCGCGGTGCAAGCGCAAACGCCACTCGAGATCGCGACGTTTGCAGCCTGGTGCTTTTGGGGTGTGGAGGAGGAGTTTCGGAAATTGGAAGGCGTCGTTAATGCCACCGTGGGATATTCAGGCGGGCAGATAGAAAATCCGTCGTACAAGCAAGTGTGCGGCGGCACGACGGGTCATGCCGAGGCGGTGCGCGTTGAGTACGACCCGCACCGCGTATCGTACGACGACTTGCTCGCGGCGTTTTGGGCTATGCACGATCCGACCGAGCGCAATCGTCAAGGGCCGGACATCGGCAGCCAGTACCGCTCGATCATTTTTTATCACACGTCGGAGCAAGAGCGCGCGGCGCGCGCGTCAAAAGAAGCGCTCGGGAGGGCAGGGAAGTACGGCGGGAAGCCGATCGTGACCGAAATCATCCCCGCGGCACCGTTCTATCGAGCCGAGGAATACCATCAGCAGTATTTTGAAAAGCGGGACAATAGCGCGTTTGACTAGCGTCCTCCCCGGGCATCTCTTTTTGGCAGGCTTTCCTACCAAGCGTAGCGCGCTTTTTTGCAAAGTGCGTTTTTTATGGTACTATCAAAAAAGAATTCGGGGGTACTGACCTTGACTGAACAATAGGAGGAAAGACCGTGGCAACGCACATAGGGAAACCTTTAGCGGAGAACGTTTGGTACCATGCGGATCATTGGCGAGATGTGTTAGTGCAGGAGCGTACCCGTCAAAAGTATGCGCTGGTGCTCGAGCTCACAGGGGTCGAAACGATTCCGCAAGTCGGCGAGATACGTTTGTGGCTTGGCAGCCTTTCCGATCTTGGGCACAAGGTCGGTTATCGAGGGGATAGGGGCGCGAGTGCTCTCATTGAAAGTTTCATGAAGCGCGAGTTGGTGGTAACCGTTTGCAAGGGCAACCATAGCAGTAAGGGCGTGTATGCATGCTTCGAGAGCCGATCAGCGGCGCGGGCGTTCAAACAAAACGGCTATCCAAGAAAAGTTCATGAGTGGCTGCTCCAGGCAAAGCCATGGGTACTGCGTCCTGAGCACACAGCTACGGAAAAGACCGCCACACTGCCTGCAGCGGTAGCCGCGCAGACTGAGGAGGGGGCCGCATCGTATCCTAGCTCGTCCGACATCGACACACCGGGCGCCTCGAGAGAGATCGCAGTGGTTCCCGAGCATCAACCGGAAACACGCGCAGAAGTGTTAGATCCAGATAGGTTTCGGCGCCAGAGTCACACGCGATTCTTCTTGGAAGATCGCCCTGCGAAAATTTCCGGGACCCCGGAGCTCCCGTGTATCATCGGTACGAGTAGAGCGCTCGAGCACATTGCCGCGCTCGTCGCGCGCGTTGCACGGACAGATGCCACGGTACTCATCAGCGGAGAGACAGGCGTTGGGAAAGAGCTTGTTGCACAGTGGATCCACCTAAAAAGCAGGAGGAATCAGGGCCCTTTCGTACCTGTCAATTGCGCTGCGGTTCCGGACGGGTTGTTTGAGTCTGTGTTTTTTGGGCATACGCGTGGGGCGTTCACCGGGGCGGACCGCTCGCTGTTTGGCTTATTCCATGTGGCAGACGGCGGTACGCTCTTTTTAGATGAAGTCGGAGACTTGTCTCTTGCATCACAGGCGAAATTGCTCTCGACACTCGAGACACACACCTATCGGCCTATCGGTTTGCAGCAGACTTTCACGTCCGATTTTCGGATTATCTCTGCAACAAACAAAAATCTCGCGGAAGAGGTGCGGCAGGGCGCTTTCCGCGACGACATGCTCCACCGGGTCAATGTGTTCCCGATACATGTCCCGCCGCTCCGCGACCGCAGGGAGGACGTCCCACTTCTTCTTGAGTTTTTCGTCGAGCTGCTCTCGAAGAAGATGCTCCGCAGCGCGCCGACCGTTGATCCGCTTGTTCTGTCGCTTGTGCGTGATTACTACTGGCCGGGCAATATCCGCGAGCTCCGTAATGTAGTCGAGCGAGCGCTCATTGTCTGCGATGATGTTCTTGCACAAGAGCACATTGTCCTTGACCCATTTTGTGGACTCAACCGCTCTGAGACGGAGATCGTGAAATTTTCGTATGATTCGGATAGGGAAAAATAATTTCTCCTGCCTGATCCGTTCGGTCAGGCAGGGTTCGATAAAACTGTTGAAGCGCTCCAGCGAGCAATTATATGCGCCGCGCTTGAGCGGCATGGAGGTGTCAAATCACGCGCCGCCGACGCTATTCGTCTCAACCGGACGACCTTTCTGGAGAAACATAAAAGGCTGACGGGCAACAATGGCATCCACGGCAGAGGAGCGCTCTGAAGCAAGCCCACACGCCACTATCTCTTGCAGATAGTGGCGTATGCTTTTTGATGTCTCTCTGCATGTGGTCATGTATACTTTGAATAACGAAATCTGATACTCCGATGTCCCCCGCCGTGCGAAAGCTCCAAGCTTCAAAAATCAAGTTCCAAGCAAATCTCAATACACGAATTCCAATTTCCAAACACGGACTGCGGCGTGTTTGGCATTTGAGATTTGAATCATTGGAATTTATTTGGAAATTGTTGGTTGGAAATTGCAGCTTCGTCGTGGTGTGACATCGGATGTCGGCGTCGGCAATTTCGTTATTCAAAGTCATGTAGACACTTTGAGTCGGCGAGGAAGTGCGGTAGAATATATATCATGACACGTCGGATGGGATACACAATCCGCGGATTTTTTGATTTTGTGCGCGAGCAGGGCGTGGTTGGGTTCGCGGTCGGCTTCATGGTCGGCGGAGCAGCGACACGGCTCGTTGGCTCATTCGTCGGGGACGTCATCAATCCGCTTTTGGGGCTTGCTCTCGGCGCCGCGGGCGACCTCAGCGACGAGTCATTTACGGTCGGATCCGCAGTAGTGAAATGGGGAAACCTCGTCAAAACGGCGATTGACTTCATTATCGTTGCGGCCGTCGTCTATCTCGGCGTGCGGATGCTGGGGCTCGACAAGGTTGATAAGAAGAAATAGACGCTTTGTTGCTGCAACACGGGCAACAAAAAACACGCCACGCAAGAGTGTCGCGCGGCGGGTTTGATGGTCTATAAAAAAAGAGCAGATGTTATGCAGGAGATACCTGTTGCTCAATCATCCGGTGACAATCAGCGACGGAAATCAGAGGCTCTCCCGGGTGCTTTTCGTCCATGTGCGCCTTGATGCCGGTTTCATCCATCATACTCTTAAATTTCGCGACTGCCTCGTCCCGGGTTGCGGCGTCTACGGTCATCGTATCGCCGCACGAGCATGTCATTTTATATGAGGTCATAGTGTTTGTTTCTGTGTGTTGCTAAATTCTCGACCAGTATATTAAGTATGGCATAGGGTACGTTTTATTGCCAGCTGCCGCATTCACCGATGTAAAATGACACCGTAGGCCTACTGGTTCTCCGATATAGAAAAGACACCGAAAGAGAGAGCAAGTTTTCTGGTATGGTGTGAGAA
>Ga0137829_11782793_pt1 | contig 11815 bp, 9 predicted proteins | sample OV2TP2_FD_97737 | JGI IMG/M metagenome (GOLD analysis project Ga0137829, IMG submission 97737) | reverse complement strand
GGAGGCAAGTATGGCACTGTTACCAAACATGGAAATCTATCCCAGGACCATCATGTTGCGAGATGGCACCAGAGTGATAGTGAGACCCCTGGAAGAAGGGGACAAGGTTCGATTGCTCCGCTTCTTTCAACAGGTCCCGGAGGAGGAGCGGTACTATCTTAAGGAGAACGTCACCTCCCCGGAGGTCATCCACGACTGGGCCGCCAATATAGACTTCGATCGGGTCATCCCTATTGTAGCCCTGATAGACGATCAAATAGTGGCCGATGCCACCCTCCACAGGAGCCGGTCAATGGCACGCCGCCACATTGGTGAGCTGAGAATAGTTGTGGACCCCAGTTGCAGGGGAGCGGGGCTGGGTACGAGGCTCATCCGAGAGCTACTGGATATTGCCGCAGAGCTGGGGCTTCATAAGGCGATGTTCGAGCTGGTAGTTAACCGGGAGGAAGCTGCCATCGAGGCTGCCGAAAACGTGGGGTTCAAACAAGTGGCTGTTCTCAAAGAACGGATTAAAGACTACTGGGGCAATCTCCAGGACCTGGTGATACTGGAAATGCCCCTCAAAGACCACACGACATGGTGGAGGTTTTGATGTAGAACCTCAGCCAACCAGAAGATTTAATCCACGGTGTGGGATGCATCTTGCAGCTTCCCTATGCTGCCCATGTGTATCCGGGCAATCCGTGCCCACAGTTCCAGTTCCGGGAGACAAGGCTAGCCCTGCGGTAAAGCCTGTCCTGAGCGAAACGAACGGAAAGGAGTGAGCTATCATGTACAAACGCATTCTTGTCCCCCTGGATGGGTCAAAGCTGGCTGAACAGGTGATACCTTATGTACTCTTCTTGGGGAAGGACCTCAAAGCACAAGTCCAGATCCTGCGTGTCTTCGATCCCGTGCCTCCTGACGTGACCGATCCTTTTCGGGGGATATATTCTCATGAGGTCGCAGCCACCAGGCAGCGGCATGCTCAAGATTACCTGGATGGAGTTAAAGCAGCCCTGCTGGGCAATGGATTGACAGTGGCGACGGCAGTCGAGGAAGGGAGCCCGGCAGATCAAATTGTGGCTGAGGCAGAGAAGGAGCCGGACACCCTCATTGCCATGTCTACCCACGGGCGGTCAGGGATGAGCCGGTGGGTCCTGGGCAGTGTGACGGACAAGGTGCTTCATGCCACTCCCAACCCCCTATTGATTATCCGGTCTCACGAGCCAGCAGGCCCAACGCAAGAGGTGAAACTCGATACAGTTATCGTCCCCCTGGATGGGTCTGAGCTATCGGAGATGGTGCTGCCTCATGTGGTCGCTCTGGCCAGCCCAAGGCGATGGAAGGTGGTCCTGGCCAGGGTCACGCCCTCGGCGGGGGAATACTACCGCTACATGAGCGTCCAGACAATGGATAGCGCATCCAAACTCTACTACGGCCCCTATGAAGAGTTCTCTAAAGAAGCGGATGCCCTGGCGATGGAGTACCTTCACAGGGTCAGGGAGAATCTGATGAAGGAGCGAGTTGCGTCGGTAGAAGAGCGGCTACTACAAGGCCATCCTGCTGAAGCCCTTGTGGACCTCGCCTGTGATACTCCAGACTGCCTGATAGCCATGACCACCCACGGACGCTCTGGCGTGGGGCGCTGGATGCTTGGAAGCGTCGCTGACCGAGTGGTGCGCTACTCTATGAGCCCAGTTCTGGTCATACGGCCACCCGGAGAAAACCTCGAAAGGGAGTGACGGATTCTTAGCAAACGAGGCCATAGCCCATCACCTGGACAATTCGGCCAGTGAACGGCAAAAGGGGCTAACGGATGCAAGCACGTGATCTAAAGTAGGGGCAAGGCTAGTCTTACCACTACTCAGCCCGCGGCCTCGATACTGACTCCCCGCTGGTTTGCCAGGTAAGAGGCGAACATGGTGACTGCCAGGACTCCTGCGACAGCAACCAGAGATATGGCCGTGGGCACTGCATAGAAGTCGCTGATGAGCATCTTGACTCCAAAAATTCGACCCAGAGCCATACAGTAAAGGACACGGCCATAGTGTCTATCTACTTCTCTATTGCCTTATTTCGACATCTTGGGATGTCTCTGGCAATGGCATATTGCTCTCCATAGGAGGTGTCCATAGGAAGTGCTACTGCTGTGAGGGTTTCTCAAGCCGCCAATTTGTGGGCTCTGGTCTCGCCACCTGCACCGGCTACCACAAGCTCTGCCGAAGCTGCCACTTCAGAGCGTCCCACAGGCTGGCGACTGGATACGTACCGTAGCACCACTTCCTCTGCCTCGGTCAGGTAATGGCCACACTGGAGGCAGGCAATATAGCTACCGTATACGTCCTTATCCGTGTACAGGTCCCCTCCGCATCTGGGACAGGATTTTAGCCACATCATGGTTCATACCTCCTTTGCAGACAGCAGCTCCTCCAGCATCCTGACCAGCTCCCAGGGATCGAAGGGCTTGGCCAGGAAGTGACTTCCCAGAGGGCCGTACCGCCTGGTCGCCTCCTCCAGGTCCAGGGCTGATATGACTACCCAGGCAGGAGAGCTGCTGTTCATCTGCTGGTGTTGATGAAGCCAGTCCAGGACTGCTCCTTCCCGGCCATCGGGAAGGCCAAGGTCCAGGACAACGGCCTCTGTAGGTTGGTCATCCAGAAAACGGAGGGCGTCTCCACCTGTAGCTACCTCGACAACCTCGAACCCTGCCCTGCGTAAGGAAAAGCGAAGCATCCTGACCACGCTCTGGTCATCCTCGACCACAATGACCCTGCGGTTGCGCTCAGGGAAGCCCACTTCGACCACGCTCAGGGCAGGCTTTATATCTGTATAGGCGTTGCCATTACTGTTTTCCATCATTTCGCCTCTGGTGCAGATTATTGGGGCCCAGGTGTACGGCAAGGCTCAGGTGGCCGGTGTGAATTTGCTATGCCACACTAACCCCTGGCCCCAGCATCCTCCTCTGGCCGTGGCCAGAAGAGTCCCTTACTTCACCTGCACCTTGACCTTCGTGGGCTCAGGGGTGGCTGGGCTCGGGACCGTTATCTCCAGCACCCCCTCCTTATAGGTGGCCTCGATGGCGTCGGTATTCACGCCCTCAGGCAGGCTGATAGACCGGGAGAACTCACCCGCGGCCCGCTCGGAGCAGTAGTAGTTTTCTTCCTTGACCTCCTTCTCCTCATGCCTGCGGCCCCGTACCACAAGCACATCCCCTTCCACCACCACATCTATATCTTCCCGCTTCATGCCGGGCAGGTCTGCCCGGATGACGAGCTTTCCTTCCCGCTCGAAGACATCTATGCTGGGAGACCACCCCTCTCCCCAGAATGGCCGCAGATGGTGCCCGAAGCCACGCCAGGGGATGAAGTCCCGCATGGCGCGGTCGAAGAAGCGGTCTACCTCCTCAGGCCAGGCCAGTGGCCCTCGGCGTCCCCGGCGGACTGTGATACCTCGTTCCTGTTCTCGTCCGTTACCCATAGAATGACCTCCTTTCCGTGCTCGCTATTTTGTACTCGGTTCATCAGAGAACCTGCCTTTATGGTAAGAAGTCAGTGTGACACCGGCATAAAGACGGCGCTGATGGGCGTGAAAGAAATATGAACGCCTGAGAAGGCAGATAAGAAGGCTAGAGAGATGTGGAGTTTAATATACGGAGGGGCTGAGAATAGCCGGGTACGTCGGGCTGATATATCTTCACGTGGGGAGAGGCTCGCGTCACATGGAGATAGACCTTAAGGTGATGTCTAACCTGTTGGCGCGAGAACAGCCCCTTTTGGGTCTAGGGCTTGGGCATCCGGTAGCCCACCTGAGACTCGGTGAAGATGTAGCGGGGGTTCCGGGCGTCGTCACCCAGCTTCCGACGGAGGTTGCGGATGAAGGAGCGGACCAGCTCCGTCTCCCCAGAGTACTCAGGCCCCCATACCCGCTGCAATATCTGGTCGTGGGTCAACACCATCCCGGCATGGGTCGCCAGCTCGTAGAGGAGCTTATATTCGGTAGCTGAGAGGGAGACCGCCTGGCCTCCCACAGCCACTCGACGCTCGGCGAAGTTAATGGTCAGGTCATTCAGCATAAAGGACGGCCTCACCTCTAGCTGGTCAGGTAGCACCCGCCGACGGAGTGCGGCCTCAATGCGGGCCAGCAGCTCCGATGGCGAGAAAGGCTTGGTGATGTAGTCATCAGCCCCCATCTTAAGGGCCTGGACTGCATCCTCGTCCCGGTCTCTGGCGGTGAGGAAAATCACTGGCACCCCTGAGAACTCCCGGATACGCTGGAGTAGCTTGAAGCCGCTGGTTCCAGGAAGCATCAGGTCCAGCAGCACCAGGTCAGGCTCCTCCAGTTCCACCAGCTTAGTCACTTCAGTGGGGTCGGTGGTCACCATGGGCTGGTATCCCCCTTCATCCAGGGAGCGCTGGAGGTAGCGTAGTATCTGCGGCTCATCGTCCACGGCCAGGATGCGTGTCCTCTCTCCCGCCCGACTCACCCTCCCGAGGTGCTCAGCCCTCCTGGAAGTGTCCGATGGAAGAAATCCCCCCAACCCCCCTTTGCTAAAGGGGGGTAAGGGGGGATTTTCAACGGCTATGGGAAGGGTGAAGCTGAAGGTAGCGCCCTGGCCCTCCCCAGAGCTGTCGGCCCATATGCGACCGCCGTGGGCCTCCACAATCCCTTTGCAGATGGCAAGGCCAAGGCCGCTCCCCGCAAGCCTACGCCCACTATCCTCATGGACCTGGGAGAACTTCTTGAACAGGTGAGATAGCTTCTCCCTGGGGATACCCCTGCCCAGATCACGCACATGTGCTGTCACATGCATGGCATCGTATTCGACCTCGATGGCAATGGGCGCTGCTGCCGGAGAGAACTTGGATGCGTTGCTCAGGAGGTTCAGCAGCACCTGGATTACCCTGCGCCGGTCGGCATTGACAAGAGGCAGGCCCTCGGGTAGGTAAAGCTGTATCTCTTGAGGGCTACCGCTGCGGCGGAAGGTCGTTTGGGCCTCTTCCAGCACCTCCCTTAGATTGATGGCCTCAGGGCTGACCGACAGAGAGCCAGCCTCGATGCGGGTCATGTCCAGAATGTTGTCCACCAGGTCCCGGAGGCGGTCCGCCTGCTCGTCAATGATCTGAAACAGCTCCCGGGTCTCCTCGGCATCGAAGGGTCTCTTGCTCCCCAGCACCGTAGCTGCTGACCCCTTGATGGCTGTGAGGGGAGTCCTCAGCTCATGGGTCACAATGCCCAGGAATTCGCTGCGAAGCTTCTCAACCTCCGCCAAGGGGGTGATGTCCTGGATGAGCGCTATGGCACCAATAACATCGCCACCGCTGGAGTGGATGGGTGTGGCGCTGTAGAGGACGGGGATCTTCCGTCCATCGGGAGCCTGGTACACCATATCCTCAGCCCGGACCGTCTCACCTCGGAACAGCGCTCTCTGCAGGGGGCGCTCCTCCAGGTTGTAGATACTCCCATCGGGTCTGAGAAAGGTGATTAGCGGCTCATACGTGACCATGGATTCAGTGAGGCAGACGTCAAATCCAGCTATGCGCTGCAGCTCCTTGTTGAACAGTATGACCTTTCGGTCCTTGCCCTCCACTACAACGATGCCCACAGGTGATGTATCTATCAACACCTGTAGGCGCTGACGCTCCATCTGCACCTCTTCTTCCATCCGCTTACGCTCGGTGACATCGGTAGAGATACCACAAACCGCATAGGGGACTCCTGTAGAGTCGTGGAGGGGAAACTTGAGGGAGATGTAAGTATGCAGTCCATCATCATGAGGGGCAAGCTCCTCGAACTCCAGGGGGGCTCCAGCTTCAAGCACCTTTCGGTCACTGGCCCGAAAGGCGTCAGCCATCTCCTTTGGGAATATATCGTAGTCGGTCTTGCCCTTGATCTCCTCTCTGTCAACGTGGAACAAATTTTCGTACTGGTGGTTGACCAGGATGTACCGACCCCCGGTGTCTTTGACGTAGATGACTGCGGTAGTGCTATCCAGGATGGAGCGGTAGCGAGCCTCCGATTCGGACAAGGTCTGGAGGATGACATCTATACGACTTCGCTCGGCCTCTACTCTCTGGTACAGCCGAGCGTTGCGGATAGCCATAGCTGCCTGGGCAGCAAAGAGCACCAGCAGGTCCTCGTCCTCTGGCGTGAACTCTTCCCCACCCTCCTTCTCGGCAAGATACAGGTTACCCAGTCCCTCATCTCCAAGGCGGATGGGACTGCCAAGAAAGGTCTTCATTGGGGGATGGTTGGGCGGGAAGCCGATGGAACGAGGATGGCTTGACAGGTTGGCCAGCCTCAAAGGCTGCTGCAGATGCTGGAGCAAACCTATGATGCCCAAACCTTGGGGAAGGGCCCCAATACGCTCTCGTTCCTCGGGCGTAACTCCGTGGGTAATAAACTGTTGAATGCGGCCAGGGGCATCGAACACCCCTAGCGCTCCATACCGTGCGCCGGTCAGTTCACAGGCTGCGTCAACCACTTCCTGGAGCACGGTCGGCGGGTCAAGGCTGGAGGTTATCCGGCGGCTGATATCACTGAGTAGAGAGAGGCGGCCCCGGAGGCGATCTATCTCCACTCTAAGGTTCTGAAGCTCTCTGTCTTTTCTACTCTCGGATGTATCTTCCAGTGTCATTGGAGACCTCTGTAGCATAGCTATCGTCCAACGTGATTGTATCACATGCCCAGAAGTCCCTGGTGCCATAAATATATGGGGGCGTCTAAATGCGTCATAACTTAAATGTTGGACTTTCGCCAATTTTTGGTCCCAGATACGAAACGCCGACCTTCGCAGCAATCCAGCCCGTATCTGGAAAGCCATTTTGGCGAAACTCCAGTCAAGATGATAAAATCTTAAGGGTATTGATGGTCCCTGACGTGTTGGGACGGATAGTGAGGAGGGGCAGATGATCGTCCTTCATGGAATCTGGGCACCCTTCGGGCTTGAGCTATCTAGAGCGAAGCCTTCGATAGAGGGTACTACTATATGGAAGCTGAGCATCTGGGGAGAGGATTCCTCGCTTTCGTCACTTCAACCAAAGCGCGGCCGCAGGCCAATGAAAGTACAGGCCAGGCCACGACCGCATCCCTTCGCAGCAGCAACAAAAGACCTCTTGCTAAGCCTGAGGGAGCTAGCAAGAGATAGTATTCCCCATGAGGACACCGCACCTTGGCAGGCAGATGAGGTAGTTCTGTTTCTCCCCTCAGCCAGGGACTTACCTATAGCCTCTCCAGAATTGCCTCGGGAGAGGGAAGATCCGGGTGAGATGAATCCTACTCTCATGGCCTGGGAGGTACCCTGTATCGCCCTGACGGCAGCTCAAGCTCTCTCTCTGTTGGCCATTCTATCGGAAGAGCCAGAATATAGACCCCTGGGCCTCGGAGATGCCGGCGTCACCCTGGCAGCGGACTTCCGTTTCTGGAGCAAAGCAGCCAAGCTAGCCCTTGAACTCCTCGCACGACAACGGTTCATCCCGTCTCTTGAGTGGGAACCCGACGGGGAGGGCCAGAAACTATGCGCCCTCTGGGAGCCTGTGCTGCAGGACCCCAGAGACGAGAAGCGAGTTTCTATCCTCGCCCGTGCTATGCCGCCAGCGTGCCGTGCTTTCCCTGTCAACACCCCGAACCCTTCAGACTTATCGAAGGGACGGAGCCACACTGCTGGTAATGGGGTCGGGCCTGCATCATCAGTCCCTTCATCTCCCAGGACCCTGGTAGAGAGCTTCTTGAAGGCAGCGGTAGACCAGACCGTTCGCCAGTGGACCTCCCCTCCCGTTGGGAAGGGCGCTGGACGCCGACGCCAGAGGGCAGAGAGAGCGTCTATAGCCGATAGGTGGGTCATGGCCCTGGCGGGAGAAGACCCGGCTATCGAGGGGACCGAGCAGGAGCTCAAGACACTCAAGGAAGCTGTGGAGAAATGGACCGCAGGCCTCCAGGATGGGGGTGCTGCCTTCCGCACATGTTTCCGCCTGGAGCCGCCGCTTGAAGAGGAAGTAGCTCTATCAAAGGGGCGCAGTCGCCGTAAGGTTGCTCAACCCCGTGACTGGGCGCTACGGTTCTTCCTCCAGGCCACCGATGACCGGAGCCTGCTGGTGCCGGTAGACAGGGTGTGGAAAGAGCGGAGAAAGGGTCTGACCTACCTGAACCGGCGCTTTGAGCAGCCCCAAGAGCGGCTCCTGGGAGACCTGGGGAGGGCTTCAAAGCTTTTCCCGCCCATAGAGGAGGTCCTCAAGTCGGCTCGACCTGAAAGCTGCAATCTCACTACCGAACAAGCCTACGCATTTCTGAGGGAGGCGGCTCCCCTCTTCGAGGAGAGTGGACTAGGGGTGCTGGTGCCTCCCTGGTGGGAAAACCGCAACGCATCCCTGGGGGTGCGTCTGCAAGTACGGCCAAAGGAGAATGACAAGGTGTCATCAACTAGCCAGAACATCCTGGGCCTGAACAACATCGTCAACTACCAGTGGCAACTGGCCCTGGGGGAGGAAACCCTGAGCTGGGAGGAGTTTAACAGGCTGGCAGAGCTCAAGGTCCCCCTGGTGCAGGTCAGGGGCCAGTGGGTAGAGTTCAAGCCGGAGCAGGTAGAGGCCGCCATCCAGATGTGGGAGAACCGTGCTAACCAGGGAGAGATGACCCTAAGGGAGGCCCTGCACCTTAGTCTGGATCAGCAGGGCCCGGTGGCGACGGGCTTACCTGTGGTGGGCGTTCAGGCTGATGGTTGGATTGGGGAACTCACCAGGCAACTGGCTGAGGGGGATAAGCTGCCGGAGGAGCTTCCCACACCATCAGGGTTTCATGGGCAGCTTCGTCCCTATCAGGTGCGGGGGTTGTCCTGGCTTGCCTTCATGAGGCAGTGGGGTCTGGGGTCGTGCCTGGCTGATGACATGGGCCTGGGCAAGACCATCCAGTTCATCGCCCTTCTGCTGCGCGACCGGGCTGGGAAGACGTCTAGGACAAAGCGTAGGCCGGTGCTCCTCACCTGTCCCACCTCGGTGGTGGGCAACTGGCAACGGGAGGTGGCCCGCTTTGGCCCCTCTTTGCGGGTCCTGGTGCATCACGGTGCTGAACGGTACTCCGGTGAGGACTTTGTCCGGGAGGCGACTAGACACGACCTGGTTATCAGCACCTACTCTCTGGCGTACCGGGATGAGGAGCAGCTTGCCGCCATAGAATGGGAAGGCATAGCCCTGGACGAAGCTCAGAATATCAAGAACCCTTCGGCCAAGCAGACCCAGGCCATCCGCAGGCTAAAGGCCAAATACCGTGTAGCCCTCACAGGCACGCCGGTGGAGAACCGCCTTGGGGAGCTATGGTCCATCATGGAGTTCCTCAACCCTGGCTTTCTGGGCTCCGCCTCCGACTTTCGCAGACGGTTCGCCATCCCCATTGAGCGCTACCAGGACACCCAGCGCTCCTCCCAGCTTAAGAGTCTGGTGCAGCCCTTCGTGCTGCGCCGACTCAAGACCGATAAGAGCATCATCCGGGACCTGCCGGAAAAACTGGAGATGAAGGTATTCTGCAACCTCACCAGGGAGCAGGCCACCCTGTACGAAGCGGTGCTCAAGGACATGATGGCCCAGATCGAGGATTCCGAGGGCATGGAACGCAGGGGGCTGGTGCTGTCCACCCTGATGAAGCTCAAGCAGGTCTGCAACCATCCCGCCCAGTTTCTCAGGGATGGAAGTCCCCTGGTGGGGCGCTCTGGAAAGATGGAGCGCCTGGTGGAGATGCTGGAGGAGGCGGTGGCCACAGGAGACCGTGCCCTTATCTTCACCCAGTTTGCCGAGATGGGTGAGTTGCTCAAGGGCCACCTGCAATCCGTATTCAACCGGGAAGCCCTCTTCCTTCATGGTGGGGTGTCACGGAAGGTGAGGGAGGCGATGGTGGCCCGCTTCCAGGAAGGGGCTTCTGGGCTACCCTTCTTTATCCTCTCCCTCAAGGCGGGTGGTGTTGGCCTCAACCTCACCGGTGCCAATCACGTGTTCCACTTCGACCGCTGGTGGAACCCTGCGGTGGAGAACCAGGCCACCGATCGGGCCTTCCGAATAGGCCAGCAGAAGAACGTGCAGGCCCACAAGTTCATCTGCAGCGGAACGATGGAGGAGCGGATAGATGACCTGATCGAGAGCAAGAGGGAGTTGGCAGAGAACATCATCGGCGCTGGAGAAGGGTGGCTTACGGAACTGAGCACCGATGAGCTCAGGGATATATTCACCCTCCGGCGGGAGATGGTGAGCACTGAATAGAGCTATCAGGGGTCAGCTATCACTCTTAGGTAGTTGCTGATAGCTGAAAGTTGATAGCTTGCAGGATCGACTCTAGCGGTTGAGGGTTGATATGGCCAGAGGAAGAGGCTACTGGGATGAATGGGAGCGCTTCCCCCGTTCAACGCCCATAAGGGTAGAGAGGGGTATCAAAGCCAGGAGCCAGCGGGGCAAGTTTGGGGACACCTGGTGGGCCAACCGCTGGATCCAGGTGCTGGAGTCCTTCGGGTGGGACAGTCGCCTTCAGCGGGGCCGTAGTTATGCCCGTAGTGGCCAGGTCCTGGAGTACAGCATCGCTCCCGGGCTGGTGAGGGCAAAGGTCCAGGGTTCCCGACCCAAACCCTATGACATCGAGATCAAGATCAAGCCCCTGTCCGATGAAGAATGGGATAAGGTCACCCAAGCCATGGCTGGGCAGGCAATTTTCGCTGCCAGGCTCCTGTCTGGAGAGATGCCTCAGAATATCGAGGAGGCTTTCACCACCACAAAGCTCACCCTCTTTCCCAGATCGGCTAGAGACATGGATACCTCCTGCTCCTGCCCAGACTGGGCCAATCCCTGCAAGCACATCGCGGCCGTCTACTACATCCTTGGAGAGGCCTTCGACGATGACCCTTTCATGCTCTTCCAGCTACGGGGGAGGAGCCGTGAAGAGCTTACCGAAGCCTTGAGGAAGAAACGCTCAGCAGAGATAGCCCATGAAGCGGAGGACACTTCAGAAGGAGAGTCACCCCAGGAGATAGTCCAACCTCTAGAAGAGTGCCTCACCAACTTCTGGGTGGCTGGGGAAGAGATGGGCCGTTTCCGGGTAGTAGTCGCCCCGCCTGCTGTTTCTGAGGCCCTGCTGAAACGCCTGGGTCCACTGGTGTTGAGGAGTGGTAGGGAGAATATCACTGGTATCTTGACGGAGAGGTATAGAACCATAAGCCAGCAGGCGCTGGAGATGGCTCTCAGCGAAAAAGATTAGCCCTGATGGTCTTGTCATTACCCATGGCGGTGAGTCTAACCTCCTTCCTGGTCTGTTTTCTCAACAGGAAGGGTACTCGCCGCCTTCACTTATTTCCACATCTTTTGATGATACCTCTCAGAACGTCTGACGTAAGTTGCGCTGCAGGCCTGTGCAGGCCAGATGGCCTACCAGATTAGGGCTGAATGGCCCATGAAATAAGGTACATCTGGCCGTGCCTGGTGACCCGTGCAAGAGGTATCTTTGGCGTAGCTTTTATTTGAAGGAGGTATAGAGGAAATGGTCAAAACGAAGCAACTGCACCATGCCCTGGTAGTAGTGAACGACCTGGAGAAAGCCAGGACTTTCTACGGCAAGGTCCTGGGCTTGTGGGAGCTTCAGAGGCCCAACGTCAACAGGCCGGGGCTGTGGTTCGGCATCGGCGACAACGAGCTGCACATCTCGCTCTCAGACGAGCCCCCACCACCCTCCAGAAAGAAAGGCCTCAATCCCCAGGAGCGGGGGAGGGAAGGGCGACACATTGCCTTCACTCTGGAGGGGAGCGTTGACGACATCGCTAGAGACCTGGAGGCCAATGGTATCCCCTATGTCAGAGGAACTGCTGGAC
>Ga0137829_10087041_pt1 | contig 11827 bp, 12 predicted proteins | sample OV2TP2_FD_97737 | JGI IMG/M metagenome (GOLD analysis project Ga0137829, IMG submission 97737) | reverse complement strand
TTTGTCAAAGTATTATAGGCCCCCTCTAAATCTCCTCTGCCAACCGGCGGAGAGACTTTCGAATCCTCAGTATAAACAATTTTTCCATCGGCAGTTTTAATAAGCTGAACATTATTTTGCAAAGCCAGTTGTCCGTTAGCTGCACTATCCAGGTAAATCCTTTGTCCATTCGCCAGTATGATCATTGCACGGTTGGTTTCAGGTGCTTTAACGTCATGTGTTTCTGATATTTGAGAAGATTGCTTCGTCGCTCCGTTCCTCGCAATCAAAAAATAACTACCCAATCCAACAGCAAGAACAATTGATGCCGCCGCAACCCAGCGGGTGATGACAGGGGAACGAAGCGGGATTGTGGCCTGTTTGCTCATCACGTCATCGGCAGTAGCATAAATTCTTTGCAAGATATTATCCCATCCTGCCGGAGGGACTTTGTTTTCTGACCTGGCAGATTGCCACAAATGCTGCAATTCTTCCTGCACAGGAGATTCGTCTTTCAATTCTCTCAGATGCTGCCAAAGTTCCTTCAATTCACCAGTGTTAAGGCGATCATTGAGCCATTGTCTGAACAGGTATTTTATGCGGCTGTCATCCATGTTCATTTGGATAGATTATAACAATTAATTAATACGACGGTATGAGATGGAAAAGAGGACTATTTTGAAAACGGTTTTTTTTCAGACCAGGAAAAACAAACAGGTGAGCGCCGTTTTGCCGGGATAATGTTTTTGCAGGTGCTCGCTGATGGAACGGGTGGCGGCAATGATGGTATTCTTTACGGTGTTGCGGGAAAGGTTGAGGGTATTGGCGATCTGTTCATGGGTCAGCCCCTGCTCCCGGCTGAGTGTATAGATAAGTCTGCGCTGCGGGGGCAATTGGTTAACGGCCTCCTGCAAAATCCGCCGGCACTCATCATCTATCAACAGGTCATCGGGAGTTCTTTCAGATTGTTGTCCGAGGCGCTGCTCATATACTTTTTGCAACCGGGCATGACGAGCGGTGACCTCAAAAAAATCCATTGCTTTATTGTATGCTACCTTGTGCAGAAATGCCTCCATGTTTTGGATGTTTGTCAGCATTTCCCGCCCAATCCATAGTTTCATAAACACATCCACTACTATATCTTCTGCCACTACACTGCTTTTTATGATCCGGAGCAGGTAAGCATACAATGGCTGGCGATATGCTTCAAACAAAGTGGCAAAAGCTTTTTCATCTCCTGCAGCGACCTGCTGCAATAGTTCCTTTTCGCTATATGGTGAATGCGATTGCACTAATCAGTAGCTTATTCCGTGTATTAAAAGTAACAAATTCCCAAAACTTACCGGGATAAGGATGTATGGAGTAAGACGCCGGGTTGGCCGGGAATGCTGCTTACGGTCGAGGGAGCGCAGGTCAGTCAACTTAGTTTTACTTAAGCCCGGCCGTCTGGAATAGTAATACCGGAACGTTTATTTGAAAGACGACAGAATTTTTTGACGGCTTCTGTGCCGCTTTATATATTCTTCAAATAAGGTGACAAAATCCGAACGATGTTTTCATCAGGCAAGTTTTCTCCATCATCTACACGGACTACTCCGTGCATGGCTGTTAATAATTCAATGTGCTGTTTTAGACATTTTTTTTCAACCAAAATATGAAGCACAAACAAGGCGGCGTGTTTTCCATCATCGAGGTAGGCCATACTTTCCAGCAAAATATTTTTTTCACGGATAAAACGAAGTACAGCGACAATAGTATCCAGGGGATATTGAATATGCAGTACCAAAGTATAAGGTTGTTTAAAGACTTCTATTTTCAATTTTTCCGACATTTCACTTTCTTTTACAATCCCTGCAGATTAATAAAATTGACCAGTGCGGCTGTATTTCGCAGATGCAGTTTCTTTAAAATGTTATAGCGATGTACTTCCACCGTTTTCAGGGCTATATGCAGTTTATTTGCAATCTCTTTGCTGGATAACCCTTCTTTTACTGAATTTATAATATCCAATTCTTTTCCCGTCAGTTTTGCTACTCTTGTTTCAGGCTCATCAATCAATTCTGACTCCGCCAATTTTTCTTTGATTTCATTACAAATAAATTTCCTTCCTTCATGAACTTCCACAATAGCCTTTTTTAGTTCTTCAACCGGCGAGTTCTTGGTGACATATCCCGATGCACCGGCCTCAATCATCTTCCGGGTATAGGCCGGGATATTATGAACAGATACGCCGATTATTTTTGCTGCCGGTGATAGCTTTCTGATTTTCCGGGTGACTTCAATGCCATCAACCGGTAATAAATTGATGTCGCAAAGAACTACGTTGGGGCGAAGTGGGGTGATCATTTCAAAAACCGCATTGGCGTCTCTTGCTGTTCCAACCACTTTAAATCTCTCATCATTATTGAGCAGAAATGTCCAGGCATCAAGTATGAGTTGGTGGTCATCCACCAGTAAGAGGGTAATCTTTGGCATATTGGAAGGTTTTGATTTTACATTCTAAAATCAAGTTTCGTCCTGGCCCCCCTGCCCCCAAAGGGAGGTAAAATTTCCCGGGGCACCGGCTTGCCAACAAACACCTTAGCAAGTTCAACTGCCGCATCCCATGTAGCAGCATCCCCGATCTTTTTTGTTTGTTCCCCAAAAGATTTTGACTGACAGCAAACACATAAAACTTTCCACCGTTCAGATGGCTATCGGGATCATCTATTTCAAATACTTCTTCCCTGCTTTCTGTTTTTCAGCCTGCCTGCCATGGCCCCGGCAGGCAGTTACCAGTTCGTTTTTTATCATTATCCATTTCTCTTTTTTTTCAGTCTGTATTTTTTATTTACTTTCGGGCTGTTAAAATAATTATTCAACTCCTGCTCCGACATATCACCGGGAATGTCAACCGGTATGTCAATCAACTGTACCTGCGCCTGCTTCAATTCATCCTTCAGCTTACTGGTCTTTCTTACAATGTCATTATCCTTTTCCCCTACCAGCGTATTATCGGTCAGCAGGTAGTCCAAGCGTTTAATTGCACTTCTTATCTGTGATGCCTGGTTTTGTTCTACTGTTTTATTGGGAACCGTCGCTTCTTTAATGGGTACAATGGCAACGCCAATACTGGGAAGAATCTTACCTGTTTTTTGTGCGGAAGCGGAAGATGATGTATTTAAGACAGTGCCCATCAAGGCGGTGCTGGCCGAAGTAAGGTCAAAACCGGTGCGGAATGATTTTACTTTCTTTAATCTTTTATCCAACTGCAGAAAAGCAAATTTTAATTGCAGTATATAGGAACGGATATTTTTATTTACCAAATCAAATTCTTCTTTTGCCTGAGGGTAATTCAGTGCATTTTTTACCACCACTTTGACTGCAGCCGTGTCCTTTGCCTGGAAACGGGTGGCGCCGATGAAAGTTAAGACAACAGTCTTATCCTTACTTTGTTCATTCTCCTTTACAAAATCAAAACCGGGGGACCAGGTAAACTCATCATTGCATAGCTTTACCAAAGAATAATTCATGATAGGCTCCGTGCTGCTAAACAGGATCATTTCAATCGGGAAACTACCTGTTTCGCATTGCACACGGAATGACACGGTCTCTCCCTCATCTATATATAATGTTCCGGTTACAGTTGGTTTTAATTTCGAAGGAATGATCTGTGTATTATAAAATAAAATAGAGAAAGAAGTGTCCTCTTTTTCTTCTGGGTTAATAAGACTTTGTACGCCGATGCCCACTCTATATGGATAATCATATTTTAATTTGCCAGACAAAAAATAATTTTTGGCTGCCCGAAAAGTAACTACTCCATTGTCTTTGTTAATGTCCAGCCCGATTGGAGCATTTTTAAAATACCAATAATAATGAGTTACATCTCTGTTGATTTTGAATTGATACACATTTAGAGAATCTATGTTCTGGGCAAAGTAAGTATTGAAGTTAGTAATACGCAATACAGAATCGGCTTGTATTGCCGGAATCGTGTCAATGACAATTTGTGCGCCAGCACCAGTATAAAAAAAACAGAAAAAAATAAAATAATATCTTTTCATAAATAAAAGATAGTAGCTAATTCAGCTCACTCCCGCCAGTTGCAAACTCATTTTCTGCATCGCTCTTTTTAAAACAGTTTCCTTCTCAATAATACCCTGCGGCATCACAATGCAGGAAACTTTATCGTTGTGTTTGAACCAGGATGCGTCGGCCAATTTCTGTTTATGGATAACTCCTATCAAATATTGCCTTTCTTCTGTATTGTGCGATTCTTCGATCCACTCAAAATCCCATTTATTGACCTGGTTCCATTCCGGGAAACTGAGGAATATTTTAAAATAGAAATCATTTGACAATTCAAATTTGTTTGCTCCATGCAGCTTGCGGTACTCATATTTATAGAGATACCTCAGTGCAGCAATATCGCTCAGCACGGCAGATGAAGTGGGATAACGGCCGGCGCCCTTACCATAAATAAATTGCTTGTCGGCTAATTTACTTTCAATCACCACACCGTTGTACTCGAAATTCACATTATAGAGCTGGCTTTCGCCCGTGACAAACTGGGGCAATACAAATGCAGCTATCTTTCCGCCCTGTAATTTATAAGCCTGGGCTGTTAATTTTATTTTATACCCTTTTTCTCCCGCTACTTTAGCATCATTCAGATGAATCCGGGTAATACCTTTATAAAGAAGTTTATCCGGCTTAGCCAGTATTCCGTAAGCATGAAGCAACAAAATGGCGAGTTTATTGGCCGCATCCACTCCCTGAACATCGAGGTCCGGATCGCTTTCTGCAAAACCAAGTTGCTGCGCCTGCAGCAAAGCATCTTCATAAGAGAGATTATCACCAATCATGCGGGTGAGAATAAAATTGGTGGAGCCGTTCACGATACCACAGATACTTTTCAGCAGATCATTATCGTAATATTCTTCCAGGTTTCTTATTACCGGAATGCTTCCGCAAACGGCTGCTTCATACAAAAAAGGAACTTCATATTCTTCCTGCAGCTTCAATAATTCGGAAAGATGTTCAGCGATCATCTTTTTATTGGCGCTGACCACCATTTTCTTTTTGCGCAAGGCTGTACTGACAATCTCATAAGCGGCGACCGAATCATCAATCAGCTCTACAATTAAATTTATTTCCGGGTCGTTCAGCAAGTCGGTTGCTTTTATCGTAAACAAAGGAGGATCTGCATTTCTTTTTTTATCAGGATGTTTGATGCAAATTTTTTTGACAACTGCGCCGAGTGAAGGATGCTCCTCAATGACTTTATAAATCCCTTCTCCCACCACGCCGAAACCAAAAAGCCCGATGTTTAGTTTTTGACTCATTATTTCAGTTTTCAATAATTTGAGATTTTATTACAGCATTCCCTGCAATGCAAAATGACCTGCCACGCCTCGTCAATTTTATGCCCGTGAATCAGTTCCCTGATATAATGGGACAGTATTTCAGTTCTGCGATGATCTTTTAAATGCGTATTCATCGCTTCCATTCTTTCGTCAAAGAAGAGTTTATTTCGATCAGGAAGTTTTTCGACACCGGCCAGCAGCGCCAGTTCATTGCCCGTTAAATACCGGCTCTCTTTGATAAAATCAGGCAAAGCATCCATCCCGATACCTTTCTTATTGGGCTTGGGAAGGGTGAATAAATTCTTCGAATTCACTTCACTGTAAAAATCGCCTCCCAGCCTTGCAACCAGATTGAGTCTATGCGGATCAACATTTCCCTGTTCATCCAGGATCGAATCATCAATATGTATGTATGATATTTCACAAATCACCAGGTTGCCTGCACCGCCCTTGTCCCCTAAAGGTTTTACTTCGGTGACACGACATTCTAATTTTGCTTTTGCTTCACGTACCATCGGAGGCTTAACTTTCCTTGCTGTCTCTTTTGAAAATCCTGCCTTGATAAATTCATCAATACCATCAGCATAATCAGCAGAGGATAATGAGGCTTGTCCAACAATATCTTTGGTAACTATATTAATTACCACCTCGGGCACTTCGAGTACGTTATGCAAAGTATGCTTGCCCGTATTATCTTTCATTCTCCGTAACGGTGAAAAGATGACAATGGGTGGATTGGAAGAAAATAGATTGAAAAAAGAGAAAGGACTGAGATTGACATTTCCATCACGATCTATAGTTGATACGAGGGCAATAGGTCTTGGTGCAACCAAATGCGTGAGGTGGCGATAACATTCAAGGGACGAAAGTTCTTTTACATCATATTCCATGTACCTGCTGTTTATCTTTATTCATTGTTTGTTGTGATTGATTTCAGAGATAATTCCGCAGGCTGAAGCAACTCTTTCAGCGCTTCAGCAACTTTATCCAGTTCTTCTTTCGTATTATAACTGCTGAATGAAAAGCGGATAGTTATATACTGCTCCGCCCTGCCGAGTGCTTTCATCACATGCGAGCCGCCGCCGCTGCTGCAGGCCGAACCACCCGATGCACAGATCCCCTGCTCATCCAATTGCATCAATAACATTTCGGTTCTTTCATTTTTAGGAAATGAAACACTTAATACAGAATAGAGTGAATGCGTTCCGCTGTTGAGGAGAATACCCGGAAAATATTTCTTTAAGTAAGTGGTAAGATGTTGTTTGAGATCGCTGATATATGGTTCATCATGCGTGAATCGCTGACCGGAAAGCTCAAGGGCTTTTGCCATTCCAACGATGCCTGTGACATTTTCAGTTCCGGCCCTGTAACCCTTCTCCTGGCTGCCGCCATAGATCAGCGGGGAAACGGGAAGACCTTCCTGTACATATAAAAGACCGGTTCCTTTGGGTCCATGAAATTTATGTGCGGATGCGCTGGCTAAATGTACCCCAAGCTCCAAAAGATTAACAGGATAATGCCCGATGGTCTGCACGCAGTCAGAATGAAATATTGCGCCATATCTTTTACAAAGGGAAGCCACACGGGCCAGATTTGTAAGCTGCCCGGTCTCATTATTGGCGTGCATCAGGGAGACAAAACATCTTTTTCCCTCCTTCGTTTTTGTTTCGAGAAGGCTGTCCACATCATTTTCGTCAATGCTGCCATCGGCACGAAAGCGGGCATAGCTGACCGGCACTCCAAATTCATTTACATAATATTCTATAGTATGCAGCACAGCATGATGCTCCAGCGCCGAAGTAATGACATGATCACAACCCAAATCCCGGACAGCCGCATGAATGGCGGTATTGTTGCTTTCCGTGGCGGAGGAAGTAAATATGATGGTCGGGGGTTTTACACCCAGCAAACCTGCAATAACTTTTCTTGCCTGCTCAACAGCCATTCTTGTTTCCCTGCCAAAAGCATGAACAGAAGAAGGATTACCGTATTGTAACGTTAGATAAGGAAGCATGGCGTTCAACACTTCGTCATCTAATTTTGTTGTAGCTGCATTGTCAAGATAAATCCGATTTTCCATAAATTTTTATCTTCATAATTTGTTTCCCTCTTTCGGAAAAACAATCATGGGTTTAAAAGTTCTGGCCTGATCTGCCGGAAGGGAGCAATAAGAAATGATCACCACCATATCTCCCGTCATACCTTTTCTTGCCGCAGGGCCATTCAAACAGCATATCCCGCTACCCTTTTTACCTTTGATCAGGTAGGTTTCTATCCGTTCCCCATTATTCACATTCACCACCTGAATTTTTTCATTTTCGATCATACCGGCTGCTTTCATCAGTTCTTCATCCAATGTTAAGCTCCCGGTATAATGGAGATTCGCCTCAGTAATGACAGCCCTGTGTACCTTTGATTTCAGTATTTCGATATTCATACCTGTAATTCTGTTATGCGCCTTCTTCAAAATTTTCCATTTCCTGCCCGGTTGTCTCTGAAAACAGACCGGCGAATTTATAGTCGTTCTCTTCTGTCCACTCGACGAATTTATCCGTCACCGCATCTTCTGTTTCTGAGTCAGGAACGGTTAGTATCCCTGAAATTTTTATTTGCATATTTGTTGTTTTTATTTAGAAAATTTCAAACTGACTCCTGCCATTAACCATCTTCCCGGCAATTGCGACCCCAGCAAGTCGCCGCATTTATTATCGAAGACATTATCTGTTTCAACAAACAGATTTAATCTTTGCTTCAAAAGAAATACATCAGCTTTGACGTTCATCATAAAACAATCAGCATCCACCTCCGCATTGATAGCATTTGCTGTTTGCGGTTTCCTGTGTTTATACACTCCGTTCACACCAAGAGAAAACAGTTTGTTTGAATAGATGATATTGAAATTGGTTAAGAATTTTGCATGGGAAGAAATGTAAAAGGAAGGAGCCGCATTACTGCTCTTGCTATCCAGCCAAACTAATCCAAGAGTGGCCCAAAGAATATGATGGCGGTTGAAATGTTTGTTGTATTGTATGTCTGTCTCAACCCCGGAAGTGTTTACTTTGGCAACATTGGATGCCAGCGCATAGGTTCCGGTTGGTGACAGGTTATCTTTTCTCGGCATTTGGCTGTAAGGTGTAGTTACCCAGTCAATCAATTCAGACTGACGGCGCTGAAAACCGGTGACAGAAACTTTGAAATTATCATTTGCAAAATAATCAGCGCCGGCTTCATAACTGAAGGAACGTTCCGCTTCTAAATTTGGGTTACCGATGCTGCCACCACTTACAAAAGCTTTGCTGTAATTATTGTAACGTTCTGTAAAATCTGCATCCCGGATAGTTTTTCCGGCGCTCGCCCTGAGTTGAAATTTGTGTATGTAATATGATAGATTAATTTGTGGTATCAATTCCGTGCCTCTTATTTCGTTGTAATCAACACGAATGGAGGGACTAAATGAAAATTCATTCAGTTTCTGATCAAGAATAATAAACCCCGCAAACTGATACAGTGAATGATTTCCGCGGTCGTTAGATCGGATTCGCCTGTCCTGGTATTGCACACCTGTGGATACATTTGTTTTAGCGCTGACCCGGTAATGATCGGTCAGCAATAATTGAAAAAGATTGGATCGGTTGTTATTCGGAGTTGATTGCGGGTTATATTGAAAAATATCTTTTACGAATTTATATCCGGCGTCTAAATTTACTCTGTGTTTTCCTCTCTGATAATTTATTCCTGCCTGGTTCCAGTTACTGGTAACTTTTTCATTGGCAGTATCAGAAACAAAAGTGGTATAGAAATTTTGTGCCCCGAATTTTCTTTGGTCAAATGAGGAACGGATGGCGAAGCTCCAGTTTTCATTAATGAATTGCTTCACAGATAAAGATGCAGTGTGATTGTTGAAAAAGCCCCTTGCGCCCCTTTGGGGTTGTCCATCAGAATTGTTGGTTACAAATCCTCCTCCGATTGCTGTATTGTTTTTTTGCCAGTATCCACCTGCACCAGCATTGAATAATTCATATTCACCGGCTGTTGCTGCAATACTCAATTGTTTTGTCACCCTGAGCTTGTCGAAGGGCTTTTTAGCTGCAAATGATTTAGTGATGATATTGATTACTCCGCCTACCGCTTCGGAACCATAAATAGCGGATGAAGCGCCTTTTAATATTTCTATCCTTTCAATCTCTGCCGGAGCGATTGGGATATAACTGTTGAAATGTCCTGTAATAGGATCGTTTAATCTTACGCCGTCAAGGACAATAAGCACCTGCTGAAAGGTGCCCCCGCGAATGACGATATCGCTTTGTGACCCCATCGCCCCTCTTTGCTGCACTTCCACTCCCGGAACATAACGCAACAACTCATCAATGGAGTGAACCGGTAAGGATGAAATTTTATTTCCATCCATGACAATTACATTTCTTCCGGTGCGGGATGATTTCACCGGGTTTAATGTTGCAGTAACTGTTACCGGATCCAGATTGGTTGTCTTAGTTTCCTGGGCTGTTGAATTGATTGAAAAAGCAATAAGGGCACCCATTAAAGTTGTTTGTTTAAACATAGTCCTGTCTTTTGATTTAGTTTTAAAAATTAAATTCATTCAGATATTTTATTCCGTATAGATTTCTCCTGTTAAATACAATTTTGCCTGTCCGCTTATTTCAACTCTGTCACCCAATAATTTGCATTGCAGATATCCTTTGCGTTCTGAAAGTTGGATGGCTGTTAATTCAGTCATGCCAAATTTTTTTGCCCAGTAGGGCGTCAATGTAGTATGAGCTGAACCTGTTACCGGGTCTTCATCAATCCCTGATTGCGGTGCAAAGAACCTTGAAACAAAATCAACTTGGTTCCCTTTAGCCGTAATAATTACGCCACGGCCAGGCAGTTTTGCAATTTGAGATAAATTCGGTTTTATGTTTTTAATCTGACCTTCATTCTCAAACACCAATACATAATCCGTTTTACCTTTTAAAGCCAACTTTGGTAAAATGTTAAATCCACTTGTCAGTTCTTTTGATAATTCTATCTTTTCAAAAACGTCGGTTGGAAAATTCAGCGTCAGAAATTCCTTTTGTTTGGTGACAGTTAGTTCTCCACTTCTGGGAGAGTAAAAACTAATTATGTTTTCCTGATGCTTTTCATAGTTGAATAATACATAAGCAGCAGCTAAAGTTGCGTGTCCGCAAAGATCAACTTCCACTTTTGGTGTAAACCACCTGATTTGATAAGCCCCCTCCCCGAGCTTAGCTCCTTCCCTACGGGAACCCCCAAGAGGGGAGGAGAAAGAGCCTTTGACATAAAATGCAGTTTCCGCAAGATTGTTCTCCTTAGCAATATTCTGTAACAGTTCATCAGGTAACCAATCGTTAAGCGGGCAAACCGCTGCGGGATTTCCTGAAAAAACCTCATCAGTGAAAGCGTCTATCTGGTAAATTTTGTGTTTCAATTTTTAGTTTTAATTGGTATCTGATTAAAAGAATCGAAAATGCAAATGAAAAACTGTATGATAGTATAGTTCCAACTACAATCCCGAATTTTGGAAACAACATCATGACTGCAATCACATAAATGAATAAAGCTATTGAGCCTATTGGCGCCTGCTTAAAAAAATAAAACAGTTGTCCTGGCTGATAATAGAAATGAAAGATCACCAATGCTGCAAAGGTGGCTACCGGGTACATTGTAAAAACTCCACCCCAAAATGGGTTCAACGCTTTACCCAAAAGCACGACTGTCGCAATTATACTGCCCGTAAAAAAAGCCCTGATAGTTACCTGCATTTTAGTGTATTTCGGACGAGGGATTTCTTCAGGGTATTTTCTATTATCCAATATCAGGTGGGTAACCGTTATCAAAAAAAAGAAGCCTGCTATTCCAGCTATTAAATTTGTAAACTTCCAGATAGCAAATGGAACTGCCAGCAAAAACCATATCAAACTACTGGTTCCAAACGTTATTGCTATCTGTGTGATTTTAGATTTAAAGTATTTAGAGAAAAATATAGAACAGTAAATATAAATTACAGAGGAAAATATTACTATCCCCAGTGGTATTAATGTTGCGGGAATTATTAAAGAAACTTTTTCAGCAGAGGTAGTTAATCCTAAAAAGAAAAATCCCAACACAATAGTACTTGGAAACATCATTATTATTCCGGCAACATTTTCGTTTGCTCTTTCCGCCAATAACGAAAGTAAAGTGATGAAGCAGCCACCAATCACGAATGCTACTATAATTTGTATAATGAGAGTTGTGTTCATATTCAAGCGGACTTTGACCGGTGTATCACACGAATATTATCAATTGCCCTTTAATTTTTATCACTCTTTTCCCGGCTTGCACAAACGCTTTTTTTAAAATAGTTACGCAATATTCACTTTATCGTATGAATCAGTAGCGTCTCGTTTAGAATAAATAAAGTTCTTTGAAATTCTTGATTGGCCTGCATTTGAAGTGATTTTAAGGCGGTGACGATTTGAACGCAACCCCGAACATTT
>Ga0137829_11635038_pt1 | contig 11833 bp, 10 predicted proteins | sample OV2TP2_FD_97737 | JGI IMG/M metagenome (GOLD analysis project Ga0137829, IMG submission 97737) | reverse complement strand
GTTCTGTGGCGGCGATGCGCCCTATGACAGGCTGAAGCGAGCGCTCCGTGCCGAGATAGACGAGGCTGCCTGGTCCACCCTCTACTCAACAAAGAGCCACCCCTTCGACCCACCCAAGACTGGCAGGATCGCCGTCAAGGTAATCAACCACTACGGCGACGAGGTGCTGAAGGTGTATCAGGTGTGATTGGGGTGCCCACAAGGGAATCCCAGTCGCTCTCAATGTTAGAACACTCACCCCAATAGCCCGACTTTGGCGACTTTTTGGCAAGCCTCAAATGCACGCCGGATTGACCCCACGCTTGGTTTAAGTTGTCTGCCACTGGTTGACCTTACCCTGGGATGAGCCCTGTAAATTTCAGCCCAGCTATTACCAGCAGCGCGCATCTGGACGATCAAGGAAACATCCAACTTCTTTGATACCTCTGGGCGACCTATATTCTTGCCTGCGGCTCTAGCCTTAGCCATACCTAACTGTACCGCCTTGCCCTTGCGCACACTCTCCTGGTGGGCGAGCCAGGCAAAGAGCGGAATGAGGAAACCCGCGAAGGGACCGTTGGTATCCAGAAAAGGCTCGTTATAGGAATAGAAGCCAACCTTATAGTCCTGAAGCATGGAAATCACCCTGGTAACAGACCATTCACTTTCTCGTGAGAATCTGTCCATGCTCCAAACCACAATAACATCAAAGCGAGCTTGGCGGGCAGCTTCCAGCATAATAGCAAACTGTTCCCTGGGTTTTTTCCCGAAGGCTGATTCAGCAACCTCGTAGACCTGGACGATCTCCCATCCTCGCTGCTGACAGACTCGCTCCAGGTCAGCACGCTGCAAGGCCGGGTCCTGACCCTTGCTGTCAGTGCTCACCCGAAGCCACAAACACGCTCTCAGAGGTCTCTCGTTAGTCATCGCCACCCCTTGTCAAAATGTTTTGGCAAGCCTTTCATCGCTCACTCCGATGTAGGACCTATCCCCAGGGCTCTGCGCCCCATAGAGATGGTGTTTGAGTGGGTGCTACTTGCGGTCATACCGTAGGCTCCTCATATTCAGGGTCAAGTAGTATATCCCTGAGCATCCAGCGAGCGTACTTCTCTCTATCGCTGTCACCTTGGGCGATACTCTCTTGAAGGGTGCACCGCCAGTCGGGGGTGCTTACACGGCGCCATTTCTCCAGCACTGGGTTGGCCTGGGGCACTTCACCAGGAGGCAGGTACTCCAGGAGAAAGCGCCGGACCCTGACCATGTCTTCGGGAGAGGGGGTAGGCAGCCCGTGGAGCGGCCTTAGCCACCTCTCCAGATTAGAGATGAACACCCCAGGGCTCAAGGGTATCTCCGGGCGGCCTAGCTCCTTCCATCGGGCCACCAGGTCCGCAGCATCAGGCGGGGGCCAGGTGGTAAGAATCTTCAGAAGCTGAAGTTTGCACTGGTGTAGCGCCTCCACGAAGTCAGGGGAGGCCGCTGACCTGGGCCGATACCGGATGCGGTCTCCTGCAACCGTGAGAGTAATACCCAACTCATGGGCTCGCTCAAGAATCGCCTGGGCGTCGTCCATCATACCTCCCCCTCGTCCTCCCGGATGGGAGGAATCCGCGCATAATTTTTCCCCCCAAGCGTCATCCTGATTTCGAGTCCTGGGGGCAACACAGCACCGTCAGGCACCTCCTGCCAGTCCCTGGTGGGGACAAAAGACGTGGGTCTTGTGTGTGCACTACCCCCTGGAAATGATTCGAACCGTTCGAACCGCCTATCTGCGCAGCTTTGAGGGCCATTCGAACCCTCATTCGAACCGCCAGTCCGTATCTGGCCCGTAGCTGCCCCAGGTGGGGGTGTTCGAGGGTTCGAATCACTTTGGGGGTCCTCTACACACACAAGCAGGCCCTCAAGCTTGGGCAGCGGGCAACCGTCAGGAAGTGGAGCCCCAACCACCAACTGGGCCGGAGCACCTTTCTGAGCGGTCTGGTTTACCAGCCAGCCGCCTTTGAGCGCTCTTTGCACCCGGTAGTGGATGGTGGACTTGGCCAGCCCAAGCTCCCTTGCTAGTTCCTGCTCGGTGACGGGACTCCCATCTACTGACAGGCGGGCCACAACCTCCACGGTCTCCCGGACAGCCGGGGTTAGCCCCTCATGCACCGTGGTGGTGAACACCTCCTCAAGCAGCCAACGGGCCTGGGCGTAGTCGTCTAGGCTGGCAACGATTCGCCCCTGGGAGTCCCGTTCCCGCTGGCGCTGGTGCAGCAGAGCGACGGCTTGGATAACCGTCAAAAGCTGGTGGAAGTCCCGGCGCATCCTGACCGCAGTGGCGGGCACCAGGTCAGCCAGTGCATGGGCGAAAGGAATTACCACTCGCCTTTCCCCAGCCAGCTCTAGCCACTTCTGGAGGGCAACCCACTGGCTGAGGTCTGGTGCGACTGTTGACTGATTGGCCTTGTCTGCCTGGGCGTGCAGAACAAGCCGGGTCTGTTCGGCTGAGTCGAGAATGGAGACGGTGAGTACCCGGGTGCTGGCCTGGTCCCCCAGGGGTTTAATGCTCGTAGTGATGAGGCCGGTGGGTCCAGGTTTGACTATCTTTCTGGTATGAAAGCTGCCATCCTCACCTTTCTCGACGACCTCGTAGCTCATCTCTCTGTCTGACATGAGGGCGCGCATGGCAGAGGCAGCAGGTCCCTCTTCAGGCAGGCTATCTGCCTCGGTGAGGACCACTGTGCGGTGGGTAAAGACTTCGTCGTTGTACACCAGGGCTCTGGGTGAGGAAGCCCGCACCAGGTAATAAGCATCCTCAGGAAAGAAGGGCAGCACTGTGTCAATGGCGGCGTTCTTCCCCGTCGCGCTTTGGGAAATGTAGGCCAGATTCAGCGGTTCTTCAAGAAGTCGGCTGGTGACGGCGACGTAGGACATGAGGGCCGGCCGTGGGTCTCCCACGTAGCCCGGAGCACGAATGGCCTCCTCCAACTCGGATAGCAAGCTAGGGTTCTCCAGCAAGGGCCTTGCTCTCTCGAAGCTCTCACGGGCCTCGGCGCTGAGGGCTTCAGCACGCAGTTCTGAAGCTGGGCGGGCTGCCCGTAGCAGGGCTTGGAATCGCTCCTTGAACCCGTCAGGGTCTTGCAAGTATAGCTCTGAAGGGTCTTTAGCCCCCGGTGGAGCCTCGATGATCCGCACATCGGGCAGGTCAGCGGCGACTGCCCTGACCAGTTCATCGCCTCCCCCGTCAGGCTCGTGCCAGACGTAGACCACAAGCCCCTGAAGAAGGGAGGCCCATTGCCCCCTCCAGGTGGAAGCACCTGGAACCCCAAGGGCGGGGATGCGGTCATACCAGAGCATCCAGCTATCGGTCTCCCCCTCCACCAGGACCACGGAGCCAGCTTTCCTAATGTCTTTGAGGTAGGTCAGGCCGTAAAGTGTAGGGTGGTCACCTCGCCGCCACACAAACCTGGAGTGCCCTTCCAAGGAAAGGCGCTTGCGTACAGCGACTACCTGGCCGGACTCATCAGCATAAGGGACGTCCACACAGGGCCGGCGGTTCTTTCCAACGCCAGTGAAGCCATCGGCAACACCCAGGGACCTCAGAAAGTCCTCCGGCAGCCCCTTAGCCTGGGCTAGCTCTGGGAGGGTGAGCCCATGATTCTGGTGGGGCAACTCTATGCCCAGCACCTTCGCCAGCTCATAGGGAGGCCAGTAGCGGTTGCACTGGCTGAAACAGCGGCCTCCGCCGCCTGGATAGAGGAAGAAGGATGGGCGCCTGTCCTCATGCTCTGGGTTAGGGCAGTGTGTCCGCCAGCCTTTGCCCTGGGGCTTGACTTCCCTTCGCTTCTCCAGGGCGGACAGGACCGCTTGTACAATCTCACTGTTTGCCATCACATGCATCCTTCTCTTGCTGGTCGCCACCTTGAGCTAATGGAGAATCGAGGAGCCAATCCCATAATGCCCGCCATCTGACTTCTGCATCCGGGTCATAGCTGACCACAAGGCTAAAATATGATTTTGTCTGTGGCGACCTGTCCTGACCATTCTGTTCGGGAGGCATGATTCCATCATAGCAGGTCTAGTTTGCCATAATCCGTAGCATAAACATCTATATATTCGCTTGACATGTCATAATTTGTACTCTAATATGTATTTGTAGATTTAAAGTAACCTTGTCAAGGGGTTTTGACAACATGCCCAGAGAATCAAAAATTCCACCAGCGAAACGCCGTGAATGGCTGGAACTGTATCTGCGAGGTAAGCCGTTGGACGAGATTGCCAGAAGGGAGAGCCGTAACCCCCGCACGGTCACAGCCAATATCGAACGAGCCCGCCAGGAGCGGGACTTTGAGGTGGCCCAGCAGGAGCAGCTCCGTGAGGCTCTACGCTCTCATCAGCAAGACATGTTGGCCCTTCTGGAGCGGCTCAGGGGGGCAGTCCATATACCGCCATTGGACTTTGGTCCACAGCAAGGTGACTTCGGCCTTGATGACTTATATAGCTCTCATGGTCAGGCACCTGAGCGCAGAGTAGGCCTTGGCCCATCCCTACCCACGCAGGATTACTCTATAGGAAGGCATCCAATCTGGGGCGAGATTCATCTGGGAGAGTCGCCCCGGGCTATCACAGTAATCCGTGACAGTAGCGGTCCCATAGAAGTCCACCTGACCGAGGAGGATTCGCTTCTGTGGCGCACCCTAAAAGAGCATCTTCCGAGAGACCCGCTCTGGCGTGACCTGGCTGACTGGCAGCGAGCCCTCCTTGCAGAGCTACAAATCGGTGTGACCCTGAATCAATCTATTAGGCGAAAGGTGGAAGAAGTTTTTGGGTTGCAGGTGACCGTCGGTGGTGCACGAGAGCCTCACCTGACCCCAGGTCTTGTCTGGTTTATCCGAGTTGAGGCTACCAAGTGTGCTCTTGGTCAGCCTCCCACAAACATTGATGACCTTGTGACAGAGGGGGAGGGCAGCCTATTGTACCAGAGTAGTTGGATTCTTGCTGAGCACCTTGAGGACGAGGGAAAGGCGAAGAGTCAACTGATAAGCATAGTAGAAGCTACGGTTAGGTCTGCGGAAGGCGAACGAGCAGTTGTGACATACCGAGACCTGGAGGACCGCACTCAGAAGGCTCGCAATGCTATTGAGGAATACCTGTTGCTGCATCACATTCCCGGTCGGTGCCGTCTTTGTAAGAAGCTGGGTGGGCAGTAACTCACGTTGCTATAAGGGAATAGTCGAGGAGAAAGCGGTCACAGAAGCACTTTAGAGCGGGGAAGGAGAAAGAGCATGTGCGTTAGCTGTAAGAACGGCGGGCAGCCTATAGCGGCTGTGTGGTGGAGAGTATCCACCAGTGCTCAGATGGAGTTATCGCCTGAGACTCAAGTCGCCAAAGCGAGGGCTGTACTTGAGTCTAAAGGTTATATGGTACTACCAGAGAAGGTAATCGGGGCCGACTGGACTTCTCTTGAGATTTCAGCCTGTATTCCCTTCCAAACTCTCCAGCGGTGGGTGGTCAATGGTGAAATCCACGCCGTGGGCATGATAGACCGTGATAGGCTTGCTGCTCAGGGTATCCAGCGACTCCTGTTCATCTCTCTCTGCCGTGAGCATAGGGTGGAAGTCGTTCTGGCCCAAGGAGCACCTCTGCTTGACGGTCCAGAAGGGCAGATTGTTGAGCTTGCTCTTTCAATCGGCAAAGAGGCGTCGGTGACCAGAGCACAACTAGGGTCAAGGGACGGCCTCCATGCCCGGGCACGGCTTCTGGGAGTTCCCGCTGTACCAGTTGCGCCATTAGGATACTCCTGGGACCGCAGAGACAAGAACGACAAACATCCTAAGAGGCTCATTCCAGACGGTCGGCATGAAATAGCACAGCTTATATGGGACCTGGCTTTGCAAGGAAAGACACAGCGAGCTATCGCCTGGGAGCTGACCAAGAGAGGTTTTGTTACGTCTACTGGCAAGAGCGTCTGGAACCGCACTACCGTTCAAAAGGTCTTGGGAAATCCTGCCTATGCTGGACGCTACTATGCACTGCGCCGAGAGGCTACGATACCTCAGAATAGGCGAGGCGATACCTACGGCAAGTCTAGCACCAGAGTCAAGCCCAGCGAAGAGTGGGTATGGGTAAAAGGCGTACTGGTGGCAGAGCCTGTCGTAACCTGGGAAGACTTTCAGAGAGTCCAGGATCGGATGAAGTTGAATAAGGAGTTGGCGCTGGCAAGAGCCACATCAAAGCGGTTTTATCTACTGAGTGGCATGATTACTTGCCAGTTGTGCGGCAGCAGATATTTCGGCTGGACCCACCTGAATAGGTGGACATACTACGTCTGCGATGGCTATAAATCAAAACCAAAGGGTGTAGCAAGGTGCGTAAGCCGGAAGCTAAATGCCATTGAGTTGGAAGACAAGGTATGGAACTTGGTTGCTCAGGCATTGACCCAGCCTGACATCGTGCTAGCGAAACTGAGGCAGAAAAACGGAGAGGCTTCAGAAACCGAGGTCATACTCCTGAAGGACTTAAAGGCTTTGGATAGGAAATGGCAAGAACTGGATAACGAGGAAGTCGAGCTAGTAGCTCTCCGTGTCAGGAAAGACAGCAAAGGCAATCCTCTTGTATCCGACTCCGCTCTCGAGAGAAACATAGCCCTTCTGAAGGCCCAGAGAGCCTGGGTCAAAGAGGAGCAGGAGAGGATACAAGCCCAGCTAGAGAGCCTCCGTAGGTACAAACTAACTGAGGACCGCCTGGTCGAAATAAGAGCAAGAATACAAACTCGGCTCGATAGCGCTACCCCACAGGACAAGCGCTGGGTATTAGAGTGTCTGAACACTCGGATACTGGCCTGGCCCGACCATATCATCACTCAGATTGCGGTGGACGTGGCCCTTGAGGAGTGTACACCTGTGGCTCCCACCCCCAGGGGCGGGGGCCCCATTCGGGCTCGAACACCTGGCCCCGTTTCACCGTCAACGCAGGCACCACAGCCTTGTCCACTCGAAGGCTCGCGCCCAGCACGTCGTACACCACCCAGTCTCCCTCTTTGATCTGAAGCACCGAGATGTCCGCCTGCCGCCCAACCGCCAGGCTTCCCAACCGATTCTCCTCGCTAATGGCTCTGGCCGGGTTGGAGGTACACATGGTGACCACTTGCTCCAGGGTGAACCCCAGGCCCAAGAAGCGGGTCATCATCTCCACCATGCTGTGCACGGTGCGCACCCGTCCAGGAACGGTGAGGTCCGTGCTGATACAGTGGGGCAAGAGGCCCTGGTCAACGATGCGGCGTCCCACATCGAAGCTGAAGTTCATCCGCCCGTGGGCCGTGTCGAACCAGACACCCCTGTCCACCGCCTCCCTGGCCTCGGGGACCAGCCTCCTGTTGGAGTCCAGGACACCGCCAGGGTTAGCGGTGAAGTAGTGGGTGAGGATATCCCCCTCCTCTAGGATGGGGAGCAGCTCCCTGATGACGTTGGGGTCGTACCGCTTCTCCGTGTCTCCTATGTGCACCATCAGCTTGATGCCGCTCTCCTTGGCAGCTCGCTTCGCCAGCCTGGGCATCTCCATGCCAAAAATCTCCAGGGCTGGCGAAACCATCCGGGCCTTGATGCCACGGATAAGTCCCTTGTACTCATCGCACACCCTCAGCGTAGCCTCCAGGTTAATGCTGCTCTCGGCGATGATGTCAGGGGTAGTAGCCAGTCCGGTCTGACAGATGTGCATAAAGGGTATGATCTCGGTATGGCAGTTGGGGATGATGTGGCGGGGGAAGCCGCTGAAGGTGGCGCAGCCGGCGCTTCCCGCATCCACCAAGGTGGTGACCCCGGCGTGAACACCGCCCATGTCCGGATTGACGCCGTTGCCGATGAAGCCGTCGAAAACGTGAACGTGAAGGTCAATCAGGCCGGGCGTCACGATTCGGCCCTTGACATCTATGGCTCGCCTGGCCTCCTCGGTGGGGATGCTGGGAGCGATACGGGCAATCTTTCCATCCTGGACAGCAATATCGTGGACACCGTGGAGCTCCGTTGATGGGTCAACCACAGTTCCTCCCTTGAGTAGCAAGTCGTACATGTAATCACCTCCGGTTATGTGCATGTCCCTATTACATGCCTCTATTATACGTCAGAAGTAGGGGTGCGACATGCTGCGCTTCCACTATCTTGCCCAAGAGCCTATCTCAGCTCCGGCATCCGCCGCACCATCTCCTGCCAGTCCTGGGGGGAGACGGCGCCGGAGAGCAACTGGGCCACACCGCTAAACATATCGGGTGGCATCATCTGCTGGAACCCCCTCAGCATACCCTCCCGGTCGTCCACAGTCTGGGCCCGGAACATCCAGGGGAGCGCCTGCATCATCACTTGCATGGTTTCCGGGGACGCGCTTTGCATGCTCCGGTCAATTATCTCTTTCTGCTGCTCAAAGCTGAACTGCTCGTCTAACACAGGCACCCAAAGCTCGTTCTCTTTGTTGATATGGCTTTCCATTAGCACGTTGAGGGCAATGGCCTGGCGGTTCAGATGCCTGGCCAACTGAGCACGCTCAGAGTTGCCTCGGGCCTGTCTGAGGCCGGCCAACAGTCCCTCTATCTCATCTTGTATTCTGGAATGATGCTGATGGTCGAACACGTAGGTCGGCATCATGTAGCGGAATTTCTCTTCCAGGAGAGGGAAGAAATCCTTCTCCTCATCCTGCTCGTGCACGTGGAGCACGGCCTTGTAGAACCTGAACCGGTCTAGCAGGCCCGTCACCTGAGCGTCGTCTTCCCGGTTAAGCTCCCTGACTACCTCTTCAAACTCCTGTGCCTCTTTGAGTATCGCGTTATGGATATAGAAGATGTCTTTTATAGGTCCTTTTACCATGTATGCATCGCCTCCTCGTATGCGTTAGCTTTAACTCAGCTTGTGTAAATACCACCGGGCCGAAACGCCTAAACGGAAGTATAGTAAAGCAATGGGCCTTTGTCCACCCTTCCATAGAGGGTATTGACCCGACCGAGCAGATGGTGTATTCCTACTGGTGTGACAGCAATTACCGTAAGGAGGTCTTTATGCCAGACTACAGCCGCTACACCAATCTAGTTGTGGAGAAGTCCGATAGGGTAGCCACGGTCACCTTCAACAGGCCGGAGAGGCTCAACGCCATTGACCCGGTAACTCACCGTGAGTTCGAGGAGATTCTGCTGGATTTAGACAGCGACCAGGAGGTGAACGCCATCATCCTCACGGGGGCGGGCAGGGCTTTCTGTGCAGGCGGTGACGTGAAGAACATGAGCGAGAGGGACGACGGGTTCGGTGGCGTGACCCGCAACCCGACCCGTGGCGGGCGCAGCCTGATCATGAACATGCTGGAGGTGAGGCAGCCCATCATCGCCGCCCTCAACGGCGACGCCGTGGGCCTGGGCGCTACCATCGCCCTGTTCTGTGACGTGATCATAGCCTCGGAGACGGCCCGCATCGGAGACCCCCACGTTCGTGTGGGGTTGGTGGCTGGGGATGGCGGGGCCGTTATCTGGCCTGCGCTGATAGGAGTCGCCAAGGCCAAAGAGTATCTAATGACGGGAGACTTGATACCAGCACCGGAAGCGGAGCGCATCGGGCTGATAAATAAGGTGGTCCCCTCTGGAGAGGTGATGGAAGCTGCCATGAATATGGCCAGACGGCTGGCCGATGGCCCTACTATGGCTATCCAGTGGACCAAGTACTCCGTTAACAAGCTGCTTCGGTCCCAGGCGAACCTGGTCCTGGATACCTCTCTGGCCCTGGAAGCCCTTACCTTCAGCACCGAGGACCATCGGGAAGCGGCGAGGGCCTTCGTGGAGAAGCGCAGGCCAAATTTCAAGGGACGCTAGCTTGTAGGGGCAGGTTTGAAACCTGCCCCTACGTTCATTATCCTACCACCTGCTCGGAGCGTAGCTGTTCGATCTGGTTTTTAGAATAGCCCAGCAGCCCCCTAAGTACCTCCTCAGTATGCTCCCCTGGCATGGGCGTAGGGCCTATGACTGCTGGGGTGCGGCTGAAGTGCCAGAAGTCTCCGGAGACATTGATCGTCCCGGCGATGGGGTCGGGCACCTCCACCATAGCGCGCCGCTCCCAGGGGTGAGGGTCGGCCGCTGCCTGGGGAATATCGTTCACCGGCGCTGCCGTGAGGTCATGGAAGGTGAAGTGGTCAACGGCTTCCTTCATCGTCATGTTCGCCAGCAGCTCGTTCGTTGCCTGGTTGATAATATCCCTATTCTCAACGCGCCTATGACGCTCGGTGAAGCGCTCATCTTCCATCCATTCCGGCTTGTTGAGGGCGCTGCACACCCGGGGCCACTGGTGCTGGTCCGGAGAGGCGAGAAGTACCCATCCGTCCTTACACTGATAGGCACCGCTGGGGACAAAGCTGGTGCCCTCTCCCCGTTTAGGCGGCCCTCCCCCGCCTGTGTAGGTGGTGATGGGTATTTCGGTGTAGCTGTAGCCCGTATCGGCCAGGCAGACATCTATTGCCTGTCCCTCGCCCGAAATCTCCCTCTCTCTTAGGGCGGCCAGGGTCCCTATGGTAGCGTGCAGGGCAGTGGTCCGGTCAATTATAGGCACTCCTGCCCGTATGGGGGGCATCCCCTCCTCGCCAGTGACCATCATGATGCCGGACATGGCCTGGCCAATGGGGTCATACCCTATCCTCTCCTTGTAGGGGCCGAACTGGCCGTAGGCGGACACGTTCACCATTATGATTTTGGGGTTGAGCTCATGGAGGACATCGTAGCCAAAGCCCATCTTCTCGATAGTCCCCGGCCGGAAGTTCTGGAGGAAGATGTCGGAGATTTTCACCAGGTCCCTGAGTATCTCCTTGGCCTTGTCTTTCCTCAAGTCCATGCAGAGGCTTTTCTTGCCACTGTTATACTGGACAAAGTAGGCGCTCTGTCCCCGGACCCAGGGGCCATGAGTCCGAGTCTCCTCACCTCCCAGACGCTCTATCTTGATTACCTCGGCCCCCAGGCGGGCCAGCACCTGAGCGCAACGGGGCCCTGCCTGATGCCGCCCTAAGTCCAGTACGCGGATACCCTCCAGTGGGGAGTTAATGGCTGTCACAAGTACACCTCCTGCTGCCTTCACCCTTAACCCTTCCCCGAGTGGGAGAGGGGCCAGAGGTGAGGGTACGACTTTCAGGTAATTGTACCCTGGTTGCAGGGAAAGGACAAGATAGATTTAGCCCTCATCAAGTCAGGTAGGCTTTTACCAGCTCCAGGGCAGCCCGGGCCGTGTTCTCGCGGTTGGCGTTCCTATCGCCCCTCCATCGGAGCTCTTGGGTGGCTTCGTACCCATCGCGGGCGGTCACCCCAATATAGAACAGCCCGATAGGCTTGTCCGAGGAGCCGCCCGTAGGGCCAGCCACGCCTGTGGTAGAGACGCCTACGTCCGTGTCCAGAAGCTGTCGCGCCCTTCTCGCCATCTCCAGGGCCACGGCGGGGCTTACTGAACTCTCCCTTCTCAGCAGCTCCTCTGGTACGCCCAGGACCCTGGTCTTCGACCCTCCGGTGTAGGCTATAACCCCACCATAGAAGTAGCGGGAGCTTCCTGGGACGCTGCACAGCATGGAGCCTATCAGCCCCGCGGTGCATGCCTCGGCCACGGCGATGGTGAGCCCCTTCTCCCTGAGTAGCCGCCCTACCTCCTCCTCTATTGCTGGCATCTTTTCACCCTCCTAACAGCATTAGCTGCCGGCCATGTTGGCCCTTTGGTCTGGCTACCTGAGCCTGGCCCTCTCCAGCACCCTCCGGGCCGCTTCGTAGTCCCGCGCCCCGCCCCGGAGAATGGGCGGGACCAGGTATATCCTTCTGATTCCGAAGTCCAGGAAATCGTGGAGTAGCTCCAGGGCTATATCCGTCCCATCGCGG
>Ga0137829_11414782_pt1 | contig 11878 bp, 11 predicted proteins | sample OV2TP2_FD_97737 | JGI IMG/M metagenome (GOLD analysis project Ga0137829, IMG submission 97737) | reverse complement strand
ATATAGTGGAATTGGTTTGCCCCGAGCCTGTCGAGGTGGCGGCATCTTGTGTGGATGTTGAAGTTTGTACGGGTTCAGGGCCGGGGGTTGGGTCGCTCGCCGGAGCGGGCTCGCCCGCCGGCGAGGCAGGGGGTGGAGCTACCTCCGGCTCAGGGTTAGGCTTTGGCTGTGTTGACTGATATACGCTATTTTGTGACTTCGGTGTTCCGCCAGGATTAACGCTCGTTCCCCAACTATCGGGGTCAGACCCCGATAGTTGGGGGTGTTTGCGTTCCATAGTTTGCTTTGTGATGTTGTCACCCGCAAACCAGTTGCCGAAGGCGTTTATATCGTCAATGACATTCCTCCCCGCATCGAGAAGTTGAAGGTGTTCTCCGGAATTACCAAGAGAGCTTTTCGTCGTATCGTATGGATATACTAGGTCTGCCGATACTCCCACTACTGTTTGATTAGCACGGGATAAAAGAAAATAAGCGCCCGCTTCAATTCTCAAAATTTCGCCAGACCCGCCCAGCTGTATAGTGGGATTGTTGTCGGTTGACTTCAGCACCCATCCGGATAGGTCTATTGCGTTAGCGCCTGTATTAAACAGCTCCAGCCATTCGTCATTTGCTGCTTGAGAAGCGGTTTCGTTTCCTTCGGCCGGCGATCCCATCCACGCAATCTCGTTAATTACAACATCTCCGGGGCTTGCGGCATGAGCCGCGCCCGCAAAAAATAATAATATTATTGGAAAAAGTAGTTTCGCCATTTCCTACAACTTTAACAAACAAAGAACAACATTGTCTATACATGAGGAGATTTTAGAACAACGAACTTTGCTCTTCCGGTGGATTAAGTCCGAGGTGTTCGTAGGCGAGTTTTGTGGCAACGCGGCCGCGGGGAGTTTTTTGAATAAAGCCCAACTGCAATAAATATGGCTCGTATATCTCTTCTATAGTATCTTGCTCCTCCGAGGTTGTCGCGGACAGCGACTGGATGCCGGCCGGGCCGCCATTGAACTTGTCAATAAGCGTTTCCAGTATCTTGCGATCCGTTGGCTCAAGTCCAAGCTCGTCTACTTCCAGCATTTTAAGGGAGTCCCTTGCGATAGATTTAGTTATGACCCCGTCGCCTCTTATTTCTGAAAAATCGCGCGCGCGTTTAAGCAGGCGATTCGCCACTCGCGGTGTGGCCCTAGCTGAGCGGGCTATAAGCTCAAGGCCTTCTTCCTCGGCTTTTATGCCAAGAATTCCGGCTGAACGGCGCAGGATTTGTCTAATATCTTCAACGCCGTAAAAACCCAGACGGAAAGTTACGCCAAAGCGGCTGCGAAGAGGGGAGGACAAAAGGCCAATTCGGGTTGTGGCGGCGATAAGAGTGAAGGCGGGCAATTCTAGCTGGATTGTGCGAGCCGAAGGGCCTTTGCCTATTATTATGTCTAAAACTCCGTCTTCCATAGCGGGATACAGCACTTCCTCTATTTGCTTGTTAAGGCGGTGCGCCTCGTCTATAAAAAGAATATCTCCCGGAGATAAATTGGTTAGAATGGCCGCCAGGTCTCCTACTTTTTCAATCGCGGGACCTGACGTTACTTTCATATTAGAGCGCATTTCTGCCGCGACAATATGGCTTAAACTTGTTTTACCAAGCCCGGGAGGGCCATATAACAAGAGATGCTCAAGGGTTTTCCCCCTCTGTTTCGCGGCATCTATAAAAATCTTGAGGTTTTCTTTGATTTTCTCCTGTCCTATGTATTCCTCCCAGGTTCTTGGGCGCAAATTTGCGTCTATAAGGCGGTCTTCGCGTCCCTGAGAGGGGTTGGTTTTAGGTATTGACATAATTTGATAATTCTGCTAGTATAAGTAGTTAAAAACAGCGATAAGACTGTAGGCACTTCGATTTTTTAATCGGAGGGGGGATATATCTTAGTAATATGGATCAATGGGCTCCGGCTCTTCGTCTCCTCGGGTATATCCTAAATTCTTTGGTCCCAAGCTAGAGGTTTTGCCTACAGTCTTATTGCTGCTTTTAACTTCCTAGTACCCTGTTTACTTCTTCTAGGGTCGTTATTCCCTGTAATATTTTTAAAAACCCGTCATATCTTAAAGAAGTCATGCCCGTTTCTTTAAGGAAATCACGTATCTCTGTGATAGACGGGGTGGATGCTATAAATTTTTCAAATTCAATATTGGATACCAGAATTTCAAAAATTCCAATTCTCGAATTATAGCCAGTGTCGCTACAAGCGCCGCAACCTCTGGCAACAGGGATTTTAAAATCTTTTTCAAGATCCCTTCCAAGTACGTTTTTAAACAGCGTAGTCTCTTCCAAAGTAGCTTTTCTTTGCTCGGAGCACTTGCCGCACACCCTGCGTATTAGTCTTTGGGCTATAGCCATATTTAAGGCGGGGCCTATGGCCGCGGCGTTTACTCCAAGGTCAACTAATCTGGGGACAACTCCGGCCGCGTCGTTTGTGTGAAGAGTAGACAGCAGTAGATGCCCGGTTAGAGATGCTTGAATGGCAGTGTCCGCGGTTTCAAAGTCCCGTATTTCTCCTACAAGAATTATATCGGGATCTTGGCGCAATATAGCCTTAAGGCCGCTTGAGAAAGTATAACCTACGTCGGGCGCGACTTGGGTTTGTGATATACCGGGAAGATGATATTCTATGGGATCTTCCACGGTTATTATTTTGGACTCCGGTTTTTCAAGCTTTTTTAGGAACGCGTAAAGCGTTGTGGTTTTACCCGAACCGGTGGGGCCGGTTACAAGTATCATGCCGTTGGGTCTTGATGTTTGAGCATCTATTATTTTCAAAAGATCGTCTCGAATTCCAAGCTCCTTAACCGAAAGCAAAGATTCGGGATTCAATACGCGAAGGACGATATTTTCTCCGTATTCTCCGGGTAATATAGAGGATCGGATTTGAATTTCAAAGTTTTCAAAAGTAACGGCAAATCTTCCGCCTTGCGCTATATTATGGATATTTAATTTCATGCCAGAAAGCAGTTTAACCCTTGAGAGAAGGAGATTATAAATGCGTAGGTCAAACTGAGCGACATCGTGCATGAGGCCGTCTATGCGAAGGCGGAGATGTATATTTTTTTCCTCAGGCTCCACATGAATGTCGGACGCCTTGAGACTCAAGGAGCTTGCAAGCAGCAGTTCTACTATAGAAGAGACGTTTTTTTGGACTGAAATCATGTCCACATTTTTTTTGAGATCATTAAGCGAAGCAATGCTCGCCTTAAATTGTTCAAGGCTTTTGGGGGATATAGCAACTTGGCCGGAAATTTTTTCCTTTGCCTCGGCCGTCGGATAGTTTGACCATGCCTTTTTAAGGCTGCGGGCCGAGACGACAAACACGGAAATTTCTTTGAATTTCTTTTGTAAATTTTCTAAAATTTCTTTCGCGTATTGATTTTCAGGGTCAAGCAAAGCTACTTTTATAGAGTCCCCTCCCTTTTGGATAGCCGAAAGGTTAGCCCTCCTTGCCTCCTGTTCGGGTATAATCTCAACAGCTTCGCGCTGTATTGGCTTAAACGCAAGGTCTACGTATAGAAGACCAAAAAGGTCCGCGGTTTTCTTTGCGACCTCTTCTTCTTCTTTTACACGGATTAAATCAAGGTGATGTTCTTGAGATTTTTTCTCTCCAAAATTTATTGCCATGATTTTATTATACTTCTTATCAAGTTTTCCTTAAAGGACTGATCACCCCGAGATACGGCAAACACCAGATTATTATTGCGCATTTCGCCCCCTTGAGACTTGGCTAGTAACAGAAGCCGCTCTGCGTGGGGCGTGTGCGCGATTGCAAAGCTTGAACTGGGACCATCCCAAAAAATAATGAAAAAAGAAGCTTGAGAGAAATTGTTTTTTAATTCGGCAAGAATTGCCGGAATTACTTTAGGGGTCATTCCGGATTCAGTAAAGTCATTATCGGATATGCTAAGCCACGCGAGACCCGCGTCTTCCTCGTACTTTAGTTTAGCCATAGCCGCGCCCCATAATTTCAAAAAACCGAAAGATTTTGTCTTAAAGAAACGCTTAATAATTTCCTGCTGGTCTGCTTCGCAAGACATAAGATAAGCTGCTTCGTATAGCGTGCTTGGTTTTGTGCGCGAGTTCTGGAAGTTATGAGTTGTGACAATGATACCCGCAAGAAGGGAGGTAGCAACCTCTTTTTCTATGGGTCCCTCCTGCCATCCCCTTAAAAGAGATGTTGTAATTTCAGAACAAGAAGAGGTTGTGGACTCTATTATATTTATTTGGCCATAACGTTCGTTTGAGGAATTTTTATCAATATTAATTATAGGGGTTTCAAAAAATAATTGCGCGTTTGCTTCAAATTCGCCCTTTAATGACTCAAGGTCGTCAAGGCCGAAAGTTACAATAAGGTCGTGGTGGAATTTAGATAAGCTTACGTGAATGTCCTGTTCTTCCAGCGGCGTGCCGTTTTTTGGAGTAACATGAATATTGAGATGAGAGTTTACGCGCTTGTATTTAATTTGCTTTATAGGTTTTTGAGAAATATCTATTGATATAACGATATCTCGCGAACCAGTAATAGTTTTTTTAAAGTTTTTTTCTTGTTCCAGAAAGGAAAAACGCTCGGGGATTTCGCATGAAGAGAAAAGCGAAACTTTCTTTTCGTTTTTTTTAAGAACCTTTCTAAGGGCAATTGCCGAGGCATATGTGTCCTCAATGTCTTTGTGCCCTGCGATAATTAAAACATTTTTACTATTTCCCAAATGCCGATATGCTTGTTGGTATTCATCGAGAGCCATATGCCAATTTTGTCTACGAGCGTAGCGAGTAGCTATAAAATTGAGCACCCCGAGCGGAGGCGAGGGGTAATCAAATTAACAGTAACCAGTTAGTTTACCGCGTTTTACATTTTTGCGTCAATTGTGGAAAACAATAATTTGACACGCCAGTGGATTGCGTTTAGTATTTAAGAAAGGCATGAAAAAAGTAAAAGTTAAGCAAAGTATTATTCACTACGACAAACAAGAGGATGCTCTAAGTTTTGTTCTTAGCGAGGGCGAAGAAGAGCGATTTGAGGAAATCAAGCCGGGTGTTTTTGTTGAGTTTGATAAAAATGATAAAGTTATCGGCTTTGAAATACTGGATGCTTCAAAGTTTTTTAGGCCAGCGCTTCGTTCGCTTTCAGAGAGGGCCCTAGTCGGAGTAGCTAGAGCAAGCAGATGACCGAACGTAAAATTATTAGGTACAGCAGACATCTTACTTTTCGACTGTCCCCGAGGAAGATTCCTCAAAATCTTCCTCGGACTATTTATCTTCGCTCAAGGCGAAGATATTTTGATATAGCAACAAATACCAGTTGCCGTAATAAGAACTGAACTGAGCAAGCGCCAGAGAGATGTCATGATAGTGTACCGAGAAGGCGACGAGGATGTTCTAATAATTACTATCCATCCTCTGAAAAGAAACCAGATAGAAAACCGCGTTAGCTCTGGGAGGTGGCAAAAACTTCCTACGTAGCGCAGCACAATATAGATAAGGCGAGATTCAAGTACGAAAATAAAAGCTGTATTGAAGCCTGACTTCAATACACTTCAATACACGGTAAATAAAAAGTCCCTTGATAAAAAATTACCAAGGGACATAGTCTTCCGTCGTACTAGCGGAGACGTCGTACCGCGCCTTTACCGGGCACATAGTCCCAATCTTCTAAAACCTGTCCACACACCAAGCATTTTGTCAGTTGAGCATTGTCGCCGCCCATGCAGGTTTGTTCAGTGCATTGTAGCGATCCCCAACAAACATGACCCACCTCGGTTAGTCGCTGATGAATATGTGGGACCCCTATGCTATTTGCACTCTGTTTGATCACAGTAAAGTCTCGCAAGAAAGGTTCTTTCTTTGATAAGGCCATCTCGGCCATAGCATAGGTGCGACCCCTTGGGAAACCAGGGCACGGACGCTGGACAATATTTGTAATGGGAAGGTCATTCTTGGGAACCCACTGAAAGCCAATGCTTTCCTCCGTACATTTTAGTTCTCCGCCGATGCACTCCACTAGATAAATGCTTGCCACATCAATAATCTGGTCTTCTTTCCACATGGGAAGATCCTCTCCGATTTGATGAATAACTTTCACTACTAAGCCAGTTTCCTCACGTGCTTCACGTACTAACGCCTGTGTGCGCGTTTCCCCCGCTTCTACTCGGCCACCGATAAGGTTTAATCCTTTGCCATCAGCTCGAACGGCCATGAGCAATTCTGGCAGCCCTCTTTCTGCCCGTCGCATAATCGCGCAAAATACTCCCTCTGTAGCCAATGCACGCCTCCTTCCCGCGTTTCCAGATTACACCCACATAAAATCATACTGTGAAAACCGTGTCAATAGTGTGCACTCGGTTTGGATATTGACTGCTGCAAGCGCATCAAGTAAACCGAAGCCAGTCCTAGTGACCGGCTTTTTAGTTAATTTTTGTCATTTTAAATGCTTGAAATAAAAACAAAGGATACTTATAATAAGAGTATATTATGCACTCAGAAGTTATAACAAAAAGCGAACAGGAGACGATTGAGATGGGGGGAGTATTAGATATAGCAGATACCTTTGGCTTAGAAGATCGTATTCGTTCCGGAAGGTGGCAAAAACTTTCTACGTAGCGTAGTACAATAGGGACAAGGCGAGGTTTAAGTATGAAAATTTTAAAAAACAAAATAAACTATTTTTTTGTGGATGAGGCGGGAGATCCGATTTTCTACAACAGATATGGACGAGGTATTGTCGGCGAGGAGGGCTGTTCAAAGATTCTGCTCGTTGGTTTTATAAAAACAAAAAATCCGCAAGAACTCCGTAGGGCAATTCTTGAGCTGCGAGAAGAAATTACTGCCGAGTTTATCGTTGCCCGCAAGAAAGAGGAGATTTTTAGGAAAAGACATAAAGGTAAGGAAAATATATTCTATGACGACTTAGTGGCTAAACTTTTCGAAAACAAACTGCATCAGGCCGAACGAAATATTATTTATTTTGCGGCGCGAGGAAACAAAACACGACAAGCTCCCTTGAGTGACGCCATTCAGACAGCAATGCTAACCTTTGAGAGAAAATGGGAAACAAAGATAAACTCAGAAATAGAGATTCTTTCACAAACTCCTTCTGGCGAGCCATGCTTGCAGATTACCGATTATATGAATTGGGCAGTGCAAAGAACCTTTCAAAAGGGAGACGAGAGATATGCAAGATTTGTTCGTGAGAAAATTAGCTATCTTGTTGACTTATATGACTTTGATTCTTACCCTAAAAATTTCTATAATAGGAAGAATCTGTTTGATATAAATAAAATAAGCCCTTTGTAGCTAGGGTGGTTTCCCACCGCACGGCATGAAGCCGACTTTCACTACAAAGGACTTATGGAAAGTTTTTCTATTTAAACTATAGCAAACTGCGATCGTTAAGTCAAGGGGATAAACTGTAACTGCTCATAAGGTGGAGTAATGGCTTAGGTATGCGGCGATTTTTTTGATAAATTTTTGTCGATCCACGTAAAAATGTTGTATCTAATCCGAAATTCTACTCGGGGTTGTGAGGGGTTACGATAAATTATCTTGGCAAGGATATTTTATTGTATAACAATATAAGTATGACAAACGCGAAAATGAAATCTGAAATAATGACAAAAAGCGAACAGGAGACGATTGAGATGGGGGGAAGTTTGTTGAGGGAAGCGCTACTCGAGGCCAAGGACAATCAGCCGTTGATTTTTTGTTTGTACGGCGAGCTTGGGACCGGAAAGACCCAATTTGTAAAAGGCATAGCAGATGAGCTCGGTCTTAGCGGCATAACAAGCCCCACGTTTTTATTGATGAGAAAATTTATTCTTGCAAAACAGCTTTCTAAACATACGAAGAAAAAAAAGAGATATTTTTTTCACATTGATTGCTATAGAATATATGATAGTGAAGAAGCAAGGCAGATTTCGCTTGATAAAACTATAGCGAGCCCTCGCGCGATAGTGGCAATAGAGTGGGCAGAGCGCATAGAAGAAATTATTCCCCAGCCCTATTGGGAAATAAAATTTGAGTATGAGCGCGAAGCAGCGAACAACCGAAAAATCAGCATTAAAAAAATTGAATAAGTATGCCAAAAGGCGCGAGGAAAACTCTTATAATATTAGATGCTAACGCTCTTATACATCGTTCATTCCACGCGCTTCCCGACCTTCGAACCCCAAAAGGAGAGCTCGTAAATGCGGTTTATGGTTTTACATCCATACTATTAAAAGTTTTAAGAGAGTTTAATCCGGATTATATTGCCGCCGCGTTTGATGTGGCAGGGCCCACATTTCGCGACGAGGAATACAAAGAATACAAAGCAAAAAGAATAAAAGCTCCAGACGAGCTATACGCGCAGATCCCAAAGATTAAAGAAGTACTCGGTGCTTTTAATATTTCAATATATGAAAAACAAGGATTTGAAGCGGACGATGTAATAGGGACTATCGCTAAACTGATTCAAAGAAAACAGGCTTATCCCAAAGTAGAAACTATTATAGTAAGCGGCGATTTGGATACTCTCCAGCTCGTGGATAAATATACAAAAGTATATACCATGAGAAAGGGTCTTTTGGATACGGTCGTCTATGACGAGGAAGCTGTAAAAAAAAGATTTGACGGGCTAACGCCCAGTCAGATGATAGATTACAAAGGATTAAGAGGCGATCCTTCCGACAACATACCCGGAGTTACCGGAGTTGGAGAAAAAACCGCTATTCAGCTTTTGTTAAAGTTTGGCTCTATAGATAATATTTACAAAAAGTTAAAAAAATCAGGGGTTGCCCTGGAAGGAATTAGGCCGAAAATTCAGGAAAAACTTGTACAATATAAAGACCAGGCTCTTTTCAGCAGAGAGCTTGCGACAATCCGAAAAGACACCCCGATCGACTTTAATTTAGAAGACCTTGCGTGGCGGAACTTTGATAAATCGGGAATAGAAAGGGTATTTAGCGAATTAGGCTTTAGATCGTTGCTAAATAGGTTACTGATAATCGACAACCCGCAACCCGCAACCCGCAACCCGCAACCAACAACTCAAAGCGAGGCAATCTACGATAAGATAGAAGCGTTTTACAAAGACGGAATTTTTTCAAAAGAAATTTATGAATTAGAGAAAATGCTTGTGCCCATAATAAATAATATGGAAGAAACGGGCATAAAAATAGATAAAAAATATTTCGCGGAACTTTTACAAGAAATAAGCAAAGACCTAAATTGCGCAGAAAATGGGATTTATAAAAGTTTAGGGAAAAAACTTAATATTAATTCCCCCCAACAGCTTTCAGAGGCGCTTTTTACTGACTTGAAACTGTCGACAAAAGGGCTTAAAAAAACTCCCGGAGGAGTTGTTTCAACGGCAGCTCCCCAGCTTGAAAAACTAGAGAACGCGCACCCGGTTATTAAAGAGCTTTTAAAATACAGAGAGCTTCAAAAATTATATTCTACTTATATAAAGCCCTTGCCTGAAATGGCAGACAGTAAGGACAGGATTCATACAAGCTTTGATTCGCTCGGCACTTCTACGGGCAGGATTTCTTCGAAAGATCCAAATTTACAGAACATTCCGATAAGAGGAGAGTGGGGATTTAAAATTCGCAAGGGGTTTATTGCCGAAGAAGGATTTAAGTTTGTCGCGTTTGACTATTCTCAAATGGAGCTTCGTGTAGCGGCGCATGTTTCAGGCGACGCTAAAATGCAAGAGTTTTTTGTTGAAGAGAAAGATATTCACGCCATGACTGCCGCTGAAGTTTTTGGTATTAACGAAGGCGAAGTTACAAGCGACATGCGCAATCGCGCGAAGGCGTTGAATTTCGGAGTGCTATACGGCATGGGGGTCAATGGATTCGCGAAAAGCGCGGAAATTTCCCGCGATGACGCGCAAATTTTTATAGATAATTATTTTGGTCGTTTCCCGAAAATTTTAGAATACCTGGAAAAGACCAAAGAATTCGCGAGGAACAATGGCTACGTATCCACGATTTTCGGAAGAAAGCGATATATACCGGAAATTAATTCATCTAATCCCGGATTGCGCTCACAGGCTGAACGAATGGCAATAAATCATCCTATTCAGGGTACGGCTGCCGATATAATCAAAAAGGCAATGGTGGAAATAACGAATAACCAACAACCGATGACCAATGACATCCGATTACTACTACAAATTCACGATGAATTGTTGTTTGAAATAAAAGATGATATAATAAAAAATATAATGACACCCATAAAGAATATAATGGAAAATATATATACCTTGCGAGCTCCGTTGCGCGTATGCGTCGCGCAGGGGAGTTCATGGGATGAATTAAAAAAGCAATGAAAAAAATTCTCATAATTGAAGACGAAAAAGCGTTGCTGGATATCCTTTCAGATAAACTCAAACAGGAAGGTTTTGATGTAAGCGGAGCGGGCGACGGAGAAGAAGGTTTAGAAAAAATGAGGCAAGAAAGGCCCGATTTGATATTGCTGGATATAGTTATGCCTAAAGTAGGAGGAATGGAAGTTTTGGAAGTAATGCACAACGACGATGATCTTAATGATATTCCAATTATTGTCATTTCTAATTCGGGCCAGCCGGTTGAGATAGAAAAAGCAAGGGGCCTTGGAGCAAGGGACTTTTTGATAAAAGCCGAGTTTGACCCCAGAGAAGTAGTTGATAAAGTACATAATATGCTGGGAGGGAGTATCGCGGAGAATAATCACGCCGCGGCGGAAGCGGGGGGCGGAAAATCAAAAGAAGCTAGGGCCGCTAAAGATACTTCCCAGAAAGCAGGGAAGCATACTGTTCTTGTTGTTGAGGACGATCAGTTTTTGAGGGACCTTATTATAAGAAAACTTGAGGAAGAAGACTTTAATACAGTACAGGCCATTGACGGAGAAGAGGGGGTGAGGCTGATTCGTGAAAAAAATCCGGACATTGTGCTATTGGACCTTATATTGCCGGGAATAGACGGCTTCGAGGTGTTGAAGCAGGCGAAAGCGGACGTGAGCATATCAGCGATACCAATTATCATTTTGTCCAATTTGGGGCAGAAAGATGATATTGATCGGGGGCTTCAACTTGGCGCGAAAGATTATCTAATAAAGGCTCATTTTACTCCGGGCGAAATAGTGAAAAAAGTTAAAGATATTTTGAAATGATTTTATTTCTCTATGGGCGAGACTCGTATAGGTCAAAGAAAAAGCTCAACGAAATAACCGAGCATTACAAAAAAATTCATAAGTCGGATATGGGTTTTTTTGTGTTAGACTCGGATAACGAAAAATTCAGCGATTTTAAAAGTGCGGTAGAAACAGTATCCATGTTTGCCGAAAAGAAGCTTGTTGTATTGAAAAATTTCGCGTCATCAAAAGAATTTACGGAAAAATTTTTATCTTGGAAAGGAGCAAATTTTTTCAAGGACACAGCCGACGTTATTTGTATATTTCAAGACGGCGAAGTAGACAAGAAAAGCGAGATATTCGCGTGGCTTATTAAAAATTCTAAATCTCAAGAATTCGATGTATTAAAAGGAACGCAGCTTCAAAAATGGACCCAGAGATTTTTTGCTGAAAGAAGCATTAAAGTTGAAAAAGACGCGCTTGATCGTATCCTTGCGCACACAGCCGGCGACCTGTGGAATTTCGAAAACGAAATAAATAAACTAAAGGCGTATGTCGGTCAGACGAGTAGGGCTAGAAAAGAAATAACAAATAGAGATGCAGATATTTTTTTGCGGCCCTCGCTTCAAACGCACATATTTTTTCTTGTAGACGCGTTCATAGAAAACAATACTTCAAAAGCTCTTCGTCTTTTGAAGGGGCATCTGGAGGCGGGGGATAACTGAATTTATCTTTTTTCTATGATCTACAATCAGCTTAGAAA
>Ga0137829_11546332_pt1 | contig 11882 bp, 7 predicted proteins | sample OV2TP2_FD_97737 | JGI IMG/M metagenome (GOLD analysis project Ga0137829, IMG submission 97737) | reverse complement strand
TGGTGGAGATCTTCCTGGAGGAGGGCTTCGACCTTATCGAAAGCGCGGCCGGCGGGTTGCAGCGCTGGATGGCGGATGTCGACAACAGCTTCGAGCTTGAAGCACTGCAGCGGGATCTGCACACCCTCAAGGGTGGCGCACGGATGGCGGATATCCGCGAGATCGGTGATCTCGCCCATGAACTCGAGTTTCTCTATGAGGGGCTGTGCGCTGGCAGCTACCGAGCCAGTTCCGAGCTGTTCGGCCTCCTGCAGGCCTGCCAGGACCGTCTGGCGGAGATGCTCGAAGCGGTGCGGGCGCACAATCCGATCCCTAGCGGTGATGCGCTGATCGAGACGATTCGCCGATTTCGCAACAACCCCGAGGAACAGCTGAGCATCCCCAGCAGCGTATCGCTGAAGGCTGCGCAGGAGGATGCGCAGCAGTCGGCCGAGGCCGAGATCCTCGATATCTTCGTCGAGGAAGCGGACGACCTGCTGGAAGAGATGGAGTCGGCCCTGGGCCGCTGGGATGCTGGCCGCGAGGACGCGGCTCCCCTGGCTGACATGCTTCGCGTGTTGCACACCCTCAAGGGCGGGGCACGCCTGGCGGGGCAGACTGCCCTGGGCAACATGGCCCATGATCTGGAGCAGCGCCTGAGCGAGGCGCAGCAACAGGGCGCCCCCTGGCCGGACAGTCTGTTCCTCGATGTACAACAGGGTTATGACGCGCTGCTCAAGGACGTCGAGCAGTTGCGCGACAGCCTTGCCAGCGATAGCGCCGAGCCGCTGTATTCGGAGCCACAGCATGCGGAGCTGCAGGAGACCGAGTCGTCGTTGCCGAGCGAGCCGCTGACACTGCCGCAGCCGATCGTTGCGGCGAGCAGCCAGCCGGCGCCAAGCGCTGCGCCGGCAAAGGTCCTGCCGTTTATTCGGCGCGCCCAGCAGGCCGCTCAGGAAGCCGCTGCGCGTCGAGCACCACAGGAACTGGTCAAGGTGCCGGCGGAACTGCTGGAAGGGCTTGTCAACCTGGCTGGTGAAACCTCGATCTTCCGGGGTCGGGTGGAGCAGCAAGTCAGCGACGTCGGGTTCACGCTCGGCGAAATGGAAGCGACCATCGAGCGCGTGCGCGATCAGCTGCGCCGCCTGGATACCGAAACCCAGGCGCAGATTCTCAGCCGTTATCAGGCCGAGGCCGAGCGGGCCGGCTATGACGATTTCGATCCGCTGGAGATGGACCGCCATTCGCAGCTGCAGCAGCTGTCCCGTGCACTGTTCGAGTCGGCCTCCGACTTGCTCGACCTGAAGGAAACCCTCGCTGCGCGTAACCGCGATGCCGAAACCCTGCTGCTGCAGCAAGCACGCGTCAATACCGAGCTTCAGGAAGGCCTCATGCGTACGCGCATGGTGCCCTTCGAGCGGCTGGTGCCGCGTCTGCGTCGTATCGTCCGGCAGGTGGCCGGTGAACTCGGCAAGCAGGTCGAGTTCCTGGTCGGCAACGCCACCGGCGAGATGGACCGCAGCGTGCTCGAGCGGATCGTCGCGCCGCTGGAGCATATGCTGCGCAATGCCGTGGACCACGGTATCGAGTCGGTCGAGCGGCGCCGTGCCGCCGGCAAATCCGAGCAGGGCACGATCCGCCTGGATCTGGCGCGTGAAGGCGGCGATATCGTCCTGACGCTGGCGGACGACGGTGGCGGCATCAACCTCGAGGCGGTGCGGCGCAAGGCGATCGAACGCGGCCTGATGTCCGCCGACAGCGGTCTGTCCGAACACGAGATCCTGCAATTCATCCTCGAGGCCGGTTTCTCCACCGCCGAGCGCGTCACGCAGATCTCCGGCCGTGGTGTCGGCATGGACGTGGTGCATTCGGAGGTCAAGCAGCTCGGTGGCTCCATGAGCATCGAATCGACGCTGGGCCAGGGCACGCGTTTCCTGATTCGCCTGCCGTTCACGGTGTCGGTCAACCGGGCGCTGATGGTCTACTCGGGCGAGGACCTCTATGCGATCCCGCTGAACACCATCGAAGGTATCGTGCGGGTTTCGCCGTACGAGCTGGAGGCTTACTACCAGCCGGATGCGCCGCGCTTCGAATATGCCGGTCAGGCCTACGAGCTGCGTTACCTCGGCGATCTGCTGAACAACGGGCAGAAGCCGAAGCTGGTCGGACAGAGTCTGCCGCTGCCGGTGATTCTGGTGCGTTCCAAGGAGCACAGTGTCGCGGTGCAGGTCGACAGCCTGGCCGGCTCGCGCGAGATCGTGGTGAAGAGCCTCGGCCCGCAGTTTGCCGGCGTCCATGGCATCTCCGGCGCGACCATCCTCGGCGACGGTCGCGTGGTGGTGATTCTCGATCTGCTGGCCACCATTCGTGTCCTGCATGCGCATCAGATCATTCAGCAGCAACAGCCGAGGCTGATCGATCAGCTGCCCGAATCCGTCGAGGTGGAAAGCGAGCGGCCGACGCTGGTCATGGTGGTCGACGACTCGGTCACTGTGCGCAAGGTCACCAGCCGCCTGCTGGAGCGCAACGGCATGAACGTGCTGACCGCCAAGGATGGGGTGGATGCGATCACCCAGCTGCAGGAGCGCAAGCCGGACATCATGCTGCTGGATATCGAGATGCCTCGCATGGACGGCTTCGAGGTCGCCACGCTGGTGCGCCATGACGAGCGCCTCAAGGACCTGCCGATCGTCATGATCACTTCGCGTACCGGCGAGAAGCACCGGGATCGCGCGTTGAGCATCGGCGTCAACGAATACCTGGGCAAGCCGTACCAGGAGTCCGTCCTGCTCGAGGCCATCCAGCGCCTGGTCCACGCCGATGTCTGAAGTGCTCTCCACCCGTATTGCGGTACTCGCCGATACCTCGCTGCAGCGTCACGTGCTGCAGCAGGCGTTGACCGGAAGTGGCTATCAGGTGGTGCTGAACAACGACCCGGCGCGTCTTGAACCTGCCGATCTGGATAGCACCGAAGCGGACCTGTGGCTGGTGGATCTGGCTCAGACCGAAGACTCCCCGCTGGTGGATGCCTTGCTGGAGCGCGACACCACGCGGGTCCTGTTCGGCGAAGGGCATGCGCCGGAACGCCATTCGGAGTTCTACCCACGCTGGGAGCGCAGCCTGTTCAGCAAGCTCAAGCGCCTGGTGGGCGATCCGTCGCGTGCCGTCGGGCCACGGCTGGACGTGTTGCAGGGCGAAGGGCAGCGTCCGGAGCGACTGACGCTGCCTGCAGTGCTGGCCGATTCCGCGCTGCGTGCCGGAGAACCGGCACATCAGGTCTGGCTGCTGGCAGCCTCGCTGGGCGGACCGGAGGCGGTGAAGGCCTTTCTGGATGCCTTGCCCGGCGGGTTGCCGGTGGGCTTCGTCTACGCCCAGCATATCGAGGCGAGCTTCGAGTCGGCGCTGTCCCAGGCCGTGGGGCGCCATAGCCAGTGGCAGGTGCGGCAGGTCCGCCCGGGCGAGCCGGTTCGCTGCGGCGAGGTGGTCATCGCCCCGATCAGTGAGGAGCTGGCGTTCGAGGACGATGGCAGCGCGCGCCTGACCGGCCGCTGCTGGCCAGAGCCGTACAGTCCCTCGATCGACCAGATGATGCTGAACCTGGCCCAGCAGTTCGGCGGCCGCTGCGGTGTCATCGCCTTCAGCGGCATGGGTAGCGACGGCAGTGCCGCGGCGGCGTACGTGCTGCGTCAGGGCGGCAAGGTATGGACGCAGCGCGCCGATTCCTGCGCCTGCTCGAGCATGCCGGACAACCTTCGCGAGGGCGGCTACAGCTCCTACAGCGGCGATCCGCGAGAACTGGCGCAGGCACTGGTCAATCATCTGGTGAACCAGGCCGGGGCGCCCACCACGTCTTTTCAACGGGATAATTCATGAGTCAGACGGTCATTTCTCAGGACGCGGAAAGCCTTACGGGGCTGTTGATGCCGCTTGCCGATCGCATGCTGCTGGTACCCAACGTGGCGGTAGCCGAGCTGATTCCGTACCGTGCGCCACAGGCGGTACAGGGCATGCCGGCCTGGTTTCTCGGCCAGGTGCAGTGGCGCGACCTGAGCCTGCCATTGCTGTCATTCGAGGCGGCCTCCAGCGGCGAGCCGCAGCCGGTGGGCAGCACCGCGCGGGTGGCCGTGCTCAACGCTGTCGGCGGGCGCGATCACGTCAAGTTCATTGCGCTGCTGGTGCAGGGCATTCCGCATTCGATCAAGGTTGACGCGAGCCTGGCGCGGGCGGACGTAGAACTTGCACCGCTGGAGCTGGATGCGGTCAACCTCGGTGATATGCAGGCACGTATTCCCGACCTGGTTGGCCTGGAGCAGAAGCTGGCGGACGCCGGCCTGATCTGACTGCGGTCCGCGGCTAGAAGTCGCCCCACAGCTGCTGCGCCACGCTCAACGCCACAACCGGTGCGGTCTCGGTGCGCAGTACTCGCGGGCCGAGCCGGGCCGGCAGAAACCCCTGGCCGCTGGCCAGCTCGACTTCGCTATCGCTCAGGCCGCCCTCCGGGCCGATCAGAAATGCCAGGCTCTGCGGCTTGGCATGGCTCGCCAGCGGCTCGGCCACCGGGTGCAGCACGAGCTTGAGGTCGGCCTCGACGTCCAGCCAGTCGCGCAGCGTGACCGGCGCATGGATGATCGGCAGTACCGAGCGACCGCATTGCTCGCAGGCGCTGATGGCGATCTGTCGCCAATGGGCCAGGCGCTTGTCGGCGCGCTCATCGTTGAGGCGGACCTCGCATCGCTCGCTGATCAGCGGGGTGATTTCGCTGACGCCCAGCTCGGTGGCCTTCTGGATCGCCCAGTCCATGCGTTCGCCACGGGACAGGCCCTGACCGAGGTGGATTCGCAGCGGTGATTCCGGCATTCCCGCCAGGCGTTCGTGCAGTTCCACGCTGACGCTCTTCTTGCCCACCTCCAGCAATTCGCCGCGATACTCGGCACCGCTGCCGTCGAACAGTTGCACCGCGCTGCCGGCCGACAGGCGCAGGACTCGCCCGATGTAATGAGCCGATGCCTCGGGTAACGCATGCTGGCCGAGGGAAAGAGGGGCGTCGATGAAGAAGCGGGATAGGCGCATAGGGCAACGGCAGGGCGTGGTGGATGGAGAGGCAAGTCTAAAGCATCGGCAGCCCGCTCAGCAGGCCGCCGCACGCTGCGTGGTGCTCAGCCCGGATCGCGGAAGCCCGGATAGAGGCCGCTCGGCATCGCCACCTGGACGGTGTCGCGGGTAGCGATATCGATCCCTTCGCTGGCAACCGCGGCAAGGAAGTCGATCTGCTCTTCGGTGATGCAGTACGGCGGCAGGAAGTACACCACGCTGCCCAGCGGGCGCAGCAGGGCGCCGCGCTCCAGCGCATGCTGGTAGACCTTCAGCCCGCGACGTTCCTGCCAGGGGTAGGCCGTACGGCTGGGTTTGTCCTTAACCATCTCGATGGCCAGCGCCATGCCGGTCTGGCGCACCTCGGCCACATGTGGATGCTCGGCCAGGTGCGCGGTGGCGCTGGCCATGCGTGCGGCCAGCGCCTTGTTCGCCTCGATGACGTTGTCCTCGGCGAAGATGTCCAGCGTCGCCAGTGCGGCGGCACAGGCCAGCGGATTGCCGGTGTAGGTGTGCGAATGAAGAAAGGCGCGCAGGGTCGAGTAGTCGTCGTAGAACGCCTGATACAGGCGGTCGGTGGTGAGCACCGCGGCCATCGGCAGATAGCCGCCGGTAAGGGCCTTGGACAGGCAGAGGAAGTCCGGCGTGATGCCGGCCTGCTCGCAGGCGAACATCGTGCCGGTGCGCCCGAAGCCGACGGCGATCTCGTCGTGGATGAGGTGCACCTCGTAGCGGTCGCAGGCCTCGCGCAGCAGCTTGAGGTAGATCGGGTGGTACATGCGCATGCCGCCGGCACCCTGGATCAGCGGCTCGACGATGACCGCGGCGATGTCCTGGTGATGCTCGGCCAGGGTCTGCTCCATGTGCGCGAACATCTGCCGCGAGTGTTCTTCCCAGCTGACACCTTCGGGCCGCAGGTAGCAGTCCGGGCTCGGCACCTTGAACGTGTCCAGCAACAGTGGCTTGTAGGTGTCGGTGAACAGTGCCACGTCGCCCACCGACATGGCGGCCACGGTTTCGCCGTGATAGCTGTTGGTCAGCGTGACGAAGCGCTGCTTGCGCTCGCGGCCGCAGTTACGCCAGTAGTGGAAGCTCATCTTCAACGCCACCTCGATGCCGGTGGAGCCGTTGTCGGTGTAGAACACACGCTCCAGCCCGGCCGGCGTCAAGGCGACCAGGCGCTCTGACAGCTCCACCACCGGCTGATGGCTGAAGCCGGCGAGCATCACGTGCTCGAGCTGGTCGACCTGGTCCTTGATGCGCTGATTGATGCGCGGATTGGCGTGGCCGAAAACGTTGACCCACCAGGAGCTCACCGCGTCCAGGTAGCGCTTGCCGTCGAAGTCCTCCAGCCACACGCCTTCACCGCGGCGGATGGGGATCAGCGGCAGCTGTTCGTGGTCCTTCATCTGGGTGCAGGGGTGCCAGAGTACGGCGAGGTCGCGTTGCATCCAGCTGTCGTTCAGGCTCATGGTGACTCCTTGCGCGGTGAGTTGCGCAGCCTAGCAGAACTGGCGGTCGCGTCTCGATGGGGGTACTCATCGGTTTGCTCGATGTTTCAAAGCAAAAAAATGCGCTCTATTCCGATAGGTAACCGGCTAGGCTTCTAACCCTCGAAATTGAAGGACGGATTCGATGCACTGGCGTAATTCCCCGACGCATTACGGGCTGACCAGCATTGTGTTGCACTGGCTGGTGGCCGTGGCGGTATTCGGTCTGTTCGCCCTGGGTTTCTGGATGGTCGGGCTGAACTACTACAGCAGCTGGTACCGGACCGCACCGGACCTGCACAAGAGTATCGGCATCCTGTTGCTGCTGGTCATGCTGCTGCGGGTGCTCTGGCGCTTCGTCAGCCCGGCACCGGCACCGCTGGCCAGCCAGGGCCGCCTGACCCGAACGGCCGCCAGGCTCGGCCATGGACTGCTCTATCTCGGGCTGTTCGTGGTGATGCTCTCGGGTTATCTGATTTCCACGGCCGACGGCCGCGCGATCAGCGTGTTCGGGCTGTTCGAAGTGCCCGCGCTGATCACTTCCATTCCCAACCAGGCCGACAGTGCCGGGCTGGTTCACGAATACGCTGCCTGGGCATTGGTGCTCTTCGCCGTCGTGCATGCCCTCGCCGCGCTCAAGCACCATTTCATCGATCGCGACGCGACGCTGATGCGCATGCTCGGTCGCAGCACCGATTAATCACCCCGATAGGAGAGTCATTGATGCTCAAGAAAACGCTCGCAGCGCTGGTCCTCGGCTCCGCCCTGGTCGGCGGCCAGGCATTCGCCGCCGATTACGCCATCGACAAGCAAGGCCAGCACGCCTTCGTCAACTTCAAGATCAGCCACCTTGGCTACAGCTGGCTGTGGGGCACCTTCAAGGATTTCGACGGCAGCTTCAGCTTCGATGCGGCCAAGCCGGAGCAGAGCAAGGTGAACGTCACGCTGAAGACCGCCAGCGTCGACACCAATCATGCCGAGCGCGACAAGCATCTGCGCAGCGATGACTTCCTCAATGTCGCCAAGCACCCGACGGCCACCTTCGAATCGACATCGGTGAAGTCTACGGGTGAAGGCACCGCCGATATCACCGGCAATCTGACCCTTAACGGTGTGACCAAGCCGGTGGTGATCGCGGCCAAGTTCATCGGTGAGGGCGACGATCCCTGGGGCGGCTACCGCGCCGGTTTCGAGGGCAGCACAACCCTGACCCTGAAGGACTTCGACATCAAGATGGACCTGGGGCCGGCGTCGCAGACCGTCGACCTGATCATCTCGGTCGAAGGCGTGCGCAAGTAAGCCCAGACGTGTGAAGCACGAACGCCGGCCGCCAGCCGGCGTTCTGCGTTGGAGCGATGCGAATCATGCGCGGGGCATCCGCGCCGAGCGTTCGTTGCGAATGTTTCGCAACATTTAATGCGCATACTATGACTCCTTGGCGGTTTACAGACAGTCATGGATGTAAGTATATTTCGGTCCACTCTACGCGGCGTCTGCGCCGCGCTGTTGCCCATTCCCGCCTGCCAGGTCTTCAAGAGGTCTTTCCATGCCAATCAAGTCAGCCAACGCTGCCCTGATGTCCATTCTCGCCGTGGCTGTTTTCCTGGCCGGCTGTCAGGAAGAAGCAGCACCCCCGGCGCAGCAGAAGCCCACCGTGGGCGTCGTGACCCTGCAGGCAGAGCCTTTTGCGGTAACCACCGATCTGCCAGGCCGTACCCGCGCCTACCGCATCGCCGAGGTTCGTCCGCAGGTCAATGGCATCATCCAGAAGCGCCTGTTCACCGAGGGTAGCGAGGTCAAGGCCGGGCAGCAGCTCTACCAGATCGATGCGGCGGTGTACGAGGCAACCCTGAAGAGTGCCCAGGCCAGCCTGGCGTCCAGCAAGTCGCTGGCCGACCGCTACGCCGAACTGGTCAAGGACCAGGCGGTCAGCAAGCAGGCCTATGACGAGGCGCGTGCGGCCAGCCTGCAGGCCGAGGCAGAGCTGGAGCGGGCGCGCATCGACCTGCGCTACACCAAGGTGCTGGCGCCGATCTCCGGGCGCATCGGTCGCTCCGCAGTGACCGAAGGCGCGCTGGTCAGCAATGGCCAGGCCCAGGAACTGGCGACCATCCAGCAGCTCGACCCGATCTATGTTGACGTGACCCAGCCGGCCCGCGACCTGCTGGCGCTGCGCCGTGACCTGGCCGAAGGCCGCCTGCAGAAGGCCGGCGAGAACGCGGCCAAGGTCACCCTGAAGCTCGAGGACGGCAGCGACTACGGCCACGAAGGCAAACTGGAGTTCAGCGAAGTGACGGTGGACCCTGGTACCGGTTCGGTGACCCTGCGTGCCGTGTTCCCCAACCCGGACAAGGTGTTGCTGCCGGGCATGTTCGTCCGTGCGCAGCTGGTCGCCGGTCTCAAGAGCGAGGCGATCCTGGTGCCGCAACAGGGCGTCACGCGCAACACCAAGGGGGATCCGACCGCCATGGTGGTCAATGCCGAGAGCAAGGTGGAAGTGCGTCCGATCAAGACCGAGCGCGCCGTGGGCAATCGCTGGCTGGTGGGCGAAGGCCTGCAACCGGGTGATCGGGTGATCACCGAAGGCCTGCAGTTCATCCAGCCGGGCGTCGAGGTCGAAGTGGCCCCGGCGGGCAATGTCGATAACCGCGGGGCGTCTGCACAGCCCCAAGGCCAAGAAGGCTGAGGGGTTCCTAGTTCATGTCCAGATTCTTCATCGACCGGCCGATCTTCGCCTGGGTGATCGCCCTGGTGATCATGCTAGCCGGCGCCCTGTCCATCCTAACTTTGCCGGTCAACCAGTATCCGAGCATCGCTCCGCCTGCGGTCGGCATTTCCGTGACCTATCCGGGCGCCTCGGCGCAGACGGTGCAGGACACCGTGGTCCAGGTCATCGAACAGCAGCTCAACGGCATCGACGGGCTGCGCTACATCTCCTCGGAAAGCAACTCCGACGGCAGCATGACGATCACCGTGACCTTCGACCAGGGCACCAACCCGGATATCGCCCAGGTGCAGGTGCAGAACAAGCTGCAGCTGGCCACGCCGCTGCTGCCGCAGGAGGTTCAGCAGCAGGGCATTCGCGTCACCAAGGCGGTGCGCAACTTCCTTATCGTCATCGGTCTGGTGTCCACCGATGGCAGCCTGGACCAGCGTGACCTGGCGAACTACATCGTCGCCAACATGCAGGACCCGATCTCGCGGACCAAGGGCGTGGGCGACTTTCAGGTGTTCGGCGCCCAGTACGCGATGCGCATCTGGCTTGACCCGGCCAAGCTGAACAACTTCAGCCTGACGCCGGTGGATGTCAGCTCGGCGATCCAGGCGCAGAACGTCCAGGTGTCTTCCGGCCAGCTCGGCGGACTGCCGGCACTGCCCGGGCAGCAGCTCAACGCCACGGTGATAGGCAAGACCCGCCTGCAGACCCCCGAGCAGTTCCGCAACATCCTGCTCAAGGTCAACAGCGACGGCTCCCAGGTGCGCCTGGGCGATGTCGCCAAGGTCGAACTGGGTGGTGAAACCTACGCCGTCAGCGCGCATTTCAACGGCAAGCCGGCCGCCGGTCTGGCCCTGAAGCTGGCCACCGGCGCCAACGCGCTGGACACCGTAGAGGGCGTGCGCAAAACCATCGACGAGCTCAAGCCGTTCTTCCCGCCGGGTGTCGAGGTGGTCTACCCGTACGACACCACGCCGGTCATTTCCGCCTCCATCACCGGGGTCATGCACACGCTGCTCGAGGCGTTCGTGCTGGTGTTCCTGGTGATGTACCTGTTCCTGCAGAACTTCCGCGCGACCCTGGTGCCGACGCTGGCGGTGCCGGTGGTGCTGCTGGGCACCTTCGGCGTGCTGGCGGTGTTCGGCTTCAGCATCAACACGCTGACCATGTTCGCGATGATCCTGGCCATCGGCCTGCTGGTGGACGACGCCATCGTGGTGGTGGAAAACGTCGAGCGGGTGATGCGCGAAGAGGGGCTCTCGCCGCTGGAAGCCACACGCAAGTCCATGGGCCAGATCCAGGGCGCGCTGGTCGGTATCGGCGTGGTGCTGTCGGCGGTGCTGCTGCCGATGGCCTTCTTCGGCGGATCGACGGGGGTCATCTACCGGCAGTTCTCGATCACCATCGTCTCGGCCATGGTCCTGTCGGTGCTGATGGCGCTGATCTTCACCCCGGCACTCTGCGCGACGTTGCTCAAGCCGATCGACAAGGGCGAGCATCACGAGAAGCGCGGGTTCTTCGGCTGGTTCAACCGCACCTTCGAGCGCAGCGTCAACGGCTACGAGCGTGGCGTGAAGGCCGTGCTCAGGCGCAAGGCCCCGTTCCTGCTGCTGTATGTGCTGATCGTCGCGGTGATGGTGGTGCTCTTCAACCGTATCCCCACCGCCTTTCTGCCGGAAGAGGACCAGGGCGTGCTGTTCGCCCAGGTGATGACGCCGTCGGGTTCCACCGCCGAACGCACCCAGCAGAGCATCGATGCCATGCGCAGCTATCTGCTGGAAGAGGAAGGCGACATCGTCCGCTCGGTGTTCACCGTGACCGGCTTCAGCTTCGCCGGCCGTGGGCAGAGTTCGGGCATCGCGTTCATCGGTCTCAAGCCGTGGAGCGAGCGGACCAACAAGGACGACAGCGTGTTCGCCTTGGCCCAGCGTGCGCAGCAGCATTTCGCCAGCTTCCGCGACGCCCAGGTGTTCGCCTTCGCGCCGCCGGCGGTAATGGAGCTGGGTAACGCCACTGGCTTCAACTTCTTCCTGCAGGACCGCGCAGGCGTGGGCCAGGAGGTGCTGCAGCAGGCGCGGGACAAGTTCCTGCAGCTGGCCAGCCAGAGCCCGGTGCTGACCCGGGTTCGCCCCAATACCCTGCGTGACGAGCCGCAGTATCAGGTGCTGATCGATGACGAGAAGGCCCGGGTGCTGGGCATTTCGCTGGCCGACATCAACAGCACGCTGTCGATCGCCTGGGGTGGTCGCTACGTCAACGACTTCATCGATCGTGGGCGGGTGAAGAAGGTCTATCTGCAGGGTGTTTCCAGTGCGCGGATGAACCCCGAGGACCTGCAAAAGTGGTACGTGCGCAACGCCGACGGCGAGATGGTGCCGTTCAGTGCCTTCGCCACGGGCGAGTGGACGTACGGTTCGCCGAAGCTGTCGCGCTTCAACGGCGTCAGTGCGATCGAGATGCTCGGCGAGCCGGCGCCTGGCTACAGCTCGGGCGATGCCATGGCCGAGGTCGAGCGCATCGCCGCCCAGCTGCCGTCGGGGGTGGGCTATTCCTGGACCGGGCAATCCTATGAGGAGCGGCTGGCAGGCTCGCAGACGCTGGCGCTC
>Ga0137829_11602770_pt1 | contig 11902 bp, 8 predicted proteins | sample OV2TP2_FD_97737 | JGI IMG/M metagenome (GOLD analysis project Ga0137829, IMG submission 97737) | reverse complement strand
GCCTTATGTTATGTTCGGGGGTTTTATCGGTGCATTGATTGGTGAAGCTATTGCCGAAAAAGTAAGTGAAGATAAAAACAGTTTATGAGCTATACAATATTTGATAATGGGGGCAGTCTTAAAATTTTAAGAGATGGACGAACTCTTTTTATTACCAAAAGCACAATTACGGAGATTACTGTGATAAGAGAGAATGTTATTAAACTCGGCAGGGCAAATTGCATTAACAGTATTTATATACGTCACCCGGATGTCTCATCGCCATTTGCATTTAACGCCACAACACTTGCGATCTTACTTAATTCCTGGGTTGCCAATGCGCCACTGCCGCCGCCAAATGATTAATGGTTGTATCAATTTCTGTATTGCGGTTAAAACTCTATGATTCGTTATTCTGAAATACCTGAAATCGTTTTGGGGGATATTCCTGAACTGAATATTCCGGAGCTGGCTGTTACTTACAGCCGCAAAAAGCAAAAAGGGTTCGGAAAGATTACTTCTTCATCTGATGCTGCAAAAATTATCAAAGAGATATTCCCGGCAGGTGAGATTGAGTTGCAGGAGCAGTTTATCGTTTATATCTTAACCAGGCCAATGAAGTTATTGGATATTACAAACATTCCAAAGGGGCTATCAACGCAACGATAGCTGACCCAAGAATTATTCTTGCCACTGCGCTTAAGAGTTTATGTATCTCGATGATCATAACACATAATCATCCTTCAGGAAATTTAAAACCAAGTCATGCAGACGAGACATTGACTTTAAAAATAAAAGAAGCTGCCAAATACATGGATATCCGGGTGCTTGACCATGTGATAGTCTCTGCTGATGGATATTACTCATTTGCTGATGAAGGTTTGCTTGGTCTTGAAGGAATAAAAAACCCGGATAGCAATCTCAATGAATTTGTAAACACAGTTGAAAAAGATTTAGAGCAAAAAAAATCACATAATAAAAAATCAATAGAGCGATTAGCCGCATCGTTCGGGATCACCGATAAAACTGAAGTAAAAGAGCTGACTGAACTTGCCATTGTCAAAAGGGCAAGAGATTTAACGAAGCAAAACGAAACAACAAGGGAAAGGATTGATGCAATTGTTGAACTATATAATTCACAGGTTAATCTTTCGCATCGTACATCGCAGAGTATTTTACTGCAACAGTATTCAACCCCGGCGCCGATAGCTTACCTGGCCGGGGTTTTCTGCGGTATTGATAAAGCAAATTCCAACAGCATTTATTTTGAGCCTTCGGCAGGCAATGGATTATTAACAATAGCAGGTAATCCGGAAAATTTTATAGTTAATGAAATTGATCCTATACGCAATAGGAATCTTCAAACGCAAGGGTATTTAAAAATCACAAGTGAAGATGCAACCAAAGCATTCAAGGATTATTACAGAAAGGTTGATGCGGTACTAACCAACCCGCCATTTGGTAACACTGAATCTGAAATTCTTTGGGATACATTTCCGATTCGTCCGTTGGAACATATCATGGCATTAAGGGCACTTGATTGTTTAAAAGATACAGGCAGGGCTGCTATTATTATTGGCGGGCATACTCATTGGGATGACAAAGGAAGAATACAGGCAGGCAAAAACAGGATTTTCTTTAACTACTTATATAGCCGCTACAATGTTGCGGATGTGATAAATATTGATGGAGCAAAACTTTACTCAAGACAAGGAACTTCATTTGATGTAAGATTGATACTTATTAAGGGCAGAAAACAGACTCCCACCGGAGCTGCTCCTGTATTTAATCCATTAAGAGATGCGGAAGTAAAAACATTTGACGATTTATTTGCAAGGGTAATGCATGCGATGGAAATTAATAATGAAAAACTAACAATGAATAATGAATTATCCCAATTAGAAAAAGAAGCATTGAATCTCCAACATCTTCTTTTCTCCCCTTTAGGGGATGGGGGTTCTTTGGGTGCTCCTTATGAGCCGGCTTCGGATGCATGTATTGTTTTAAATACTCAAGTACCCGACAGCATGGCTTTTGAAACCAAAACAGCAATCGAAAGAATCAAAGATGAGGTCGGCGGCGACATTGACAATTTTGTCCGACATCGTTTAAAATATCCAACAAAAGCGGCTCTTTGCAAAGTATTGTCCGCTGAACAAATTGATGCGGTCGCAATGGCTATTTACAACATAGAAGCAAGAGGCCAGGGAATGATCATCGGCGATCAGACGGGTATCGGTAAGGGTCGTGTGGCCGCTGCTATGATCCGCTATGCAGTGAACCAGGGAGTGAAACCCATGTTTCTTACTGAAAAGGCGAACCTGTTTTCTGATATTTACCGTGACCTGTCAGCAATTGGCTCCGGTCATTTAAGACCTTTTATCGTAAATGGACGGGAAAGCAAAACCGATATCAAAGACGAAAATGGCAATGTCATCTACCAGGCCCCGCCAGCCCCGCAGCAACAGGAAATCATAAACTCCCGTATTGTACCATCGGAGTATGATTTTGTAGTAGGTACTTACTCGCAGTTCAATTCACCTGAAAAGAAACCGGAGAAGCCAGGTTTTCTAATGGCAATTGCAGAGGATAATATTTTCATTCTTGATGAAGCGCATAATAGTTCCGGTTCATCCAATACAGGTAATTTCTTGCAGGGAGTGGTAAGCAAAACGAAAGGTGTGGTTTTCTTATCGGCTACTTTCGCAAAGCGTCCTGACAATATGCCCATCTATGCTATGAAAACAGCGATTGCAGATTGTAACATGAGCCGGGATGATCTGGTAGATGCGATAACAAGAGGCGGTGTTGCCCTCCAGGAAGTGTTATCGTCGCAATTGGTAGCAGAAGGACAGATGCTGCGAAGGGAAAGAAGTTTTGAAGGTGTGGAAGTAAATTATATCAACCTTGATGAAAAGGCAGAAGAACACAAAGCCATTGCTGATAATATCACGGAGATACTTCGTGATATTATTGCATTTCAGTCAAACCATATAGATGATGAAGTGGAGGAACTTGATAAAATTGCAGTAGCCGAAGGAAAGGAAGTAGAGATAAGAGAAGGTACATCACAGGCCGGAGTAGATAACCTTCCTTATTTCTCAAAAGTATTCCAGGTGATTAATCAAATGCTTTTCTCACTGAAAGCTGAATCAGTTGCTGAAAGAGCTATTGAGCGATTAAAGGAGGGCAAGAAACCCATCATAGCCTTCGCATCCACAATGGGCAGCTTTATTGAGACAATGGAGAATGACCAGGGAATGCCTGTCGCTGATGGCGATACCATCAATGCGGATTTCACGGAGGTATTAAAAAGAGGGTTGGATGGCATCCTTCGCTATACAGAAAAAGATATTGATGGCAATTCCATATTCAGAAAGTTCCAGGTAAGCGAACTTCCTGTTGAAGCGCAAACAGAGTATCACCGCATACTGAATAAGATAAAAACCGCTTCCACCGGAATTACTATTTCACCGATTGATGTTATCATCAAAAAAATAAAGGATGCCGGATATTCGGTAGCAGAAGTAACAGGAAGAAAGCTTGAAGTTCAAATGAACCTGAAGACATGTAAGGGGTTAGTGCTTTCAAGAAAACGAATCAATACCAATGATGCCTTTCGGCAGTTCAACAATAATGAAGTAGATGTGCTGATGATAAATCAGTCCGGCTCAACTGGTGCATCGGCTCATGCCATCCCAACAGCAAAAGTTTCTAAAGGACAGGTACGACAAAGAGTAATGATTGTTTTGCAGGCTGAACTGGATATTAATACAGAAGTACAGAAAAGGGGAAGGATAAACAGAACGGGCCAAATCTTAAAGCCGATTTATGATTATGTAACATCGGCGATACCGGCGGAAAAGAGGTTAATGATGATGTTACAGAAAAAGCTCAAATCTCTTGATGCCAATACTACGTCCAATCAAAAGCAATCTACAAAGATTCTCGACGTACCGGATTTTTTGAATAAGTATGGTGATAAAATTGTGCGGGACTACCTGATGGAAAATAAAGATGTGAATGAGCTATTGGATGATCCGCTTTATTTATCCGATTCAAAGGCAGACAGCGGCAGCCAGGACGGGAATGTTCTGGAAGATGCTGCCCATAAGGTATCGGGGCGGGTTGCAGTGTTATCAACTAAAATGCAACAGGATTTTTACAATGAGATAGCTGAACGGTATAATGATTATGTAGAATACCTGAAGCAGATAGGGGAATATGATTTGGAAGTGGAGGCCATGAACCTGCAGGCAGAAACTCTATCTTCCAAAATCATCAAAATGGGAAAAGGCAGTGACAGCGCCTTTGGTGATGATAGTTTGCTGGAAACCGTCCGTGCCAATGTATTAAAGAAACCGTTTACCAAATCAGAATTGCAAAACCTGATTAATGAATCTTTAGGTGGTCATGAAGCTAAACTTCAGCAATCTGACCTTGCCGAAGATTTTAGTAAATACCAGGCAAAACAATTAGAGCTTGAAGACGAGGAAATCAATGTAAAGTATGATGAACTTATAAAAAACGTACCGGAAGAAAAAGGGGTAAAAAAAATTGAAGCAAAGCATGGTCCTGAAGCTGCAAGGCAAGAAATACTGAAGCGAACTGCGGAATTAGAGCAGGCAAGAAAAGATAAACAAGAGCAGGTTAAAAAAGTATTTGAAAATCGGAAACAATACCTGCTTAAAATCTTCGGCTTCTTTTATACAGGGCGTAGTCTCAAATATCCTGTTGAAACGTACAATGCGGGCAACGAGTTAGTGCCTGCTGTATTTATCGGATTTGTAATTGACAAAAAAAAGAAGAACCCTTATGCTCCGTCTGCCATTAAACTTCGTTTTGCAATTGCCAATAGCAGTAAATACCTCGCAATACCCGCATCCTATTCTGATGATATAATGGCTATCATTGGAGCCAGTGCAGATATTGCACAGCCTTCAATGGAAGAACTATTGAAGGAATGGGAAGATTATACCAAACAAAATAATGTTGACCGGCGTGTAAGACATATCATCACAGGTAACTTACTGCAAGCCTTTAGCGAATTTAAGGGAAAATTGGTAAGCTATACCACCAACGACACAAAAACGGTAAAAGGAATACTGATGCCGGAGAACTGGAATCCCGGAGAACAAGTTCAGGATCGTGTCGTAGTGCCGATAATAAAGGCATTGCCCTTGATTAAGTCGCTTACCCAAAATAACCAGGTTGTAACCAATAACGGGCTTTCAATATTTAGAACAAGCGAAGGTTTTAAATTGATCATATCGGCCTCCCGTTCCAGGGGAGGCGATATTTACCTGGATAAACAAATACTGGAATTGGTGGATAAGAAGAACTTTGAAAAAGTATCTGATAAAATGGTAGCTACACTTCCTGAAAAAAATATTGGCAGGATAGTCGAGCTGCTTCAGAATAATCATAGTTGTTCAACTACCATTCATTCCTCTCAGATGAAAGATTTAAAGTCAGATGGAGTCCGTTATTCCAACCGGAAGAAAATTGAACCGCCAGATGAAGAGCAGGAAATGGATGATGTAAGAGTATTGGAGCTGGAAGCTGAAGCACTTGCTCTTGAACTTGAATTATTGGCCGCCTAAAATCAATCCCTATGATTGCTACAAACAACTACTTTAATAAAGTAAGCACGATTAATTTTTCGGAACTGCCTGAAGCCTTCAAAAAGGGTCATGAATTTTTGGTAAAGGCAACTAACAATGGTGAAAGCTGGACTTCCTACCAGTCAAGTGATACGGTAAAAAAGACGATTGATATTTACCTCGCCAAACTTAACGAGTTCGTCAATAACAGTAAAGACGCTGAACGTAAACAGAAAAAAAAGGAAATTCAACAGCAAACCAACAGAGAGATCATTCAAGAAGCAATTATCAAACAAGGATTAATTAATCTTGATGATAAACCTAAAGGAAAAGGAAAAAAGAAGGCAAAAAAATCGGGAAACGATATTCAGCCGACAATGGTGGAAAGGATACCGGATGAACTACGATTTATCAAGCGATTTGTAAACCTGAATGGAAGAACAAAGACGAAAGAGGAAATACTCCGTTTTATCAACTCACTGCAAAAAGCTATCCTGGAAAAACGAATCCGCAAAACATCCGCTTATGCAGAGCAGGTAAGATTTATACAAAATAGGCTGATCGAGGTATATAATTCAAGGAAAGCAAAGATCAGGATTGAGCTAAAAGCTGAAACTTTTGAATCATTGAAAACCCTGACGAAAGAAGAAAAAGTAATGTCTTCTGTGAGTTTTATCAAAAGTTATATCGGCATGAATGGAAAGCCCGGCATGAAGAAGAAAGCTGACAGCCTGCTAAAGCGAATTACCCGCATGGTAGATAAAAAACAAATTCCCGCAGATGATCCATACATGGATGAGCTTATTCAGATAACAAAAAATCTTGAATCATTTTTAGATAATCCTTCCATGAAAGTTCTTGCCATAGAAAAAAATGAATTAAACGGACTGGAAGGTATTTTAGGTTGCGCTTGCCAGCAATTAAATGGCCCGGGCGTATTACCACCTGTGATGAACAGTATGGATTTTGCAAGGCTTCAGTTTAGTACAATTGGCCTGAAAGGAAAATGGTATGACCTGATCGGAGATCCCTCCTCCAATTTTACTGCAATGGTATTTGGCAAGCCAAAGATGGGTAAGTCATACTTGTGCATTGAATTTGCCGGATATCTTGCACGAAATCATGGAAAGGTATTGTATGTTGCAAAAGAGGAAGGTTTGGATTACACCTTACAGAACAAACTGAATGAAACAAATGTCAAACATCCAAATTTATTCGTCGCTTCTCAGCTACCTGCATCTTTTACCGATTATGATTTTATATTTCTGGATAGTGTAAGCAAATTGGGCTTGCATCCTGATGATCTAAACCGGCTGAAAAGGCAATACCCTTCCAAATCATTCATCTTTATTTTTCAAACTACCAAAGACGGCAGGTTCCGGGGAGCCAATACATTTCAGCATGATGTAGATGTGGTGATTGAAGTACCGGAAAAAGGGAAAGCGGTGCAAATGGGAAGGTTTAATCAGGGTGGGGAAATAAGCATCTTTGAGAATTAGGGTTAAAAAGACTAATTATATTGAAAATCAATTGTTTATAATCAAAATAGTTATTATTTTTGATATGAATGGAAATGTAGTCAGTTTATCTATTGAGAAAGATGAAAAATTATCACTTGACTTTTGCAAGAAAATTCTAAACGTAAATGGCAATGCTTATTCGGAAGAAGAAATATTACAGATACGGGATTTTCTTTATCAATTGGCTGAAATCGAATGTCGCTATTTTAAATACTGGCAGCAACAACAAGCAAATAATATAATAACTATAAACCGTACCGATTATGAAACAAGTGAAAGCCATCTTATACATCAGGGTGAGTACAGACGAACAGGCTGATAAAGGTTATAGCCTAAAGCACCAGGAAGAACGATTAAGAAGCTATTGCCAATTTCAGAACATCGAAGTAGTAGCTTTATATAAAGATGACCACTCTGCTAAAAGTTTTGAACGACCAGCTTTTCAGCAATTATTAAACTTCCTTAGAAAAAATCGCAAGTCTTCCAACTTATTACTTTTTACTAAATGGGATAGGTTCAGTCGCAATGCTGCTGATGCTTACGGAATGATCAATACTCTTAATGGTTATGGAATAGAGCCACAGGCTGTTGAACAACCTTTGGATTTAAACATACCTGAAAATAAAATCATGTTCGCATTTTATCTTGCTGCACCAGAAGTGGAAAATGACAGGCGAGCATTGAATGTAACTGTGGGTATGAGGAGAGCTAAGAAAGAGGGACGTTGGATGGCAACAGCACCAAAAGGATACAAGAACATAACAAATGAACAGAAAAAGAAAGTCATCATTCCGAGTACCGATGCCAAATATATAAAATGGGTATTTGAAGAAATTGGTAAAGGCGTTCTTCATGCTGATCAGGTAAGAAAGCTTGCAAACAAAAAAGGATTTAATGTAAGTCGTTCATACTTCTGGTCAATGATTAGAAATCCCGTTTATTGCGGAAAAATATTTATCCCTGCATACAAAGAGGAGGATGCTTATTATGTTCAGGGAACACATGAGCCAATAATCAGCGAAGAACAGTTTTATAATGTTCAGGATATTTTGAATGGCAGAAAAAAGAACATACAAAGCAGGAGTGCGCAAAGAGAAGAACTACAGCTAAGAGGTTTTCTGAAATGCAGCAAGTGCGGGGGCAACTTAACAGGCAGTGCATCAAAAGGCATGGGCGGTAGATATTATTACTATCATTGCCAACCCGGATGCAAGGAAAGATTTATAGCAGAGGATGCAAACGAAAAATTCTTAAAAGAACTAAAGAAGATTTCTGTCAAAAGGGAGGCGATAAATCTTTACAAGATAATTCTTGAAAAGGAACTTAAAAAGAACTCAAAAGAATGTGTTAGTGATAAAGAAAAATTTGTAGCTGAAATAAGAAAGAACCGGGAACGTATTAACAATGCCCAGCAACTCATGCTGGATGGAGAACTATCTATGGCAGAATATCAGACAATAAAGAACAGGTATGGAGCAGTAATTAACCAATTGCAGGAAGAACTTGATGAATCCTCCCCCAAGGTATCCGACTATAAGCAATACCTGGACTTTGGATTCAATTTCTTACAGAACATAGACCAGTTCTATGTTTCAGCAAAGCCTGCAGTCAAATTGCAAATTCTTAGTTCGATATTCGCCGAAAAATTGGTTTTTGAAAATAAATCATATCGAACTCCTGCTTATCATAAGGAACTCGCTCTAATACTCAATACCGGCAAGGGTTTCGGGGGAAATAAAAAAGGACAAAATCAAAAAAATTTGATTTTGTCCTCTGGGGTAGCCCCGCCGAGAATCGAACTCAGATCTGGAGTTTAGGAAACTCTTATTCTATCCATTGAACTACGGGGCCGGTTGAATATTGAATACAGAACGGAGAATTGTGCTTGTTGAATCCTTGCGTTCAGTATGCCGCAAATGTATTACGCCGGACAGCAAAAATAACAGATTCTGTCTTTACCTTTCAACCTGAAATTTTCACTTATGAAAAAATCAATACCTGCGGCTCTGTTGCTGGTGCTTGGTGCCATTTTTATAAATAAAACCAGTGGCCAGGCTGCACAAAAAACTCTGCTCAATCATATTGCCCTTTACGTGGTTGACCTCAAAACCAGTACGGAGTTTTACCGCGACATCATCGGCCTCGATACCATTCCCGAGCCTTTTCATGACGGCCGCCACACCTGGTTCAGCGTGGGTCCGAAAAGCCACTTGCATATTATTTCCGGCGCCACAGCAAAAACGGAACATAATAAAAACACGCACCTCTGCTTCAGTGTGGCTTCAGTGGAAGAGTTTGTAAAAAAACTGGCAAAGCACAACGTGGAATTCGAAGACTGGCCCGGTGCCAAAAGAAAAATCACCACCCGTGTGGATGGTGTCAAACAAATTTATTTTAAAGACCCGGATGGCTACTGGATTGAAATAAATGATGCAAAGGAGTGAGTTGATTGCGAGGAACCCCGGGATCGGGGTGACGAAGCAATCTCCCCTATTAAAATTTAATCTTTTCCGGCAGGTACTTCCCCACCAGGTCTTCATAATAGCCTTTCAGCTTTGTCCAGTCAGGTGGCGTGGGAGATTTTGAATACAAATCATAAGGATTGAAAAGCTTAACCCACTTCAGCATTTCCCTGTCATGATCATCCAGTAAATAACTGTATGCTCCTTCACGATGCCACGCATAAAAAGAATGATACCGCAGCATATACAGTCCCGGCTCGGGCAGGTAATCTTTCATCATCTGGTACACATATTCATCGTGTCCCCAGCTCATATACACATTGCGCAAGCCGCAGTTTTTTGCATACACACCTAACTCTGCCTGGTAATCCGGATTCTGATAATCCGGATTGTTTTTAAAATATTCCGGGTAAACAACTTTGTCAGAATAAGCACAGCCCACCGGGAACGTATCGCCTACCACCGCCCATTGCGGTTCGCCAAACAAACAAAGCACTTTGCCCATATCATGCATAAGCCCTGTCAGCACCATCCAGTCGGGATGCCCATCGGCACGGATAGCTTCAGCGGTTTGCAGCAAATGCTGAAACTGATCAAGGTCCGTATCCGGATCGGAATCATCCACAAGCTGGTTGAGAAAATCAAACGCCGCCCATACCGGCATTTCTTTTTTATCAAACCTTAAAAACTCTTTTCTTTTTTCCTGCACAAACGCATACGTCTGCTGTGTGTGATTGAGGCGATAAAACTCCCTCACCGTATCTCTCGGGGGTGCATCATAATTTCTGAACTCATCAGTTCCTTTACCACTTGCAATCACTTTCGGGTCAGGATAGCGCCGCAGCACATCTGCTTCCCATTCATCAAGTGCTGCAAGCGGGTTGGCAGGATTGCCGTTGGTTAGATTTGGGTTCATGAATATTAATTTATTCCTTTAAAGTTAGTTTTTCTATCTTCAGCCCGGAAGTTTTTTTTAACCGGCCTGACGGTCACGATGGTCTGACGGTCACGATGGTCTGACGGTCACGATGGTCTGACGGTCACCGTCTGACCACCGGCCTGCTAAATATATTTTCTATGACACTGACGATTGCTGATTACCTTGTCATCCTGCTTTATTTCGCTTTTGTTATCGGCGTAGGGTTTATCATCAAAAAGAAAATAAAAACCGGGAATGATTTTCTTATCAGCAACCGCAACATTCCGCTCTGGATTACCAGCCTTGCTTTTATCTCCGCCAATCTCGGCGCACAGGAAGTGCTGGGCATGGTGGCTTCCGGCGCCAAGTACGGAATTCAAACCGTTCACTTCTATTGGGTGGGCGCCATCTTCGCCATGGTGTTTCTGGGCGTATTCATGATGCCATTTTATTATGGCAGCCGTGCCCGCAGCGTGCCCGAATACCTGGCGCTGCGTTTTGATGAAAAAACAAGAGGTCTCAATGCCATTTCTTTTGCAGTGATGACAGTTTTTTCTTCCGGCATTTCATTGTATGCCCTGGCCAAACTGCTGGAGGTTATCCTGAAATGGGATTTTGATGTTTCTATCTGGGTGGCTGCCGGCATTGTTATGATCTATACTTTCCTCGGCGGCCTCACCAGCGCCGTGTACAACGAAGTGCTCCAGTTTTTTTTAATTGTAATGGGTTTATCGCCGCTGGTAATAGTAGCGCTTCACGATGCCGGCGGATGGGAAAATATAAAAGCGCAACTGCAGCCGGAAATGACACATGCCTGGAAATACATGGGCAATGCCGATGCCAACCCGATGGGCCTGCATTTTATGTCCCTGATTTTCGGGCTTGGGTTTGTGATGTCATTCGGCTACTGGTGTACCGATTTCCTTGTGGTGCAGCGGGCCATGATTGCAAAAAATATGAATGCAGCGCAACGTACACCCATCATTGCAGCATTACCTAAAATGCTGATGCCGCTGATTGTGGTATTGCCCGGATTGATTGCAGTTACATTGATGAGCCCGGCGCTGCAATCAAAAGGCTATAGCATTCCCCTTGCCGAAGATGGTGGAAGGGATTTTACCATGACGCTGCCTTCACTCATTGCGCATTACTATCCCAGCGGGCTGCTGGGCGTAGGCATCACGGCACTGCTGGCTTCCTTTATGAGTGGCATGGCGGGCAATGTGACTGCATTCAATACCGTTTTCACGTACGATATCTACCAGTCTTATTTTATAAAAAATAAATCGGATAAGCATTACCTGTATGTTGGCAAAGCAATCACCGTGGCGGGCATTTTGTTTTCCATCGGCACGGCCTATATTGCCAAAAGCTTCAACAACATCAACGATTTTCTGCAGCTGGTGTTCAGTTTTGTAA
>Ga0137829_10029829_pt1 | contig 11906 bp, 12 predicted proteins | sample OV2TP2_FD_97737 | JGI IMG/M metagenome (GOLD analysis project Ga0137829, IMG submission 97737) | reverse complement strand
GTTAGCCTAGAGGTCGTGAGCACAAATACTCAAGGGATGATCGAGGAAGCTCATAGGTTAAAGAAGTTTGGCTCGAATGTCGTTGTGAAAATACCAATGATACCAGACGGTCTTAAAGCACTGAAGGTTCTAAAGCAGGAAGGTATAAACACAAACTGCACATTGATATTCTCTGCAAACCAGGCAGTTCTTGCCGCAAAGGCTGGTGCAACGTATGTTAGCCCATTCATAGGCAGGCTTGATGATGCTGGTCAGGTAGGCATGGATGTTGTAAGAGAAAGCGTGCAGATATTCAAGAACTATAACTTTTCAACACAGATACTGGTTGCAAGTATAAGGCATCCATTGCATGTTATAGAGGCAGGAAAGATAGGCGCAGATGTTGTAACGATGCCACCAGATGTTTTGGAGAAGATGATCAAGCATCCGTTGACAGATAAGGGTCTTAACATGTTCTTGGATGACTGGGAGAAGGTTAAGAAGGCAAACCCAAGACTTGCCATCTAGAACGATCTTGTGCTGACAGTCTGCCTCTTGTTCAACAGGTAATCTGTATACTATTTGGTTGGTTAAACCTCAAGATATACAGTTCTTACCTCCTTCACTTGTCTTATTTTGTTATCTGTTGTGATAAGTGTACAATGATTATTTATAGCAGTAGATATTGCAAAACAGTCCGCAAGCGAAAGTTTATCATGATACTTCAGTTTTAATTTTGCCGCATCTCTTGTTATCGTTTCATCTGGAGCAACAATCACGATCCTTGATCTTCTTGTCAGCATGTACCAAGTTTCAACTGTATCAACATCATACTTCTCTGCAGTTTTGTAATAAAACTCTGCAAGGTTTACTTCTGACATGAAGCCTGTTTTGAGCCTAGAGGAAACATCATTAAAATACTGCCTCGCCTTTTCATTGCCAGCATAGTATAATGATAACGCTCCCGCATCGAAGGCTAATTTGTTATCCTTCAAGTTCGATTTCCTTTATTCTATCCTTACTTATCTCCCTAGCAACTTCGTACATTGCTTTGCCGCCTATTCCAAAGGCATCCTCAAACGTCATTACAGGCTCTATGTATATTCTTCCTCGTTCCTCTTTAAAAGCTACCATCTTCTTGATATGAAGTTTCCTTCTTATCTCTACAGGTATTACTACCTGACCCTTGCTGGAAACGTGCATAGTCTTTTTCATACCTTAAAATAAGTAAGACTCTATTAAAAGTTTTACCTATACGAAGTAAAACAACGAGATCGGAATCATTTGAAGGCATTGACTGAAGGTAAAGAAAGCAAATCCAAAACTGGCCATTTAGAACGATCTTGTACTTACAGTCTGCCTTTTGTTCAAAAGGTAATCCGTCACAAGCAATCTATCAAGATTGGCTGGATTGATATAATACGATCTACCCTTGACATGTTTCTCCATATCATTCACAAAACTCAGCAAGGCATCCTCCTCGCTTACCATTAACGTATCGATCTCCATGCCAGCGTTCCTGCACTTCTTGGCTTCTGAAACGGTCTTCACGGCAATATACGGATCGACCTGCCTGTATCGATAGCACAAATACACAAGTTCCCCGCTGGTTATGTCAAGACTCATGTCTTGGTTTTCCCTAACAATCTCAAGTGTATCTTTGTCAGGTTTGTAGAAGTGCGAGTACGGTCTTGCAGAGAGTATCTTGTCCTTTTCAGAATCGTTGTCAACGAAGCATGCACTTGGATGACCATCGGTTACAAGCACGATCCTTTTATTCAGCGCACCATCCCTCTGCAGTATCTTGCTTGCCAGCCTGAACGCCGCTTGGTAGTTTGTGTAGTGCAGAAAATCGTGCCCCGGCTCAAACGTCTTCAGATACGGTATATCCTGCGGTAAGACCTTGGACGCAAGTGCACCAAAGCCAACGATATAGATCGTATCAGTAGGGAAGAACTTTCTGTTTAAAACATACAAACTCCACAATGCTCGCTTGGCAGCCTCGATCCTGCTCATCTCTCCAAGCATGGACGAGTAGCGCATAGTTGAGCTAAGATCAATGCAGTAAGCAATTGCAACCCTGACCTCCTGCATAGTTTCGTACTCTTCAAAGTCATCGATCTCTATATCCAGCGGGAATCCAACATTGCCATGCTTGGCTATCCTCTGCACCGTGTTCAACAAAGATTTGGGAACATTCAACAAACGTATATCATCACCGGTTTCATACTTTTTGCTCGTATCCAGAACTATCGTACCAGAGCCCAACTTCACTGTCTCATGCATTCCCAGATCTCCAGCTTTCAATGCCTTCATTACATCGCTAAGGATCCTTGCACCTATGTTCATGAACCCGTGTTTGCTGAGCCACTTCTCTCCTTCCTTCAGGTAGCCCTTCTGCACCAGATACTTCACAACGGCCATGCCCTCGCCCTTGATCCCGTCCTGCTTTCCAGGATCGGTATCTTCAGAGAGCTCGTCTGCATTGACACCCTCCTTGCTCAGCATCTCTTCAAGCAACTTCTCGAGCTCCTGCAGATTAGGCGTCTTCTCTCTTATGGCTTCGCGCCCAAGAGCCATGAGCAGTTTGTTCATAACATCCTTTGATAGCTCCTTCTGCTCCTGCTGCCTCTCTTCACTCTGATAATATACGAACTCCTTAACATTAGGTTGAGACATAGCCCTTCTCTTTCTTGTCCACAACTGGGGGCTTCAGCCAGCGCAATCCTTCCAGAACTATCTCCGCAACGGAAGCTGTAAATTCGCCATCCATGCTGTCTTTCATTGTTACAATTCTACCATCAATATTATATTTCTTCACACTTTCGGCAAATGCCTGCTGCTCCTTCTTCACCATCTCCATAACATCGCTCACTACCTGCTTCAGCGCTGGGAACTTGCTCAACTGGTTTTCATAGTCTGTTGAATCATGTTTACTTCCCAAGACATTTTGCGACGCTTCGAATGTTTTGTTCTTGGCAAATTCGCCCTTGATCTTGGTTAACTGATCAGCGTTCAGACCTGCAATGTATTCCAGCGCCGTCTGCTTCAGTGCTTCTTCGATCAGCAGATTGAGAACCTTGATCCTATTCTCCCTGTTATCTTCAACCTCTGACAGCTCGAACTTCGATGCCTGCTGTATAGAGTACATATCGCACGGTCTTGGTATGGCAGGAACATCGTAGTATACTGCTCTTGTTCTAAAGGCTTCTCCGATCAGCAACTCCAGGCCATGGATGCTCATCCTTACACTTACTCCCTTATCCTTGTTAACATCTGGATGCTCCCTTGCCATATGCGTTATCCTAGCAAGCGTCTTCAGCATGAATACTGGCAGGAATGCCTTACCATCATTCGTTTTAGCTTCCTGCACCATTATGGCCATCTCATGTTCAACGGTTCTTGGGTAGTGTGTATCGATATGACTCCTTAGTCTATCAAACAAAGGTTCGATTATCTTTCCAGAGTGCGTGTAATCGATCGGGTTTGCCGTTGTGATTATCCTTGACTCTGGCTTGAATACGACTGGGTAAGCGCCAGTGGTAAATTTGCCTTCCTGCAGCACGCTAAGCAATGCAACCTGCTTTCTTGGATCCAATACTGGTAATTCATCTATGCAAAGTATTCCATGCCTCGACTGCAACAATTGCCCAGGAGAGTATGATTCGATGCTGTAAATTTCAACGCCCTTCTTTGCGATCTTGATGGCATCTATCTGGCCAACAAGATCCTTGACAGATATGTCAGGAGTTGCCAGAATGTACCTGTATCGATCTATTCCATCGATCCATTCTATCTCTGCATCAAGTTTGTCATCACTGATCTTCTGCTCACATTCGTTGCATATGTGGAACTCAGGCGATGTGTGAGCAACATCTTCCCCAGAAAGCAGAGATACCATTTCCTGCTCTGGCAGCGATGTTGGAATATCGTGTATAACGCATCCCTTCATTGCCGGTATTGGAGAAAGCAGACTTTTTGCTATCGTTTCGGCGAGCTTTGTCTTCGCCTGCCCGATCTCTCCGATGTATATTATATCATGACCAGCAAGGATAGCTCTATCAGTAGCAGGTATAACGTCCTCATCATAGCCAATTATTCCAGGATAAGGATCTTCGTTGCGCTTTCGCTTCGCTATAAGATTGCCCTTCATCTGCTCTTCGATGCTGGCATCCTTGTAGGATAATTCAAGCAACTGTCCCAATGTGTGTATCTGCCTGTAGTCCTCAGGAACACCAGGGGCGATCTCGCTGTATTTTGGCTGTGACGTATAACTTCGGTGCACAGCCTCTTTTATCCCGTCCAGTTTATCACTCATCTTTACAACCTAGCGAAGATTTATGCAGGGCTTTCACAGATTTAAATCTTATCTGCTCGGTATTCGTCATATAGTGAAATAATACATATCTTTTGTTGAAAATCTGCAATAACATTTTATCAGCATCGCATGGAAATTTTTCCCTCAATCCATGCAAGACTCTATCTCATTCAGCATGGTTTTTATTGTGGTATATTCATCAGGCATCTGAATTAATTGTCCGCTTCAGAGTACAGGCATATCGTTAGAATAGCTGGCAAGGATGTTGATGGTAGCAAGAAGCTAGTAATTGCTATAAGTGAAATAAGTGGTGTTGGGTTCAACTTTGCCCAAGTTCTGCTTAACACTTTGAAGATCGATCCAAATGTTAGAGTCGGATTATTGTCTGAAAAGGATATCAGCAAAATCGAAGATGGCATAAGGGATCCAGTCAAGATCGGCCTGCCAGCATGGTTCCTGAACAGGCAGAAGGATCTTGATACAGGCTCGACAAAGCAGATCATCACTTCTGACTGGGATATCATGGTTAAGAACGATATCGAGCGCGAAAAGGGCGTCATGAGCTGGCGGGGTTTCAGGCATATGATGGGCCTAAAGGTCAGGGGTCAGCGAACAAGAACTACTGGAAGAAAGGGCGGTGCCGTTGGAGTTAGAAAGACTGGCAGGGTATTACCAACAGCTGTTCCTGGTGCTCCAGGAGCTCCTGGCGCAGAAGCAGCTCCAGTAGCACCTGCAGGCGCTCCAGCTGCAGCAGCCCCAGCTGGCAAAGGCGCAGCTCCTGCAGCAAAGCCAGCAGCTCCAGCTGGGAAGGCAACAGGTCCAGCTAAAGAAGCTCCAAAGGAGGTTTCAAAGAAACCCGCTGAAAAGGGTGGCAGCTAATGGGAGATCCTAGACGACCCAAGAACGCTTTTAAGAAACCAAGAAGGCCCTGGAGTTCAGATCAATTGACGCAGGAACTGCAGACAGTTGGAACATATGGTTTGAGGAACAAGCGCGAGCTTTGGAAGGCCCAGACAGAGCTGTCAAGAATAAGGAAGCAGGCAAGAGCTCTGCTTGCACTGCCGCATGAAGTTAGACATGGCAAGGAGACAGAGCTGCTGAAATCATTGAATAGAGTGGGGTTGGTATCAGATGGGGCAACACTTGACGATGTCTTGAACCTTAAGATCGAGGATCTGCTTGAGCGAAGATTGCAGAGTGTAATTATGAGAAAGGGATTGGTAAAGACACCATACCAGGCAAGGCAGGCAGTTGTTCATGGGCATATAGTGATCAACAACAGGATCGTTAGCATACCCAGTTACATAGTTAGGCGCGACGAGGAGCATGGTTTAGCCATAAGACCAGAAAGCCCATATGCAAGGATGCCTCCTCCACAATCTGCAGAGACCGAGCCTACAGCACAGCGTGAAGAGGAAGCTGCAGTGCAATAGACATCCTTTGACCATATTGTTTCTTACATTAGTGACACAATTTTTATAACCAATTCAGCGTCTTTTCTTATCATGTGCTCCATCATAGCTTATGCAGGTAATAGGGTAGCAGCGCCTATACTGGTGCAGGGCCTTAAGCGCATGGAGTACAGGGGTTACGATAGTGTTGGTTTGGCTACAATCTCTAACAGACGCATACTTGTTAGGAAGGGCGTTGGCAAGGTCGAGGAGGTCAACATATCCCTTGGGCTTGAAAAGATGGAAGGTAAGGTTGGCATAGGCCACACAAGATGGGCCACGCATGGAGGTGTCACAGATACAAATGCTCATCCGCATAGTAACTGCAAGAATGATATCGCGATAGTGCACAATGGCATAATAGATAATTACAGCGAACTCAAAAGGTCACTGATCGCAAAGGGCCACAGGTTCAGGAGCGAAACGGACAGCGAGGTGATTGCGCATTTATTGGGTGATTTCCTGCACAAGAAGCGCGATATCAAGAAGGCCATGATCAATGTCACGAAGAAGCTGAAGGGTACATATGCATTTGTAGCTGTCTTTGATGACGGAACCGTTGCCGGTGCTAGGTTCGATGAACCGTTGATAGTTGGAATAGCAAAAGATGGTTACTATGTTTCCAGCGATGTTCTGGGGTTCATAGAGCATACAGACAAGGCAATATTTTTGGACAACAACGAGATCGTGATCTTGAATGACAACGAACATACAATCTTCGACTTTGATGGTTCGAAGGTGAAGAAGCAGGCAACGCAGATCGCCTGGGAGCTTGCCGATGCTGACAAGGGAAAGTTTGCCCATCATACGCTAAAGGAGATAAACGAGCAGAAGCACACGATCGTTAATGCACTGTTCAGCAAGGATTCCAGTCTGGACGAGTTTTGCGGTATAGTTGCAGATGCGAAGAGGGTTGTGCTGACTGGCAGCGGTAGCAGCTACAATGCAGCGCTCATTGCCAAGCAGCTCTTCTCTAAATATGCCGGCATTCATTGCGAGGCTGTGATATCGAGCGAGTTCCAGTATGCATCAGCACTTGACAAGGATTCTGTATTGGTAGCCATCTCGCAGAGCGGTGAGACAGCAGATCTGCTGCAGGCAGTGAAGACTGCCAAGGCACAAAAAACAAGGATACTCTCAATGGTAAATGTAACTACTTCTTCGCTTGCTAGAGCAGGCGATCTATTCTTGGAGATGAACTGCGGACCAGAGATCGGTGTTGCCGCAACGAAGAGTTTCACCGCACAGCTTGCTCTTATCTACAGGATCACGGATATTCTGTCGGGCCAGAAATTATGTCCAAATAAAAGCGACGTTGAAAGAGCAATAGGCAAGGTTTTGAATGATACCAAAAATATCGCAAATATAGCTGAAAAGATCAAGTACATAGGCAACATCTACATTCTTGGCAGGGGTCTGCACTTTCCAATAGCGCTTGAGGGAGCGCTGAAGCTCAAGGAACTGGTTTACGTTCATGCCGAAGGCTTGGCAGCTGGGGAGCTTAAACATGGCCCCTTGGCACTGATGGACGAAAATACAACTGTAATAATGCTGAATCCTGATGATGAAACATACAGCGACACTTTATCAAATGTGCACGAGATCAAAGCTAGGGGCGCAAGAGTTATAGGCGTATCGAATATGAATAGCAACAAGTACGATAACTGGATAAAGATACCAAAAGCAAAAAACATACTGTATCCAATGCTGGAAGTTATACCGCTACAGCTGCTTGCATACCACACAGCATTAAAAAGAGAATCAAACCCAGATTATCCTAGGAACTTGGCAAAGTCAGTTACAGTTAAATGAACAATTTACAGCACATTTTTTGATCTCCGCTCTTTTAATTGTCAATAGCAATCGCATGTCATGGAAAGCAGCCTTGCTATGAAGATAAACAACATAATAAAAGAGATGCAGGATGGTTTGGATCCAGAAGTGCTGGCAAATTGGTATGGCATAGTTCAGAGCAGAGCAAGAGAGCTCTGTCCAGAGGACTTACGCGAGAAGATAACTGTGGAGCAGGACGCAATACTCTCTATGAAGTTCAAGCTCAGTATCTCAAAGAGAACTGTTCCATTCGTCATCAGTGCAATAGAGCAGACCATGCCTGAAATGCCATATTCAACTAGATTGTACTTTGAGAAGGTGCAAGAGATAATACTTGAAGAGTTTACTAAATAAAATTAAAAGTTCTCAATAGCACGCTCGTACTCCTTTTCTATTTCATGCAGCAATTTATTTCCATCTATCATACCATTGCTCTTGAGCATCGCAGCTATACATGCACCGCCAGCACCTACACCTTCTTTTACAAAACCACTTGCATATGCACGCAGGCCTTCCTTCCTTGATCTGTCTAATTGTGGATCGCATGAAAGTATAGGAAGATCTGCAACAGATCTGATCAAATTACGTATATCTGACGATCTATCATCCAGAATGTATCTTGTCGTACCCACAACTGTATTGTTAAGTGTGTTTTTATCGATCGCATTGATAACGGATAGAACGGCAGCCATCTGCGTCCCGCCAGCAAGCATCACGCTCGAACGCTTCGCTGCACCAACTGCGATTCCTGCTACAGATGGTATCATCGGATCTCCCATATGTGACACAGCCTCAAATGGTTTGTTTGCAAGCGAGCCAAAGACTATCTCTGCAGACTTCATCCCGCGCTCAACTACAGACAGTTTGAGTTCGTGAGGGTTTTCTGGCATGCTGCTACTTACCTTGTACCTCGCATCTACACCCATAGCTAAAAGAACCCCTAACGCAGTTGTGGTCCCAGCAGGTATGCTCTCCCCAATCACTATATGCTCCATCGTCTTACCAAGCTTGCGGCCCAGTTCAAGACCTTTTTCAAATGCCTTTTTTGCGGTTGCTATGTCAAGTGCTCTGCCATGAACTATGTTTTTACCATACTCTAAATCAAGTGAAACATAAGGCAGATCGGGCTTTACCTTGCTCCCAGAATCAACAACTACCAATGGAATATCAGCGCTCTTGAGAGCCGCCCTAGTCATCAGCGCAGGTGTGGGCTTCCCATCGGGTGTAGCTGGAACTGTATCTATGCACTTGCACTCGCCATGGTAAAGGAATTCGGCATCTGCAGCTGGTGTATACTTGATCAATTCTGTCTCTGCACCGGCAACTGTAATGCCTGGGATCTCGCAGGTTTCTGTATAAGATATCACGCATATGAAGTAGCAGTTCTTTCCTGAAACATTCTTTATGAAACTTCTCGCTCTTTCCTCGTTGCCATCTACAGTTATATCATGCAACATCAATCGTCACTCTGCATGAAGAGCAGAAACTCTTCCTTGGTTCTTGGTTTCAGAACATGGTTGGTTCTCTTTTCATCCCCGATTGTAGAATATGTTTTGCTTCCATAGTCATGCCCAGGGTAGATCTCTATATCATCATCAAGTTTCGCTAGTTTGCCAAAAAGGCTGTCGTAGAGTTCAGCAGCACTGCCCCCAGGGAGGTCGACCCTGCCACAGTTTCCCACGAAGAGTGTATCCCCAGTGAATAACTTGTTCTCCGCAAGAAGACAGATGCCGTCCTTCGAATGCCCTGGTGTATGGAACACCCTTATGCCTATGCTACCAAGTTGGATCGTATCATCATCTTCTACTGTAATGTTTTTGTTAAGCGTAGAGTTTTTATGCATTATTATTTTCGCACCTGTTAGTGTTGCTAATTGTTCGTTGCCAAGAACGTGATCGAAGTGCGTATGCGTGTTGATTATATACTGTAATTTCAAACCATTTGCCTTTAACACATCAAGAACCTTCTCCAGATCCCACGAGGGATCTATTACTGCTGCCACCTTGGTCTTCTCGTCAGCAATAACGTATGTGAAGTTCGCCATCGAACCTACTGGTATCTGTTTCACAATCATGATACACACCTACTGCTCTGCATCTGGCGGTATCCCAATTGGCTCTACTATTATCTTTCCACAAATACTCTTCTTTGGTAAACCCTTCTTCATTCTGTGAAATGTTATGGTCGCATCTGCTTTGACGCACTTGTCATGGATCTTACCAGTGTCAGGATCCAGTCCAGATGGCACATCTACTGCAACCTTGTATGCCCTTGATCTGTTTATTGCATCTATAATGCTGGAATGAGGCTCGCTTATCCTACCGCTTATGCCAGTGCCAAAGATGCCGTCGATTATTATCTCAGCATTGTTTATCATTTTAACTATTTCCCTACTCACCTCCTTGGCAAATATTAGATCAAGACTGTTCATCTGCTCCAGTATGTTCCAGTTAACTCTGGCTTCTTCGGTCTTCAGTTCCTTTGGGCTTCCCAGCAAAATAACTGTAATTTTTGCAGCATGGTAAGCAAGATGTCTAGCAGCGACAAAGGCATCGCCGCCATTGTTACCTGTGCCAGCAACAATAACTACCCTCTTTTTATTCAACTTCTTGAACTTGTTGAATATGTAATCAGCAACACTGCTTCCAGCATTTTCCATCATGAAGACCCTTAAGACCCCCATCTTGTGTGCCCTCTCCTCAACCTGTCTCATCTTATCAGCAGTTATAGTTTGCACGCACACCATAGCAAGTACCATGCATATTGGCTTTACCGTTAAAAATAGAGCAAGGGCTTTATTCCTCAACGTTCAATCATGCTGGCATGGAGATGGAAAATGTGCAAAAATCGATCGATATGGTTATGAACGATCTAAAGTTGGTTCAAGAGAGACGGGAGAAGCTGATCAAGAGCACAAGGGATGTTATAATGCTATGTAGCAAATCTATAGTTTCACTGCACGGTGGAAAGTATGACGAAGCATCAGAGCAGGTGAAAAAGGCAAAGGAGCTGCTTGATGAATTAAGGCATACAGCACAGACAGATCTTTACAAATACATAATTGGCGCAGAGACAGAACTTGTTGAAGCAAATGCTTTGCGTTCAATAATTTCTGGTTCAAGCATACCCTCTATGGATAGCCTGAATGTTAATGGCAACTCATACATACTTGGCTTGCTTGACTGCGTAGGTGAGCTCAAGCGACTTGTTTACGACAAGATAAGAACAGGAAAGAGTGACGATGCAAAGAACCTCTTTGCATTGATGGAGCAGATATACGCTGTACTCTTCCCATTTGCAGCGTACGATAACATAGTGCAGGGCGTTAGAAGGAAGCTTGATGTTGCCAGAATACTGATCGAAGATACAAGAGCTGCCGTTACAGAAGATTCTAGAAGGCTAGCGATGATAGATGCAATAGACAAACTTTACGATAGACTATCAAAAGTGGTCTAGAGTGAAACTCAGGTTTGGAATTAGGATAGTACTTTACCAGCAGAGCTTCGAACCCGTAAAGAATTACGTTCTTGCAGCAGAAAAGCTTGGCTTTGACAGCATCTGGGCAAACGATCACCTGCTGCCAATAGTTGGTACGATAGAGAAGCCTATGATGGAGTGCTGGACTGTTTTATCAGCTCTGGCAGGTGTTACTACAAGCATAAGACTTGGCTCTCTTGTTCTTAACAACACCTTCAGGTACCCGCAGCTGGTAGCGAAGATGGCATCTACATTGGACGTTGTAAGCAATGGTAGGCTGGAACTGGGAATGGGCGCTGGTTGGTTCAAGCGAGAGCATGAGATGTTTGGATTTCCATACGATAAGCATTCAAAACGCATAGCCATGCTTGCCGAAGCAATTGAACTGATCAAGAGTTTGTGGACAGAAGATAGAACCAACTTCAATGGTAAATTCTACAAAGTAAAAAATGGTATCTGTCTTCCAAAGCCATTGCAGAAACCGCACCCTCCAATACTTGTTGGAGGCTATTCCAACAGCATACTTGATCTTGTGGCAAAACATGCTGACAAAGCTAACTTCATACTGCTGTCAAGCAAGAAATTTGCTGAAAAAGCGAATATGCTGAAGGAGAGGTGCAAAGAGTTTGGAAGGGATTATTCAAGAATAACAAAGAGTTTCTTTGGGGAAGCCATGGTTGTTGGATCAGAAAAGGCAGCAGAAGAGCAGATAAAGATGAGGTTCAAGGAAAGAAGGATATCGGTAAAGCAAACGATGCCGTATGCGCAGAAATGCATAATCGGCACGCCTGAAAGGTGTGTGGAACGTATAATTGATTACAAAAAAGTTGGAGCGCAAGAGTTCATGC
>Ga0137829_10234274_pt1 | contig 11959 bp, 11 predicted proteins | sample OV2TP2_FD_97737 | JGI IMG/M metagenome (GOLD analysis project Ga0137829, IMG submission 97737) | reverse complement strand
CTCTTCATCAAACTGAGCTGGTAGATGCTTTTATTCAGATTGTTGAAAACAATTTTAGCCAAAACCCGCGGGAAGGATGTCAATTAGGACTTCTGACATTAATGAAGGATTACGGTGTTAAAATAAAAATAGAGCCTGAGGAACACGATTTTCTTCGGCCCTTTTTAAAAACTATACAAAATCAAGGAAATAGAGTTATAGTAAAAGCGGTTTACACTCCCACAAACATAATAAAATAAACGCTTATGACTGAATTACCTCCTTCCGCGACAGTTCTTCTTTTATTGTATTCCGGCATTGTTTTTATCAATGTGACCCTGTTTGGCATCCTCTATTTTAAAAAACGCACCCATTATCATCGGGCTTTCCTTTTTGTTTGGCTGTCCACTCTGACTATGCTCTTTATGCAAGGGGTTCTCCCTCAATCTCAGATAGGCATTATATCCGGTTTTTCTTTTTGTTATTTGATTAGTATTTCGCTAGCCCATTGTCTCTCTCTTCTCACAGGAATGAAGTGCGGATGGCCAAATTTTTTTATCGGTATCGGTATCGGATACGGGCTTTCTCTTGTTTTCCATTTTCTTGGCATGGGTTTTACGCTTGTCGCGCTGCCCACCACTCTGGGCGTGGTATTGCCGTTGACATGCATGTCCGTTCAAACCATTCGTCACAAGTGGAAAGAGCTTACCTTTTCAGGAAAAGGATTAACCTTGAGCTGTATTATATTGGTGCTTCACGCGTTAGATTTTCCCTTTTTGAGAGATAAACCGGAATTTGTTGTCACAGGATTTACCATCGCGATTTTTGTGGTGTTCTCCTTATCGATCTTCTCTTTATCGACGATGGAGGAAATTCTGGCTAAACAAGACGCTCGAATCAAAAGTGAACTTGATCTCGCGCGAGCCATTCAACAGAATATTCTTCCCAAATCGTTGTATTTGCCAGGCTATGAAATTGAATGTTATATGAAATCCGCCGATGAAGTGGGAGGGGATTATTACGATGTGTATCTCAACGCGTCCCATTCATGGCTTTTGATAGGAGATGTCGTGGGCCATGGATTGAGTTCGGGTTTAATCATGTTTATGGTGCAAAGCATTATAAAATCCGTTTTGAAAACCAATGAGGCCATTTCCCCAAAAGAACTTAATTTTTTAGCCAATCAAATCCTTTCCGATAATTTGAAACGGTTAAATGCCGATAAATTCCTGACGATGTCTATCGCCTCGATTCGGTTTAATCCTCAAAGCCGGCAATTTGTTGTGAATGGCTCTCATGAAAATATGTATATTTACCGAAATCAAAAACATGAAGTCGAGGTCATTCCAATCCATGATTTCCCTTTTGGTCTTGGGTATCCCGTAGGTTTTGATTATCCGGAAATCAATTTATCCGAAATCCGGGAAAATACTTTTGAGTTAGAACCCAATGATTTGCTCTTTGTAGGGACAGACGGGGTTATCAACGCCAGTAAAGAAGGGGATTATATGAAAGGAATTTTTGGAGAAGACCGATTAAAAGAGTTTATTTTGCGTCATGGAAAAGCGCCTTTACCTCTTTTTAAACATAGCCTTTTATCCCATCTGGACGCGTTTACCCAATCCGTTTATTACGATGACATGAGCTTTTTGATGCTTCGTCCGTTAGGGTGATTTCTAAGCCACTTTCAATTCCTGGATGGGGCTTTCGCGAAAACGCCTGAATAGAGTTCAACATGATGAAATTATATGGGTTAATGGTAAGTATTTTATTTTCTGTCACCTCACTTTTTGCCACTCCTCCTATCGTGATTGGCATGTCCTGCGCTACAAGCGGGCATGCCCAATATCTTGGAAAGGCTTTATCTCAAGGGTCTTCCGTTTATTTTGACTATGTGAATCGCCATGGCGGCATCTATGGAAGACCCATTCAATTAATTATAAAAGATGACGGTTACGACCCGATTCGCGCTGTTCAAAACACGGTGTGGTTTATCCAAAACAACGTGGATTTATTATACGGATTTGTCGGAACGCCGACAGTGACGCGCGTTCTTCCGCTTTTAAAGTTGTATCAGGATCGTCCTTTATATCTTTTTTTTCCGTTTACAGGCGCTCAACCTCAAAGAGAACCTCCTTACGGCCAATTTGTTTATAATCTGCGCGCGTCGTATCAACAGGAAACCATGGGACTTGTGGATCATTTCGTAAAACTCAACCGAAAACGGATTGCGGTTTTCTATCAGTTGGATGCTTATGGACGAAGCGGATGGAACGGCATCCGGAAAGGGCTTGAAAAATACGGTTTAGATATAGCCGCGGAAGCGACTTATAAACGCGGGTCATCATTTGAAGCCTCTTATATGTCTCCAGCCAAAATTATAGCGGCTTCTCAACCCGACGCGGTAATCACCATAGGCGCTTATGAAGCATGCGCCGGGTTTATTCGAGACGCGCGGGATATAGGTTTGGACGTTCCTATCGCCAATATATCGTTTGTGAATAGCGAAAGTTTGCTGAAATTAGTGCTCGACCATTCTCAAAAAACAGAAAAAGACTACACATTGAATCTGATTAATTCCCAGGTAGTGCCGCATTATGAAGATTCACACTATCCCGCGGTAAAAGAATATCAGGAGTTGATGTCCGGCCTTCATGACCCTTTATACGGATTCGTGAGTTTTGAAGGATTTTTGAACGCCAAATTGCTGGTGCATATTTTGAAAAAAGCGGGGCCTGATTTTGATAGAAAAACAATCGCGGACGCTGTACAGATTATTCAAAACTATGATTTGGGTATTCATTCTCCCATCACTTTTTCGCGAGAACGGCGCCAAGGGTTGGATCGCGTTTATTATATGACGGTCTATCAAGAACGTTTTGTGGAAATAAAGGATTGGAGTCAATGGAAAAAATAATCCGTTCCAGATTGTTTCAAAAAACGTTTCTGGCTATTGTGATTATTTTTACATGTATCACGGCGATCGCCGCGGTATTTTTTTCCGTGACCTTGTATACGAATGTGCTTTCAGAATATCGAAGTAAAGGAACCGCGATTGCTAAAAGCATAACGGATTCGAGCGTGGAACTGATTATCAACGCGAATCCTGAAACTCTTCAATCTATTGTGGATCAATATTTAGAGATCTCCGGTGTCGCTTATGTTTTAGTTCGAAATGCCAATGGGGAGATTATCTCCCATACGTTTATACCGGAAATTCCTTTAGAATTGAGACAGGATCCCATTCTTGAAAAATCAAAAAGTCTGGAATCGCTTCAGATAACATCGTTACGGATTCCGGGCCATGGGCCTGTCATTCATATCACCTCCCCCATTATTTCGGGTCTCGTGGGTTACGTTCACATTGGAATGGAAACACGTTCTATTTTAGTGCTGGTGCGCTCCGTGTTGATCAAACTTTTTGTCATTATCGCGGTAGTATTTTTAGTGAGTATCGGCATCATGTGGACCATTATTATGAAAATCGCAGCGCCTCTCAATCAGGTCACTCAATATACCCGCCGTTTATCCGTTCATGATTTTGAATCCCACTCTCCAGACTATGAGGATCTGGAAAGACTTTCTACTTCATCGAAAGATGAAATCGGAAGTTTAGCCATGGCCTTTACGCACCTTGAAAATCAGTTGATTCATTATATTCAAAATTTAAAGGAAACGATCTCCGCTAAAGAAAAGATTGAAAAAGAATTGGCCATCGCCCGGGATATCCAGAAAGGAATTTTGCCAAAACCATTAGAAAAAACAAAAATGGCTTTTGAACTTGACGCGTTTGTTCAAACCAGTAAAGAAGTTGGCGGTGATTTGTATGATTACATCGTGAAAGAAGAAAAAGAAAAAGTATATGTGATTGTCGGGGATGTGTCAGGAAAAGGTGTCCCAGCCGCTCTTTTTATGGCCATGACCACCACATTGCTTCGATCGCGAATCGCTGAAGAAGAATCGCTTCCCGAAATCCTCCGAAAAGTAAACGCGCTTCTCTGCGCCAACAATGATAATTGCATGTTTGTTACCTTATTTTTAGGAGAAATGGATGTGAAATCCGGGGAACTTGTATACTGTTTAGCAGGACATCCTTCTCCTTTCATTGTGCGTTCGGATGGTCATCTCGCGGAACTTCCAATAACTCAAGGTATCGCGTTGGGTATAGACCCTGACGGAGTGTATGCGACTCATACTCTGACTCTAAATTCTTCTGAAACGTTATTTCTCTTTACAGACGGCATGACCGATATGAAAAGTCCGAATGACGAATTTTATTCTGTTACCAATCTGCGCCATTTTCTTCAGAAAAACGCGGGTAAAGCTCCTATGGCATTATTAGGTTGTTTGAAAGAGGAAATTGAACAGTATACGCAAGGAAATCCCCTTTATGATGATATTACGGTGATGGCCGTTCACTCTTCCGTTCCTGATAATACACCGACATGATTTTCATCCCCCCTGAATAAATGGAATAGAGTTCCAACAATGGCAGATTTTGAGGATGCCAACGAAAATTCGTCAGAATATAATCCGCTTCCCGCATCGTCTTAACGTACTCTATTTTTTTTTGGTCATCCGCTCTTAAGATCAGGACATTTGTCCATCCTGGAAAATGAGCGGTCCAAATTTTAAGTGGGACCCCTTCATATAAGGACGCCAAAAATTCTAAGCCTTGTCTATAAGACACGCCCCAATAATCCATTTCAAAACGCTCTTTTATTTTGGCGCGGTCTCCCGCCAGAATATTAAAATAGACATAATGAAACGGGTGATTCTTTATCATGACTCCGGTTGTCCAAACCACTTGCAAACTTACTGCTCCCAAAAGAAGGATTACCCCATATTTCAACACGGATTTTCCCGTTTTTTTCGTTACGGAGATTAAGCGTTGAATTCCCGTTAAGGCTATCAAAAGCGCCGCTGGATAAATAAAATAGAGATGCCGCCATCCGTCATATAACACCGGACGAAGGGTGAGTACCATAAGTAAAGGAAGGACACACCATCCTGTCACCCATCGATCAAACCGTTTCTCGGATTCGCTGACTTCAATTCTAAAAAAAAGACGGCATACAAAACCAATGAGAAAAAAAATCACATAGAAAAACGGAGTCGTAACAGCCATCCAAACCAAAACATAATGCCATGGCAGTTCGGTACTCGGATAAAACCGTCCCAGATACAATACATCTCCTATCCAGGGATACCGGCTCATAATAGTCACGGTTTTTATAAGATGGTCGATGGGATGGTTCCAGGACGTTGGAGAAAAACAAATCAAAAGCGCTCCCGTTCCCAAAAGATACAGCGCCAGTTTTAGAAATAATTTTTTTACTGAGGACTCTCTATTCGCCGAAGTTTTTTTAAAAAAAAGACAATACGTCAAAAAAGGAACTAAAAGTCCTAAAATTCGTGTGGAGGATACTAACGCGGAGACCGCCGCATGCCCAAAAAGCCATCCCCATGTTCGTTTATCCAGAAACTGAATAGCCGTGTAAGCAGATACGATAAAAAAGACCATAAAGGGAATATCTTTCGTGTTAAAAAAAGCATGCCCATAGATAACAGGGGACACCACAAAGAGAAGAGTCCCTCCACAAGAAAAAACAGAGTTTTTAAACCGATACTTTAGAAGAAGCCAGAAAAAAAATACCCCCAGGCAATACACAGCGTAATTAAGGCCATGTCTTAACAAAAACACCGTTTGGGAATCGTTGATTCCAAACGCTTTTTCAATAAGGATTAAAATGAGTTCATAAAGAGAGCCGTAATACGGTAAGGTTTCCCCATAATTTTCTATAGCCTGACGCAAGGCGGAAGAATCCTGATACACTGCCTGTTCGTATACCGCCTTTCCATAATCCCGTTGAATAACCTCATCCCAGGCGATGCCATAGTCTTGAAACGTGAAAACCCCGATAAAAAGCGCGGCAATCACAATGCCCGCTCCGGTGATTCGGACTATTTTTGCAAGAGATGTCCTAAAAGGCAGCTTGTTTAAATCGAACGGTATACTCCATCTCATGCGATTGAACGGGAAGAACGCTGACATGAAACGCGACGACGCGGCCAGGAAGTGTTTCATAAGCGGAAGAGGCTTTAAGGATCTCTCCATGAGGAGGAAGCATGTCATGGTATTCAATAGTAACGGAGTTTAACTTATAATTTTTTATCACTACCTTATAGGACTCTTCCCATTCTGTTTTGGATACTGTTTTTCTTTGGGATATCCATTTTCGCCCTTTGACATCCATACTTTTTCCATAACGCAACTCCCGATCCTGCTGACGGGAAGTTGGAGAAAGCCATGTTTCGCCTATAAACGTCTCTTTGTCAAAGACTTTACATATTCCTCTTGGTAAAGGGAATCCCGTTGTGTTATTGAATTTCAAAAAAAGATCCGCTGGTTCTTCAAATGTTTCTTCCTGCGCTATTCCAACGCGTTCAGAGGAATACCTGAAAATGGGACTAACAGAGAGTTTCTTTTCAGAAAAAAGGGGTTTTTCAGTCACTCCATACGGAGGAAGGGTATATTCTCCCGGAACAAAAAAGGTAAAGTATTCATTCATTTCTTTCAAAAAAGGTTCGTCGGTAGAAGTGGCCATGGCTCGCAACATCCCCTTTTCTTGAAAAGAAGGTTTTGAAGTGACAAATTGCGGCTCGCCAATCAGAACCTCCATAGAGGCATCCTGAAACGCGTACCCTGAATTATTTTTAATCTGGAGATAGCCTTGAAACTGAAGTGTTTTTTCGGATTCGTCATAAAATGCTTTATACAAAATAGACGAGGACAATGTACTCAGAAAAAAACTCATAGAAATATCCTGTTCCGGTTTTCGCAGATAAGGCAGTTTTAATAAAAGCCTGGGTGAAAGTGCCATATCCGGGTTATATGGAACTAAAACTGTGTCTTTAGGAACCCAGAACACTGTGTTGTCTTTCAACAAAAGCACGTCATTTCCTTCTTTTTGAATCCATTCCGCGGTTTCTATCCGGTTTTCTTTGCGGTATTGAACGGTTTTTCCAACAGCATGTCTAAGCGCGGCATCATGGGCTTCTTCATCAAATTGATAATGCCAATAAAGCAATGGAGGAGAAAAAATATGAATGGATTCCGAAACAATCCCAAAAGGAAGTTTTGAAAGAAGAATGCTATTTTGCTTCACGGGTATTTTTTTAAAAATTTGATTGACTAAAGTCATCCGTTCAGGATAAAAAATCAATTTGGTTTGCGCTTCACACACTCCGAGACTGAGACCCACTATGATTCCTGCCCAAATCATCCCATACCTTTTTTTAAACATCTTTCTCACCTCTAGACTCCCTTTCTCTCTTTTTTCTTGATCTTCGGACCGCGGAGTTCCCTCCCCATTTTGTGGGGGAGAAGCGCAGGCACGGGGAACTGCCCCTACTTAACCGCTTGAATGATTTCTTTCATTTTATTGTAATCTTTTTTTCCAAGATATACCTCAATCCCAGATGATATATCAATAGCATACGGATTGACCAATTGAATCGCTTTTCGAATGTTGGATATCGTAACCCCTCCCGCTAAGATAATAGGGAATTCACACTCTTTGGCCTTTAGCGCCAGGCCCCAATCAAACGATTGACCGGTACCCCCCCGTTTAGTTGGGACCTTCGTATCCAAAAGCGCGGCAGAAATTGCTCCTTGATACGCGCTTAGCGGCTTTAAATCGTCCAAATCCCGTATTCGAAAGCTTTTAATCACTCTTTTTTTTAAACCAAAACCAAGACAAAACCCCGGAGATTCCTCCCCATGAAGTTGAATCAAATCAAGCTTACAGCGCGAAACAATCGATTCAATTATAGTTTTATCCTCATTAACGAAAACACCGACAGTCTGAATAAATGGGGGAATGGCGATCACAATTTCTTCCACGGTTTCCGGAGAAACATAACGCGGGCTTTGTTTTGTAAAAATAAAGCCTATCGCGTCCGCTCCCAACGAGGCCGCGTTTAACGCGTCTTCTTTATTGGTGATCCCGCAAAATTTGACTCTGGTCATTCCTTCTAAAAGTGTATACCATTCCGATAAAATAAGAAATGAAGGCCGGTTTGGAAAATGTTTAATTCAATATCCCAGATGACATCAAGTGTTTCAAAGGCGCTTTTTGCAGAAAAACAGTCCGCATCCTCTTCAGAAAAAAAATCAACATTGCCTATATCAAAGCCTTCTTACGCGACCTATATTTTTCAGATTCAGGTGGCGGAGAATAGCTGGCGGGGGTATATGATTAATGTGGATTCTTATACTCAACATGCGTCTATTAAAGAATGTATGGATCGTTACGTAAATACACACAATCACTTAACAACTGAAATTCTGGAAGAATTAAAAAGCTTGGGGTATAAGCCCATTTGTTATTATTCATCGGATCTGCCTGAAAGAGTTACACGATTTTCAGAGAAGATTACGCGAACTCAATTCACGCTTTAAAAAGAAAAATCCCTATCACGTCAATCAAAATAAGGATAATAATGAACCATTCCAGCATACTGCTCACGCCGTGAAGATAAAGCTCTCTGAAAGTGCTTAAATTATCTTCCACGACTCTGAACGTATATTCCAGCTCTTTGAATCGAACGCGCAAATCAAAATTTTTACGCAGTCCCTGATTGATTTTATCCAGATATTCATCTTCCCAAACGATGTCCGGCGAGTCAAAAACATATAAATTCTCAATGATACTGTTTTTGATGGTGAGCGTCTTTCCTAAAAATCGAAGCATATTGCGTTTTCGAATGTGGATCCGGCCATACCGTGCCATTTCGTTTGTAAAAGACTTAATCTGTGACAGCAATTTTTCAATCGTATGCGAGTAATAATCTAAAGCCACGGATTGAGCCATATTCAGCATTACCACTTTTAATGCCGTTTCACTGAATTGGGGCACTATTAATGATTCAAACGTAAATTTCATCTCGCGCTCTGGAGCAATCCGCAACTGAAATGTGTCTTCAAAAGACGCTTCCACTAAATTTTGAGAATGCGGAATGATTGATTTGACAATTTGTTGTCTTTCCTTTTCAGGAACATTCGCGAATACAACGACACCATAATTAAAAATTAAGACATAGCGATCGTCTGTCGTGTAGGAATCAGGGAAGGTAACCAGTTTATAAAACAAATCGGTTGAACTTTCAGAAAGCAATTGCTCAGAAAAGGCTCCCTTCATCGCTTTTATGGAAATACCTTCTGAAAAATAACGGGCTGAAATAGGTATGATCATTTTTTTAAAACATAATAACAACGCGTCGTTTCAGGATCCCGATAAAATCCTATAATATTCCATTTTTCTTTAACAGCTTTTAAAAAAAGAGTCCGTGTTTGACTTCTCCAGCGCAATGCTTCAGAGAGGACTTCTGTTTTCAACGAAATAATATTTTCAGGTATTTCGATTCGAATAGAAGAAGCAAAGGCCATTTCTTCAGGATAGTCCACAATGCGATACATTTTATAATTCTCAATCTGATCTTTCCATTCTTTTTGAGAGAGGGTGATAAAATTTTCTGAAGAAAGCGTATGCCATGCCACAACAAAACGATCCGTGCCAAAATCACTATGAAGCACACTTGTAGATCCTTCATACAAATCGGGAATATACTGCACAATTTTTGTTCCTAATTTATTCAAATTCAAATGCGCGTTTCTCGCTACTAATGGATCGTACGTCCAATAAATCCATTCAATGCCTGACCGTTGACAAAACAGTCGCTGATACCGTTTCAAATGGGTTCCTAAACTTAAATCCCGTAAACCCGGATCAACACCCAATCGATAGGACCAATGCACCACCGTATTCTGAATAAATCCTGGCATGCTAATGCCAAACCCTATGACATTCCCGCTTGTGTCCAAGGCGCCCGCGCATAGTCCGCCGATACGTTGAGTGATTTTCATCATTCCAAGAGGAATGTGTTCTGTTTCTTCACCCCAGATTTTTTTCTGTAAATCCAGACATTGCAGATACTCCTCTGTTTTTTCCAGGGGTTTAAAGAGAATCTTTTTTCCTTGAAGAATTTCTGTCCACACCATCTTTTCAGGTTCTTGAGGAATAGGCGTCAGTGTATTCATTATCATTTTTGGGCAGTCTCCTATTCAAAACCCAAATACGCTTTTTTAATCGTTTCATTTTCTTTCAAAACAGAGGGTTCTCCTTCTAAAATGACGCGTCCTGTTTGAAAAACATATCCGTAATGGGCAATTTCCAAAGCCATTCGGGCATTTTGTTCCACCAGCAGAATCCCAACGCCCCGTATTTTATTGATGGTCAGAATACTTTCAAAAATGGTATCCACGAGAATGGGCGCGATGCCTAATGATGGTTCATCCAACAATAGGACTTTCGGTTTTGCCACCAACGCTCTCGCGATGGAGAGCATCTGCTGTTCTCCGCCGGATAATGTTCCTCCCAGTTGTTTAAGGCGTTCCTTGAGGCGGGGGAAAAGTGAAAAAACAAAATCAAATTCTTCCCTGGCTTCTTTTCTTTTTTTTAAAAAAGCGCCCATCCGCAAATTTTCTTCCACGGTAAGATTACTGAAAATAAGCCGCCCCTCAGGAACATGACTAATTCCCAATCCCACAACACGGTGAGGAGGAAATCCTGTTATATCCTGATTTTGAAAAAAAACGCGCCCTTTATCAGATCGTATCAATCCGGAGATCACTTTAAGAATGGTACTTTTTCCGGCTCCGTTAGCTCCTAAAAGCGTCACAATCGTATGTTCCGGAAGCGATAGGGACACCCCCTTTAACCCATATACAGCGCCGTATTTAGATTCAAGATTTTCAATTTTTAGCATGTCTGATGGTTCCTAAATACGCTTCTATGACTTTTGAATTGGATTGAATTTCAGACGGGCTTCCTTCGGCGATTTTAACTCCATAATCCAACACGATAACCCGTTCACAGATTCCCATAATGACGGGCATATCATGTTCAATTAAAATCATGGCGATATGAAATTGTTCTTGAATCCGTTTGATAAGCTGCATCAACCCTTTCTTTTCCGTCGGATTTAATCCCGCTGCCGGTTCATCCAGCAATAAAAGTTTTGGCTGCGTCACTAAGGCTCGAATCATTTCAATCTTCCGCTGATCTCCGTAAGGAAGGGTCGTTGCCTGTCGATCTTTATACTCATAAAGCGAAAAAAAACGTAAAAGTTCATGAATATGGTTGGCGATACGCTCTTCTTCTTGATGAAAGGAAGGCAATTGAAGAATAGAGGAAAAAAAATGATGCCCGCAATGCTGTACCGCTCCTACGCGAATCGTATCGAAGACTGAAAGATTGGGGAAGAGCCGTATATTTTGAAAGGTGCGGGAAATGCCTTTTCTCGATCTATGCCATGGAGCTAAATAGGTTACATCTTCTCCATTAAACCATATTGACCCGGTTGAGGCTGTATACAAACCAGATACCATATTAAAAAGCGTGGTCTTTCCAGCGCCGTTCGGTCCAATAATACCGATCAATTCCTTTTTTTTAACTGAAAAAGTTAAATGCGATACAGCGACTAATCCTCCAAAATGCATCGAACATTCACGTATTTCCAGAAGAGGCGGTCTCATTTTCTTCCCGAAAATAATCCCTTGGGCCTTAACAGCATCATCAAGACCAGAATCACCGCGTAAATGATCATTCGAAACTCAGCAATCGGTCTTAAAATTTCCGGAACAACCGTTAATAGAACAGCAGCCGCGATAACGCCCCATGTATTTCCCATCCCTCCCAAAATAACTATGACTACAATTTCAACAGAACGCATAAACCAAAACTGCGAGGGCGTAATGTATTGAATATAGGTCGCGTACAAAGCGCCGGCGTTTCCAGCAAAAAACGCGCCAACAACAAACGCGAGAATTTTGTAACGGGTGGTGTTAATTCCCATGGCTTCAGCGGCAATTTCATCCGATACGGCTAAAAATCCTTTTCCGTACGTGGTTCGTATC
>Ga0137829_11707465_pt1 | contig 11979 bp, 11 predicted proteins | sample OV2TP2_FD_97737 | JGI IMG/M metagenome (GOLD analysis project Ga0137829, IMG submission 97737) | reverse complement strand
GTAAAACAGAAAGTGAGACCATCTCTTTAGAATGCTTTGTATCAGCATCTGTAAAAAGCAAAAGCTCGCCAGTAGCTCTTTTAAATCCCTCAAAACAAGCCCAGTTTTTGCCCATCCATTTTTCTGGCTTTGGGTCTGCCAGGACATGAATTACTTTAGGATTCTTTTCTGCAATTTTTTTGATTATTTGTCCAGTATTATCTTCAGAGCAGTCGTCAACTGAAATTATTTCATAATTTTCATAATCTTGCTCTACAAGTGAATTAAGACACTTTTCAATAAAATTTGCTTCATTTCTTGCAGGCAAAATGACTGACACCTTTGGTTTTGAATGCGGTTTTACTTCAAACCTGTCCAAAAAAGGAGCGTCTCTAAATGAAACCCACATTGATCTTATCAAAAGAATCCAAGTAATAGAAACTCCCACAAGAATTGCCGATAGTACATAGTTGAAAATATCTAAGGCAAGTTCCATGAATTATTTCTCTGCTTCTTGTTTTATGCTTTGAAGTGCTTGCTCGGTTCCACTTTGGATGTGTTTTTTAACCATCCCTGTAAACATGCCCATCATTCCTGAGAGTTTAATGTCCCATACTGCTTCTAGCTGAGTGCCGCTCTCTTTTGGGATGAGAGTAACAGTTTTTGTGCCGTTTATTATCCCCTTGGTAAATATTGCTTGGATCTTTTCTTTTGGATAAAGTGTTACTGTTTGTATGCATTTAGAATCTTTAAAGGCAATAGTTATTTCACGTGTCACAACACTGCCTTCTTTTGATATGTTTCTAACTTCTTTTGTACCCTTCCAAAATCTTGGCTCGCCATCAAGATCGGATATTATGTTCCAAACCTTTTCGGTTGGCGCATTTATTTGAACCGAAGCCTCAATTAGGGCCATACCGAGCAGTTCTTTACAATCTACATATTAGTCTTGATTTTCGAAATCAATTTTAATGTGGCAAAAGGATTTTCATCATGCCAAACATTACATATGATGATTTTGCCAAACTAGATCTTAGAATAGCTAAAATCATATCCACTGAAAAAATTCCTGGAAAATCTAGAATAATAAAAGGAGTAATCGATCTGGGAGAAGAAAGGCGCGAAGTCATAATTGGTGGCGCAGAATACTATCAACCAGAAGAAATGATAGGAAAGACTGTAATTGTAGTCGTAAATTTAGAGCCACGAAAAATTGCTGGATTTGAATCAAATGCGATGCTTTTAGCTGCAGATGTAAATGACAAACCCTTCTGGTTAACTGTACAAGAAGAAGTGCCACTTGGAACAAAAATAAAATAGCTATAGGTTATTCCTAGTCTACCCTTTCAAAATTTTAGCATGTGTTACTTTAAATCATATTTTGAGATTAGTGATTATAGTGCTCTTCTTACTGATTATCTTTCCAGGGTTAAGGATATTGTGAGGATCAAAATGAGTTTTTATTTTCTCAAATACAGAATAAACACTTTTTTCATATTGAATTTTTACAAATTCTGATCTTGCAAGACCATCCCCGTGTTCCCCGGTTATACAACCTCCGATCTTTATCACTTGTCTAAAAAATTCATTGGCAATTTTTTTTATTAGTTTCTTATTTTTGCAGTGTAGTATGGGTCTTATATGGAGATTGCCATTTCCAGCATGACCATAAAGAACAAATCTTATTCTGTATTTTTTAGAGATTTTGTTAATTATATCAACCAAAAAAACTAGTTTCTCAACTGAAACCGTTGCATCCTCAATTACAGTTGGCATACTTTCGTTTGGAGTTATGCTTCTAAGGCTATGTGATAGGGCAGAATTTCTAAAACCCCACCATTTTTTCACCTCATCTTTTTTTGTTAATGTTTTTACAATTTTTGCATTAGTAATAATTTTTTGCAGATTCTTTTTGGCCTTTATAGTATTGCTGTCAAACTCAACAAATAGAAGACACTTTGCATTCTTTGTGAGCTCAGCTTTGAGATGTTTTATTATATTGTGATCCACAACCTCTAAGGCCGATGGTTTGAGCTTAACTATTTTTGCAGAATCAATTGCAGCTTGCCTTATAGTCTTGTATGCCAATACGATAAGCATAATTTTTTTTGGGCTAGGTAAGGTTTTCAGCTTTGCAGAAATAATTATGCCTAACGTTCCTTCAGAACCAGCTATAATTTTTTGCAAATCTGATTTCTTTTTAATTGCATCCAGTCTGTAACCACAAGAATTCTTTGAAACACGTGGAAATTTTTTTTGTACATCCGATTTAATTACTTTGAATATGCTTTTGGCAAATTGCGAATTTGAAGGAAGCTGAACAATTTTTCCTTTCGAAGTTACGATTTTGACCCCAAGTAGGTTATCTATAGTGCTTCCATATTTTAGAGAATGACTACCACTTGCGTTTGTGGCGACCATTCCGCCAACTGTACAGTAAGATCCAATTGAAGGATTTGGACCAAAAAACCTGCCAACCTTTTCTAGTGCGTAGTCAAGGTTTCCTTTGAAGACTCCACTAGCAGCTTCTACATAATTAGGACCCACTCTAATTTTGTCAAAATGTCTGAGATCCAGAATTATTCCATTTCCTAATGCACTTCCAACAAGACCTGTTCCGGCACCACGTGGAGTTACAGGTATTCTATTTTTTGTAGCGTACTTTACAATTGAAATAACTTCATCTTCATTTTTAGGAAAGACAACTACTAGGGGTTTAACAAGATAAGAGCTGGCATCAACAGAATAAAGATTCCTGCTTTGTTTATCCCAAAGCACTTGACCGCTTATCATTTTCTGAATTTCTTGCCCAATTCTTTCAGCTCTCATAACACCCCTTTGCTTTTGTTGCTTTAAAGTTTAGATTTTGGCAATTTCTGCTATAAGGCAGCATCCAACATCTTAACAAAGATTTAATTTAGCAAAATCACTTTTTGAAATTATTGGAATTTCTAGGAATAAATATTGACGAGCTCTTCGGTAGTGGAGATAATTCTAATCCTCTAATGTGGCTTGTTTGGATTGTACCCATAATAATTTTCATGCTTTATGGTCAGAGAATTCAGCTGCAAATCACATCTTCCGAAATTTCTCGTTCTATGGAAAAGCTAAAGACATTCAAAGAAGACGCAAGAAAGGAATTAATTGAATATCTCAAGACAACACTAAAGCCAGCAACTGATCCAACCCCAAATATTGACAGATTCTTTGAGCATTTTACAATAATGCCTGTAGACATGGATCCAAATGGCATTGTACCAAAGGTAAGACACATAGTACGTTCACGAGAAGACTATGTTAGACTTCAAGTAAAGACACTTTCTCCTGAACTTAGTAGCTTGGAGGCAAGTAAGATTGAAAACATACTAGAAGCAGCTACAACTTTGCACCTTCTTTACAAAATAGTAAGGCACCTTTTCCTTACTGCAAAAAAGCAAAACAACTTTCCACTAATTTTACCACTGCAAATGATGATGCCTTTTATTATGGAAGAAGCAGAGGCACTAAAGACAGCTGTTGATGCCTTCAAGCATGGTCAGCCAATCGGTGATGGCGTAGGTCCTATGGTAGTAGGCAAGATGATGCTTGACACTACAAAAAAGACCGCTGCCTTTGAGACTGTGTGGAGTGAATCAGAATATGAAGGAAGACAACTCTATCTTATGAAAGCGGAGGGACCAGCTGCAACGGTAGGAAGGCCAGGAGATGCACTTGAAAGAATCATCCAAGAAAGCAAACCGGATATAATAGTCATGGTCGATGCTGCCCTAAAACTAGAAGGAGAGGAATCAGGCTCGGTAGCACAGGGTTTTGGTGCAGCAATTGGCGGAATTGGTACAGATAGATTCCAAATAGAAGAGGTTGCAACAAAACATAAGATTCCAATCTACGCTATTGTGATAAAACAGTCAATAAAAGAAGCGATAACATTAATGAAAAAAGAAATTGCAGATTCTGCAGAAAAAGTTACAGCTCAGGTCCATGACCTTATAAGAGAAAATACAAAGGCTGGACAATCTGCACTTGTCATTGGGGTGGGAAACACTCTGGGGGTATCACAATGATATTTTCAAAGAAAAAAGAGATCATAACACCTTATTCAGTGGAACAATGCAATTCGTGTAAGGCAATTTCAAAAAGAAAGTTCAAGGAAGGGGATTATATATTCAAAAATACAGATGCCTGTTCTTCATGTAGTGGTCAGCTATTAATTACTAAAATTTTTGGCGAAGTATCCTAAAGGGTAGTTACCATTATTCCATTTTCTTGTGGAATGAATGTATGTTCTGCTTGCGCTACTCTTTGTCCATTTGCCTCTACCAATATAGGATATGATCGTATTGATTTGGTTTTGATAAGCTTATCCAAAAGGTTCCTAGCTACTTTTTCATCCCATTCTGGAATAAACCACCTTAACGCAAAAGGCAGCATGTTGAATTTTTCCCAGATGTAATCAATTAGCCTATCAGCCTCTGTATCTTTTGTTCTTTTTCGTGAGACAAGTGAGAAGATGTTTCTTGTATTGCCTTCACGTACAAAACCAAGACCATCTCGTGTGGTAACAAAGGGCTCGCATGCATAAGCTTCAGTGGGTAAAAATGAAAAAGATCCTACAGACCAGATGTTTGGTATGGATTTTCCTGCATGAATAGTGTACTGCCCAAGGGAGTGTCCACTAAGGTTAGATATTGGTATACAACCCATCTGTTTTACAGTATTTTCTATTGTCTTTCCAACATCACTTGACTTTACACCCACTCTTATCATTGAGATTGCATCTTTTAGTGCAGCTTCTGCAGCCTGTATTAGAAAATCAAACTTTGGGTCATAACAAACTGTTACTGCAGTGTCTGCAATGTAACCATTTATCTGTACACCAAGATCAATTTTTAACAAATCTATTTCTTTAATTACTTTTTGATCATTTGGTTCTGCAGTATAATGAGCTGCAATTTCATTTAGGCTAGTGTTTACAGGAAAAGCACACTTGGCACCTTTTTGCTCTATCTCTTTTTCTATTGACTCACAGATCTCATGCAAGGTAGAGCCTACATGATATTTTTTTCTGACACTTTCTCGGACTTGAGCCGCAATCTTTCCGGCATTTAGATAATCCTGAATTTGCATAGGCTAGTCTAGATTTTGTATATTATTTAAAATCATCACCCTGTGAAGCTTAAATTGGGGTGCTCCAAACTGCTCTCATCTCGGGATCGTGGTCTAGCTTGGCATGATTCGGGTTTTGGGTACCTGAGGTCGTCGGTTCAAATCCGGCCGATCCCACCATTTTAGAGGCTTTATGCAATTACCTTTTGATCTGGTAACTCGGTTAGTGTGAAGACAAACCTGGAACCTTCAAACTCTGTAGTACCTTCTCTTTCCCAGTTTACTTTGTAGGACTTGGTCAAATGACCACCAATTATGGATATGACCTTTGGAACGCTCTCATACAATCGTTCTACTTTTTCCTTGTCACGGGTCATAAGAAGTGATCTGCGTCTTTTCATGAGATACTTTATGGCCACGTTTTTGTGCTGATGACCTTCAACTTCGATTTTTTCATTGCCAAGATCAATTGTGAACTTTCGTTTTCCCATTTACGTAAAACGTGGTAAGATTCTACTAAAAGGATGAAGACCAACGGAAAGCAAGTAAAAAGAGCAAAAATTATGACTACATTCCAAGAGGTGACTGTCCTGATTTTGACCTTAAGAGTATTGCAGTTTCTGGGACACTGTCGTTTGGTCTGACTAGATAGATTTTACTTTCAATTGACATTAAAATAAATTTGTACTTAAAGATAAACCATCTTTCCTTCTCATTTAAAAGTGAACGCGCAGGAACTAAGTTTGGACTAAAGCGCGTTATGATTTGTTTATCGCTATCCCAAATAGGATAAGGCAACTCATCTGGTATGCGGTTTTTAACATAAAGAAGAGTTGGCCTGTATGCAAATACCATCGCCATTCCAAGGTTGCCAAGTCCAATGTATAGCCCATACTCTTTCATTATCTCACGTTTTTCTTTCATATGAGAAATTCTATCTGCAATAGACTCTGTCGTAAATGACATTGGGTCTAGAGTTTCAGTAGTAACCGGAATGTTAGTTGGAATCAGAACCACAAGAATAAAAATAGAGCAACCAAACATTGAAGTCACCAGGGGGCCAAAGCCTTCTTTTTTCATAGATAAAATAAACCACAAGGAGAGTAGAACTAGTACAGATTCGACTAAAATAATGACTATCTGAGAAGACTCGTATTTTATACCCGTGTATGTAAACAAAAAAAGCACACAAATCAAAATAAGATTGGTTCCAAACCTCTTTTGTTTCTGGATGTCAATCTTTGACACAATATAATATAGCGTAATTGTATTATATCCTTTCAGTTAGTTCTTATCTTACTTTTACCAACCTAATGAGGCCAGGCGATGAAGAAGAGTTAGAGACATGATTCAAAATGAATGCAAATTCAGTGACTCTGAGCACTGGCATAGATTTTTATTAAAACTTTGATCTTCTGAAACAATTGGCTTTTGAAAAACGAGAAATAATTTTGATTATTGGAATTTTATTTTTAATGATAGGAATGCTGCCTTTTATTGCACCGATATACGCCGTTGGCATTGCAATTGCTATATATTTTGGAATAAAGGTTTTTGTGGGAAGAAAAAGAAGAACGATTCAAAAATCAATTGGAGAAGGAATTTGTGCTGTCTGTGGAGAAAAAATTGTTAAGAATACATGCCCAAACTGTGACAAAACAAATAAGACTTGACTACCGATAGAATCTCTTGACAGCTGGCTATAAACCACCTATTTTTAAAAAGATGATGTGAAATTCAATTTTTGATAGAACAAATTCTACGCACCACTTATAATGCATAAAATCGCATTTTACTCATGTATATTGGTGCATATTGGGCATTCACAACTAGCTCAACTTTTCCACAATTACTACCTAAAATTGCATTGTTCACGATGAAATGATAGTACAGGTAAGAGAATTGAAGTCACATCTAATGTTCGGATTTTTGGCCATAATTCTGCTATTTGGAAATCTCTATCCTGCATTAGGTCAGTCAAGTCCTCTTGCTGACCATATAGTCATAAATGAAGTTGAAAATAATCCGCCTGGAGATGACTCTAAAACGCTTGGAGAATGGATTGAACTCTATAATCCAACTGATATGTCAGTAGATGTTGGAGGATGGACCATTGGGGCTACATCTGGCCTAAAACTTACCTACAAAATACCAGAGGGCACCAAAATCTCAAGCGGTGGATTTTTGACTTATACTTATGGTCCTTTGTGGTTTCCTGATATTTCTGCGACGGTTCAGCTAAAAAGCAAAAATGGAACAGTAATTGATCAAACTCCATTACTTCGAGATATTGAAAACGGCTTTAAATCATGGCAAAGAACTGCAGACGGACTTGATACAGACTCTGCCACTGATTGGACATTCAAACTAGCAAACGCAGGTTCATCAAACGGAAAACTTTCTTCTACAGTTACAGAAGCAGGCCTGTCTATTATGGTTTCAACTGATAAGACAGGCTATATTTTTGGTGAGGCAATAAAGATAACTGGTCAAGTTTCAAAGAAAATTAGCGTAGCAAATCAACCATACACGCCAGAAAAAGTAACTGTGGTCATTTCAGGCCCAACCGGTTTTCAAAAAACTGTTACGTTATACCCAGATACCGCGCGGTTCTTTAAAACAGAAATGAAAACTGATGAGGCATTAAATGTTCCAGAAGGTGATTACAGAGTATCAGTAAAGTATGGAAGTGCAACCTCTACTACACAGTTTGCTTTAGGTGAAAAAGCATTTATTCCACCACAAAAAGAAGCATCGGCTATAATCTCAATTCATACAGATAAACTGTCTTACATTCCTGGTGAAAAGGCTACCATTAGTGCAAATACATCAAAAATCATTCCCTTTACTGGTATGCAGTTTAAAGTATTTGATCCTAACAAAAAACAGGTCTATGATGGCACACTTTATCCTGACACACAAGGTCAGTTTTCCGTTAAAATCTTCATTAATACAGTAAATCCGGTATATGGAAAATACAATATTATTGCAACATACGATACAGAAACTACCCAAACCTCATACGAATTAGTACCAGAAATAAAAGAGGACACGCTAATCTCCCTTGCTACAGACAAAGCTGCATATGGTCTTGGAGATACAGTAATAATTACAGGCCGTAGCAACAAAGTCTGGATAGCATCTTTTGATATTGAGATAGTACAAGCTTTTGCAAAAAAAGATATCATTGATACTGTAAAAATCAAAGACATAGTTAGACTTGAGGGTGATGGTACCTTCAAATACGAGGTGAAAATTCCAAACAAAACAGATCGATACGGAGACTATAAAGTAACAGTATCAAAAGAGATAGGATCCGCCCAAACCTTTTTCAAAGTGGTGGAAAATCCAAATGAATTTGTGGTAGTAGAATCAGGCCCACTTTCTATTTCAACTGACAAGTTTTTCTATAATATAGGTGACCCATTAGTTGTTACAGGCAAGGTAACAGAAACGAAAGACTTTGGCAGACAGACCGTTAAGATTTCAATAACAAAAGATGATGGTACACAAATAATATCAAAAGGTGATCCACGCGCATCAGCTGGTAAAAATCAAGAGGCAGTTTATTCCTTTACTGGAGTTCCAGACAACTCAGGAAATTTTGAGATAAAAAGCACTATATACAGAAACATCTTTGAAAAGGGAACTTACCTTCTTAAAGCAACATATGGTGATCTTGCAGCTTCTACATCATTTACAGTAGAAGATATACTTGATCTGGGCGCTGGTGTGAAGATAATTGCAAGCACGAACAAGGAAGTATATGGCGTTGGTGAAGAGGTAAAACTCACAGGCAAAGTCTCTACTTTCACAGCACAATCATCATATCAAATAATTCTTACAGATCCAAACGGAAAGACAACCAGTGACTCCGTCCTCATAAATAAAGGCCTCTTTTCGTGGAGCTGGATTATTCCAGACTACACCACGACCTTTGGAATCTACAAAATAACAGTACGTTCTGATTCTGACGAAGTTAATGTATTCATTAAGATTTCAAAGGATCCTGCAACAGAGATTGCACCATTGCCACTTGTAGTAGAAACCGACAAAGCGGTGTATAGCACAGGTGAAACCATCACAGTATTTGGTAGCGCAATAAGAAAAGTCTCTGGAACCGAAGGCTTGGTAGTAAATGTGAGACCTGAGATTGTAGTAAAAAATGAAGCCAACAAAGAACTTGCAAAAGCATTGGTAGACCTCAATGCAGGGGGAAAGTTCCAAACTTCATTCAAGTTAGTTCCTGTCGTCTATAAAACTGGCGAATACAAGATAATTGCAAAATATTATAACGAAAAGTCCCAGACAATCTTTAAGGTGGATGACAGATTTGTCACGGGTGTAGACGCTCCACTTATCTTACTTGTAGAAACTGACAAAGACAAATATCTTTCAGGAGAGACTGTCAAGATAACTGGAAGGACAAACAAGATTACCTCGGCGTTTGATGTAGATATTACTGTATCAGATAATAGCAAATCAGTACCAACACCAGTTACCGTGCGTTTTGATCCAAGTGGTTCTTTTAATTATGATTACAAAATTTCTGGTAATGCAAAACTGGGAAGTTATACCGTCACAGCTGACACTGACTTTTATACTGTTAGTGATACATTTGAGGTAGTTAGTGAGTTACCTCCAGTTGAAATCGAAGAACCAACTAAAGAAACCCCGACTGAGCCAATACCAACGCCTAAAAAAATTGTAGACAAAGTAAATAGAGTGACGAAGTCTTCAATGCAAATAACTATTGGCGAAAAATCTGTTGAAAATGCGACCTTTACTCCAAGAGTCTTTGATGGATTGCTTCGTGTGAATTCTGGTGATGAATCTGCTGTAAACATTAAAGTAACTACGGAAGATGGAACATGCCTTATTGGTCAAGGTTCTAATTGTAAAATTACAAAATCTACTCGCAGTGACACATCATTATATCAGATAATAAACATAGATGGCACAAACTTAAAGGTAAGATACAGCGGTGCCGGTACAATACTTGAGAAATTTACAATTTTGCCAGAGGATCCAGATGGCACACTCCCTGACGGAAACTGGAATGTGGAAATCATAAAAAATAACCAAATTTCTAGGTTCTACTACAAGATTTCATATACAGCTACACAGTAAATTGTAAATACATGCAAGTGCAGGTACTGATGTTTAGACAGGACGATCCAAAAAAATGTACTGCTGCGAAGCTTGTCAAATTTAAACTTGCAACAAGTGTACGAACAACCTCATCAAACACAATACTTCTTGATCCATTTGCGAAAAGAACACTTCTCAATGATGACAAATTGCTTGCAGATTCAATAACTGGAATCGATTGTTCGTGGGAGCTAGCAGAAAAAATGTTCAAGAAAAAATTTACTGGCATTGCACGAAAACTACCACCACTTTTAGCGGGAAACCCGGTTAATTATTCAAAACTCAACAAGCTTACTACAGTTGAAGCAATAGCAGGTGCGGCTTTTATTTTGGGATTTAAGACTCTTGCAGATGAATTACTTGATAAATTCAAGTGGGGTCATACATTTTATGATCTCAACAGAAACCTTCTTGAAGACTATTCAAAAGCAAATTCTGAAGATGAGATCAATTCAATAATGAAAGAATATGGCTTGTTAGCGACAAGTCAATAGAAATTCCTTAATTCATAGATCCTAATCAACGAGTAGAGATTTATTCGACCATTTTTCCCACACGGATAGGTAATAATGTCTACTGAAAAGTCGTCTTCAGGGCTTGTACGAAGCCTTTCACTGGTTGACATAACAATGGTTGGTGTGGCAGCTATGATAGGCGGCGCCATCTTTGTTCTCGTAGGGCCGGCCATGGATGAGGCAGGACCAGCACTAATGATTGCATTTCTGATCAATGGAATAATTACGATGTTTACTGCTCTGACCTATGCCGAACTTGGGTCTGCACTGCCAGAGGCTGGGGGCGGTTACAAGTGGATAAGAGAAGGTCTTCCAAGACCAAATGCGTTTATCAGCGGTTGGATGTCGTGGTTTGGCCACATGATAGCAGGAAGTCTATATGCAGTAGCCTTTGGTTCTTTTTTTGGTCACTTGTTAACTTTGGTTGGAGTACCAAGTGAATATGTTGGGGTTCCACTTGAAAAGATAATTGCAGTTCTTGTAATCGTACTTTTTACCTATATTAATGTCAAAGGAGTTTCTGATACCGGTAAAATAGGAAACGCTATTACATTTTCACAACTTGCTATCATATTTGTTCTGATTGTAGCAGGTTTGTTTGCAATGGCTTTTACTAACCCTAGCTGGTCTACGAACTTTGAGAATTTTTTCCCTAACGGTAGCATTGGATTAATAATTGCCATGGGGTTGACGTTTATAGCTTTTGAAGGTTATGAAATAATTGTACAGACCGGAGAGGAAGTAAAAAATCCAAAAAAGAACATTCCACGGGCAATTTTTATTTCATTAGGTGTTGTGGTAACTCTTTACATCATTTTTGCATTCGTTTTCATAGGTGGTTTGAATCCATCTGAGGTGGGAAAAGAGTCATGGAAATTTATTGGTGAGCACAAAGAGCTTGGAATAGTAGAAGGAGCAAAGTTCCTTTTGCCCTTTGGAGCTCTGATAGTTCTTGCAGGTGGCATGGTCTCAACACTTTCTGCACTGAATGCTACAACATTTTCTTCTAGCAGGGTTGCATTTGCAATGGGTAGACAATACAACCTGCCTAGCAAATTTAGCTCAATTCATCTAAAATACCGTACACCATATTTGGCGACAGCTGTTTCCGGCCTTATCATGCTGATTGTAGCAGTACTGTTACCGCTTGAACAAATTGCGCTAGCTGCCAGTGTGATGTTTCTATTTCTTTTTGCACAAGTCAACATGGCCGCAATAACCATAAGGA
>Ga0137829_10402253_pt1 | contig 11981 bp, 11 predicted proteins | sample OV2TP2_FD_97737 | JGI IMG/M metagenome (GOLD analysis project Ga0137829, IMG submission 97737) | reverse complement strand
AATCGCAGTTTCATACTTAAACTATAACATTTTATGATTGAGATAGGATATGTGGATAACACAAAATGGGTGAGGAGTTTGTACTTTGGTGCTAATTCGCCAGTCCGCGGTGGCGTATTCGGTTCAAACAAGATTACGGAAGGGCAGGCATCTCGGTCTCTCGATAAAAAAGTTATTTGGCGGAGAGTAGTGGACGATGTTAGCACCTATTGGCAGAACCCGTCCAACTGGTTTTTCATCCCAAAACTATCAATGGAATCAGCGCAGTTAGTATAGCGTTTTCTGGCTTCTCGGAACAGATGACACATAGCATCTTTTGTCATATACGTGGCACTTGTTGTCATACGCCCCCAAATGGCTATGTGCTATTAAAAATGCCTCAAGGGGGTATGCACGGTATTGTTCAATGAATAACAGTGTTATGAAGAATACTGTTGAAAGGGTGTCCCCCCGTTCATCTTGACCCGTTTGCGGGTCAATTTTGATTTGGGGTGGTGGTAGTTTTGGATTCGCCTTTTTGAATCGGGGCGGGGATGCCCTATGCAAGCCGTGAAAAATCACGGTTAATTTTTACTTCAGCTATTACCCTGACTTGATAAAATCTGATAGTTAATGCTATTCTAATACCAGTTCGTTCCAAGCAATACAAACGAGGTGATATGATGAAACGGGTAATTGTTGAGAGTCCTTTTGCGGGGGATGTTGAGCGTAATATCGCATACGCTCGGTTGTGTCTCCGAGATTGCCTCCTGAAAGGAGAAGCTCCGATAGCAAGCCATCTTCTGTATACTCAACCGAATGTTTTGGATGATAAAGTTCCCGATGAACGTAATCTTAGGATTTCTGCGGGATTGGCGTGGGGTTGCGTTGCGGAGATGACCGCAGTGTATACAGATTATGGAATGTCTAATGGTATGCGACTCGGCACTCAACGAGCTGAATCAGAAGAACGCCCTGTCGAATATAGGCAACTGTTCAATGGTATGCTAACACCCGAAGAACAAAAGACGCTCGATTCATACAGAAAAATTGCTACTGCGCGAGGCAAGACGCACGCCAATCCTGATTTCTGGCGATCAGAGTTCGGGAAGTTTCAGAATCTACTTTCTGTGGGGAAAGTGATTGATGTCGGCTGTGGTAGCGGACGAGATTCAATTCTTTTCACTGAAGCGGGATATGACTATGTAGGCATCGACATTTCTGACGAGATGCTCGCTGAAGCAAGGCAACTCGTTCCTACCGCCAATTTCATTAAGGGCAACGCATACTCTCTTGATTTCCCGTCAAGAAGTTTCGATGGTTTCTGGGCGGCTGCTTCACTTCTACATATCCCAAAAATCAACGCCTCACTTGTTTTGCAAGAAATCAAACGTGTAGTGCGGTCTGGCGGCATTGGTTTTATTGCGATGAAGGAAGGTGAAGGCGAAAAGATGGTTCGTGGTTCTATCGACGGAGATGAACGCTTCTTCTCTTTCTACGGCGAGACCGAGTTTCTGAATCTCCTGCGAGGTAATGGATTTGAAGTCATAGAACACTTACGGGATATGAGAGAATACAATCCACCAAAAAATCTTACCGTCTGGCTTCTGTATATCGTGAGGGTCAATAGTTAAGTTAATCGCTGTAACCAGCAGCCCATAGTGGTTTGCTGGTTTTTATTTTGAAGAACGCTTCTTCCTACTCATATTCAAGAACATCCGCACAAACCTTGTTTAACATCGAATGTTAAACATAGATACTATATTTTCCCGAAAACAACAAAGCCATTATACGAAAGATACGCCCCCACGAATAAGTAGCCCAGCACGATGAGATAATATACTGTTTTGTTCTCTAGGGTATTCACGTATTTTGCTACTACCTTCTTTGAACAAAAAAGAAACAATGCCGATTCAAGGAGTATCCCCCAGCCAAGGAGCGTAATGACTATCGAAAGCGGGTTTCCCCACCTTGCATGTGTCAGAGTCACAAGAAGTCCTAAAATCAGCATCAAAACGCCCATTACATAAGAAAGTGCTCGCTGGCGAGACAATTCTCGAAATACCTCCATCATCATATCGCGTTTGAGCATTGAAGCTCCCATCACTAAACAAAAAATACCAATTAACTTTGAAAGAAAAATTGTGGTATCAATAGCCATAATTCATTTTACCAAATTACGTAACGGTTCAATAGCTTCGCAACACCCTGCGAGTTACAATGATGCGGAGAGGGTGGGACTCGAACCCACGTGCCCCTTACGGAGCTAATCGCTTTCGAGGCGATCCCGTTATGACCACTTCGGTACCTCTCCATACTTATCCTGAAAGTATTTTACAAATTTATCTAAGTGTTTTGGGTTTGAGGAACCAACTTCTTGAAAATATTTGACTATGTCCTTAAGCTCATTAAGTGCCTTACCATTCGGCACAACCCTCCTTGCGCTTATGTCCCACGATACCATGTTTTTACTCAAAAATCAATTTTTCCTTTAACGACTTGATTCTTTCATAAAACCCTTTTGTGTGTATGGAATTTAGAGATAATTTTTCGAAATCATAGTGATGCATCCATTCGTGCAGAAGTGTATTCAGAAACGTTTTTGGGGCGAGTTCCTTGCCCTGTACCGCAGTAAGATTCTGTATAGAGATGCGCTTTGTTTTGGGATAATAAGCGCCGTATTTTTTGACGGCCAAACGCGTGCCGCGCCTTTTATGCCATTGTTTTGTATTTGTTACTTTTATCGCAATTCTTTCTACTTCAGCGTTAAAAGCAAGCTCATTAATCAAAAAGTGAGATAGCTTCTGTCTTTTTTCATATCCGAAAGTCGCTAAAATTCTTCCAGCTAAACGCTTAGCCCTGTGCGAGGGTTGAAAATTTATATTTAATATAGCATTGCTTTTTTCGTAATTATTCATAATATCTCCCCGACCCCATCCAGCATAAGACGTATACTGTGAGCTCCCCTCTCCCTCCCCAGACTTACAGTCTGGGGAGGGAGAGGGGTTGGGGGTGAGGTAGTTGTCGTTCATAATTAGTCATGGCTATGCTATTATTATAATATGCTTACCCTGTATTATATATACTGGCATTACATAGTAGCTCCTAGAGAAATTTTAAAGTTGCTGCGGAATTACTTGATTGGCGCATGGCACAAATTTTTTATATCTCAACACTTAAGAACGCTTATCTCTCCGTGGCATAGAATGCGAGCATCTGATGTAATTAAATCCGAAAAAATAGTAGATAAATTGGGCAATATAATAATAGATATATATACGAGATTTCTTGCCGCTCTTATACGGCTAAGTATTATTATAACGGGCCTTATTGCCGAAATAATAGTTATTATATTTTTTACAGCGCTATTTATTGGCTGGCTCCTATGGCCGGTTATTTTTATCGCGTTAATAATAAAAGGATGGAGTTTAATCTAAAAAAAGCCAAAATATACCGGGCAAATCGCTTTCGCAAAATCTTGCACCCAACACTCTTAAAGCTATGGGGCGCCTTGTGTTTATTGATTGGATTAATTACTGCTATAGCATATTTGGGAAGCGCGGAAATAAACAATTTTGTGCCTATAGAAAATTCTTTAATGCTTGGTTTGTCACTAATATTTATACCGTTGGGACTGTTTTCTTTATTTATACAAATATTTTTTAACTTTTATTTAAAATACCCGAAAATTAAAAGCGAAGAAAATATAGCGGATTTACTGGACTTTGATTCCGTCTTGATCTTGGACAAATCAACTTCTATTAGAAGCCTCTCAATCGCTTTGCTTGGTTACAAACCCGCTAAAACCGTGTTTCTGCGCATAGGCATTAAAACAGACCAGCTAAAAAAGATAATCAGCAAAGATTCCTACATCGAAAATCCCAAAACACTAATAAATTTCTTAGCAGATGCTAATAAAATTCGCGAACAGCATAATCATGAAAGAATAACAGTGCCCGACTTGATTGCCTCGCTCTTTGATTTCGAACCAATATTTAAACAGCTTCTAATAGACCAAAACTTAGATAAAAGCGACCTATCTGAACTTGCCCTATGGCATGAAAAAGACAAAGAATATTGGCAAAACAGAGCAAAATTTTGGCGGATTGAAAACCTGCTTCGCCAATCCCCTATTGGCGTATCCTGGGCATACGGATACCCGTTATTCCTGCAACGCTTTACCGAAGATATAACTTTGCCTTTTTACGAGAAAGGGGGACGTGTAGATCTTATTGGCCGAGATAAAGTAATGCTTCAGATTGAGCAGGCGCTCGCCAAAACCCAAGGAGCAAATGTTCTATTAGTAGGTGAAACCGGCATTGGCAAGAGGAGTATTGTTTTGGCGCTTGCTCAAAAAGTTTCTGCCGGAGAAGCATTGCCCGCGATAAACTATAAGAGAATTTTTGAACTAAATGCTCCATTAATTCCCTCTTTTTCCGAAAATGAAGGAATCGCTCAAAATATTATTATTTCCCTGCTGAACGAAGCCACCAAGGTGGGCAACGCTGTTTTGTTTATAGACGACCTACATGAAACTGATATCTCAAGAATTCTTATGCCGTTCCTTGAATCAACAAAAATCCAGGTAATCGCGACTACCGACCCCAGAAGTTTTCATAAGCACGCGGGGATTAGCTCCAGCATATTAAACGTCTTTACAAAAATTAGTATTCCGGAGCTAGACACAACCAGTGTAATAAAGATAATAGAAGGGTTAATACCGCAAGCTGAATTAAAAAATAAAATTTTCTTCACTTATAGCGCGATAAAAATGATAGTAGACGACGCCGATAAGTATATCCAGAGCACACCATTTCCCAAAAAGGCAGTAGATCTATTGGATGATGTTGTAAGTTACGCTTCCTCGAAAAAAAAATCCTTGATACTTGCGCAGGATGTTCATGATGTTATCACTCAAAAAACTAATATTCCGGTTGGGGAGATAATGAGCAACGAAAGAGAAAGACTCATACGGCTTGAAGAGGAAATGCACAAAGAAATAATCGGGCAAGAAAAAGCGGTAAAAGTCGTAGCGCAAACCATGATGCGCCTTCGTTCCGGGCTTTCAAAGCGCGGAAAACCGGCAGGAGTGTTTCTTTTTATGGGGCCTACGGGCGTTGGCAAGACTCTAACCGCAAAAATTTTGGCAAAAACATACTTTGGCTCCCAAGACCGGATGGTCCGATTTGATATGTCGGAATATCAAACTCTCAATTCTATCGATAAGCTGCTGGGTTCTATCGAACTTAATCAGCCTGGAGAATTGGTATCTAGCGTAAGGGACAACCCATTTTCTCTGCTCCTTTTAGATGAAATAGAAAAAGCACACAAGGACATACTGAATATTTTCTTACAGATATTCGACGAGGGAAGAGTGACCGATGCATTTGGCAGAAAAGTAAATTTTGAGCAAAATATAATAATAGCCACCTCAAACGCCGGAGCCGCGCAAATAAGGGATATGATAAATCAGGGTATTGACCCATCTCTTCATAAAGAAAACGTTATCAATATTTTAATTCAAGGAGGATATTTCAGCCCGGAGCTATTAAACAGATTTGATGAAATAGTTGTATTTCATCCGCTATCCCAAGAGCATGTGTTGAAAATTTCTGGAATCTTAATAAACAAATTAGTTGATCGGCTGCGCGACGCGGGATATTTTTTCGCTCCCAGTTCCGAAATTATAAATTATATAGCTACAATCGGCTTTGATCCGCAATTTGGAGCTCGGCCTATGAATCGCGCCGTACAAGATAAGATTGAAAGCGCGATCGCCAAAAAAATTTTAGAAAAAAATATTATAAAAGGTGTAGAATTTAGCTTAAAGGTCGAGGAATTAGAAAATTAGGAAATTAAAAAATGAATATTCAATTACAAAAAGGTTTCATGCCAATTATCCTTGGAATAATCGCTATTTTGGCTATAATTATTGGCGCTATGATGATACAAGGTCGAGGCACACCACAAGAAAAAGTATCTACCCTGCCTGCATCCATAACAGTAATGCTTTATTCTCAAAATGATTCCGGGCAAACCGGAACCGCTACTATCACGGATGTTGCTGGAAAAGCACACGTTAAATTAATCGTAGATAACTCGCCTGCTGATGTTTCTCAACCCGCCCATATTCATACGGGTTCCTGCAGCAATCTTGGAGGAGTGGATCATCCCCTGAACAATGTTGTAAATGGTTCTTCTGAAACAATGATTGAAAGCTCAATAGACCATATAACATCTCACTTGCCCCTTGCTATTAACGTACACAAGTCAACGACCGAAGCATCAATTTATGTTTCGTGCGGTGATATTGTGGCACAGTAACGAGACGATTTTTATAATCTAGCAAACAAGATAATGCCCACCACGAGAGCAATATTTTTATTTTTTGCTATAGTGTCTGTCACTTTTGGGTTAATTATTTACTTAAAACCCAAAGATATGAACAAAGAACAAACTACAAGACAATACGACACCGCAAAAGAAATAACAAGCCCGGACGGCTTTATTAATGTTGAATCCATATCAATTAACGAGCTTATCGGGAAAAAGGTAATACTTATAGATTTTTGGACGTACAGCTGTATAAATTGCCAAAGAACCATTCCTTATCTAAATGCATGGCATGAAAAGTATAAAGACAAGGGCCTTGTAATTATCGGTGTTCACACTCCCGAATTTAAATTTGAGCAAGAATATGAAAACGTGGCAAGCGCCGTTGAACAGTATGGCATAAAATATCCGGTAGTACTGGATAACGATTATTCTACTTGGCGCGCTTATAAAAATAACTACTGGCCTAGAAAATATCTAATAGATATGGCTGGCTTCATAGTCTACGACCACATCGGCGAAGGCGGCTATGAGGAAACCGAGAAAAAAATCCAGGAACTTCTTGGAATAAAAGAAGAAATGGCAAAACCGATAGGCATAGAAGAGGTTGCTTTTTCTGCGCAGCGAAGCCCTGAAATTTATTTTGGATCAGATCGAAATAATTATCTTGGAAACGGAAAATCTCGCACACCGGGCTTACAGACTCTGGGAACGCCATCCGGCATAAAAACTAATATATTGTATCTTGAGGGCGAATGGAACTTTACGGATGAATTTGCTGAAAATAAGAGCCCTCGCGCCAAGATCATATTCCGCTACAAAGCTCAAAAAGTTTTCTTTGTGGCAAGTTCAGAAAACGGAGTAAGGGCAACAATATTTCGCGATGGATTGCCTTACGGCGCGCCTATTCTGATTCAAAAAGATTCTCTATATAGATTAATAGAAGACTCCGAACCCGGAGAGCATACACTAGAAATAATCATAGAAGACCCGGGCCTTAAAGCGTTTACATTTACTTTCGGATAATATAAAACGCCTTTTTACGGGCGTTTACTCTACTAGGCTTCTAATAAACTTACTGTTATAGTGCGATCTTGTCGCTCCGCCGAATCATCAAGGTCAAAGTCAAAGAATAAAATCTGTTGCCATGTCCCAAGAATAATATTGCCAAAGAGCACTGGTAGTGTTTGAGATGCCCCGATTAGCATGTCCTTCAGATGCGCGTGAGCATTTACACGTTCTTTCCTGTCGCGGTCAAGATTTTCAGTTCTAATTGCAAGATCGTCATGCCTGTAATACTTCTCGCCGGAAGTTGGGGCTATACCGCTCATCATATCTGAAAAATCCTCAATTAATCCGGATTCGTTTTCATTTATGCTTATGCCGCATGTCGTATGCTTAACAAAAACAAGAAGAAATCCGGATACTGATCCCCATTCGCCCACTATATCTTTGATTTTATCCGTAATATTTCTGCATTTCTCATTCTCGCCAAGCCTGATCTTGAACTCTGTAAAGAGCATAACAACCGCCCCCTTGGGTTATTCTATTTTTAAGAATTACCACAAAATAAAATACAATGCAAACAAAAATCCTGAAAGATGTCTTGACACGGCATTACTTTTCTAGTAATTAGTCAGTAGGTTTATTATCGGTACCTTAAAAATCTAAGCCCGCCTTCGTCCGCCCAGGGCGGACTACGGCGCGGCAATGGAGGCCACTATGGGCGAGATAGTCGGCGCGACTTTGTGCGCGCATGTGCCTAGATTAATGATGTCGCAAGAAGAAAAAGAAAAGTATATGGGCCAAGAAGGCATAAGCACCTTAGATCAAGCACTTACCCAGATGTACGAAGAACAGATAAAAAATCTTGATTTTGACACTTTTTTGATTATTGACACACACTGGTATACTACGACAAACTTCTATATAGATGGCCGAGGTTGGCATGCCGGCTTCTACACTTCCGATGAAGTTCCTGAAATGATTCATGACTACCAGTTTTGCTACCTTGGCAATCCGGAGCTTGCCGGGTTAATTATTGAAGAAGCAGACAAAGGATCGCTTAAGGGGAGGGTACGAGTCACCACGGGTGGAAAGTTGAATCTCTTGCCTCACCACTACCCCACTCTAGTGACCATGCATTATCTTAACCCCGGTCCGGGCCCCAAAAAACTAGTTCTTCCCACTAGCGTTGCCCCTACTTCTTCCATAAAAAACGAACTAGTCTACGGCGAAGCAATTCGCCGTGCCGTGGAAAAAAGCAATCACAGGGTTGTACTTGTCGCCACTGGCGGTCTGTCGCATAAATTTCATTCCTTTGACGATATACCATCCAGAGCATCTAGCAGTCTAGTGAACATTTTCAACCTCGAACATATCTCCCAAGATACTTTAGTAATTTGTTTGCTAGAATCAGGGCTTCATGCCAAAGTGATAGATAACGCAAAAAAATTCCGCAAAAAGTTTTCCTCCGAAGGCCGCTTTGCGCATTATCTGCGTATGGTCGGAGCGCTAGGAGGAAAGAATTGCAAAATTAAATCTATCCAGTATGGCAAATACGAATCTGCGATAGGCACTGGGCAGGCAGTATTGTGGTTTAGTACAAAATCTAAAAATTAATAAAATAACCCCGCAATTGCGGGAATTTTTTATTCATAATTATAGATAATAAAATGCTTATTCACCAATTATGTGTCGATGTGAGTAATATTAAAATTAAATCAAAAATTTGCCGGCTCGAAGTATCATACAGTGGACTTAATGCGAACCCAGTGGAGTGGTTATGTGTCAACTATACTGCATTTTCCAAATATCGTGCGCGAATTTGGGCGTAATTTTAAATTTCATGCCATGAAAATGGCTCATTATTTCATCGCCAGCCGCCTGAATGGAAAAGGTATCGGCGCCTATAAGTTCGTAATGATTGTCAACCTTTCCAATCCTGCCAAAAAACACACTCCCGGGTTGAACTTGTCTCGTAAGTGACTTTTCCCGAACATATGATTCCTTCCCGGTTTGTAAATTTTTTAGTGCAAGTCCCTCGTCCACATCAATTTTCTTTACTTCATAAAGACCATATATATTAGTTTTGAGAATATTTTTATAAAGTTCCATTTCTACGGCAGAAAGTCCCAGCGAATTTTCTTTAACAAAATTCTGCAGAGGCGTTTCTCCGGTTGGCAATACAAAGTCATACAAAAACCATTCATTAAATAATCCCTCGCTTTTATCGTTCATCTCAAGTGAAGCACCTCGATCCAGATCGGGACGGTCAAAAAATTCCCGCATTGCTCTTAACACCTCATCGCCGTAGCGCGGTGTCGTAAAGTAGTATTCGTATATTCTTGCGATTGAACCTTTAGGTAGCATAAAATTATTGGTTTTTATTTTCCTCGGCATGAGCCGTGATCTCGATATTGCAACTTTTGTGTTCCCGGCACCACGCCTCGCATTTCTCGGACCAATCCTTTTCGGCATAGTGAAAACCGCACTCCTCACATTGGTATAGTTCTTTATCGTTTTGTTGAATTACTTTGACCATATTTGATTAAAGAAGATCGGCGAGTTCTTCTTGCTCGTCCTCGTCAAATTCTTCGGGATCAAGCCCCTCGTTTTCCAATTTTTCCTTTATTTCTTTTTGCCGCTCATTTTCTTCGTCCATGGGGCATTATGCGGTAAGCAAGAAAAGAGGTAACGGCATTTCTAAAATTGGCTGTTCGATTTTCCAATCTTCCTTTGTGACAAGAACGCCAAAGCTATTAGTTTTTCCGTGTGTTTCCAGAAATGCCCGGATGGCACCGCGATGCTCGCCGTCTAATTGATTCTGATACGCAATCTCAATAGGTATCATTCGGCTGCCAACTCGCGCGATAAAATCCACTTCTTGTTTCCCGCTCGGTTCACGATAATACGATACATCGGAAACACCAGGAAATAATCTGATGACATTATGCGCAAGCGTCTCCGCAATTCTGCCGCGTTCTTCTCCCTCAAGAGAGGTAATAATTTTGGTTATTCCTTGCATTAATACAAGATCGGCCGCGTATAACTTCGCGTGGGTAGAGCGTAAACGCACTGGCTTGCCGGTAAAACGTTCTACTTTACGAATTAACTCCGTTTGCAAAAGAAGCGGCAACGCCTCTGTAAGGGTTACGCGCGTTGTATGGATGAGTGATGCCAGTTCTTCAAGATTATATTCTTGTCCTGTTCGCGCAAATGCATAGCGTAAAAACTGATGAAAAATTTCCGGCCGCCGTATCTCTTTCACCAGCCGCAAATCTTCTAATGTGACGCGCTCCACAAATTGCTGGTCAATAAATGCGGAACGTTCGGCGGCGGTTGCCATTGTCCATAATTGCGGAAACCCTCCTTTTTGAGCATACTCGTCAGCATAGCGGTTCCATTGTTGAATAGAATTTGATTTTATATGTTCCTCCAAACGTCGGTTAAATTTAAGTACTGACGAAACATCGCCAATATCTAAGACGTCTTCGGCTAATTTGATCAAAAAATCTTTATATTCCGGATAATGAAATCGCACAAACTCCCGAAAAGTGAATGGTGGCAACGATATGTCCACTAAACGTCCAAGCAAACTTTCAAGTGACTTTCTGAAAATTGTATGAGATGCCGAACCGGAAATGATAAAACGAATTGGGTATCGTAAATCAATATATCTTTTTATATATAATTCCCAACGCGGGAGACGCTGCACCTCGTCTAAAAAACAATAGAGCGTGTTTGGCGATGTGCGCAACGCGGTGCCAGCGACTTGAGCCCACTCCGCAAGCAACGCTTCAAATAGCGTACCCTGATCTTTTTGCGGTAATTGCTGAATAATCGGGTCGTCGAGTGAAAAAAACAGAATACGATTTGTCGGGATCCTTTTTTCCTCGATCAGGTAACGAATGATTTGATTGATGATGGTTGTCTTTCCGACTCGGCGGGGACCGTTGATTAACAGAGCAAGGCCGTGATTTGCTTCCGTATGACGCATGGCTTGCATAAACGCATCCCTCTTGAAATCAGGAACACCCGGCACAGAAAAGGACTTTGTCCGCCACCAGGGATTATATGCGATTAACGCTTGCCGCAAGTTATGTATACCAAGCGCCTCAAGGTATTTTCTCGTGTTTTTAGCCATAATTCGTTATATTATATTTATGTATACTACACTATACATAACTAATTATAAAGTCAAACACCTATAGAACTCGTTTAATGGCTTCTAAAATGGTAGCCACCTCTTTCTCGCCACTTTCAATCTCCCTCAAAATCTCCTTTGGCTCGCGATGGCTTACTTCTTCCTCGCCGTTGTATGGGCTATAAGTATTCGCGGAGAGAATATAATCGTTTTCTGCAATTTCCTTAACTGCCGTAAGCCACGAAAAAGGCTTGGCGACCGCTTGGTCTTTATTCCAAAGCTCCAGAAGTTTTGGAATGTCATTTTTGTATTGCGGGCCGAACTTCTTGGCGGCCGAGAGCGATGAGCCATCGCCTTTCATGTCAAAAAACCAGATTTGTTCCTTCTCGTCCAATTTAGGCGATGGTTTTCGCTTAAAAACCAAAAAGCTCGTTTTTACTCCAGCATACGGCTGAAATACGCCAGCCGGCATTGAGACAACTGCTTCCAGTTTTGTATTTTCCAACATGTAGCGGCGGATGTC
>Ga0137829_12181530_pt1 | contig 11989 bp, 15 predicted proteins | sample OV2TP2_FD_97737 | JGI IMG/M metagenome (GOLD analysis project Ga0137829, IMG submission 97737) | reverse complement strand
TGCCAATACATCTAATGAAGGCTTATAAAAACCGTTCATCGAACTAGCATCAATGCGGGAGTCGCCCAGCATGGCCAAAGGCGCTAGACTGAGGCTCTAGTCTCTTAGGAGTTCGTGGGTTCAAATCCCACCTCCCGCATTAACGTCGAAATCGCAATGTTCTGCGGTCAAACTTCGATTAATTTGCAAATAAAATAATACCTTAAAAGCACATCAACAGTAACAGCTATCAATGAGCAATGATGTGGAATCTAGCCAGTATGATATTGGAACAACCTCGATAAGACTAGTTCGTGTAGGCAATGTTATACAGATCGTGTTCAGCAACTCTCTAGAGGCTAAATATCTTTACAAGGAGTTAGCAGAAAGATATAAAGGAGCTGAAGACAGATTGAAGGGTGTTTAGATATGAAGAAACTTACTGAACGGAAGAAAGCGGAACTGAGGCTTATTGCAGATTTGACACTAGATGCAACTTTGGCAGCCGAAGAGAGATTATCAAGACTTGCAGGTAGGACAAGAGCTGTGCATTCATCGACAAAGAAGCATGTTAAGAAATAATTCTTCATGAACTCGCCGCAAAGCGAACTCAAACTCAAGATGCCAGAGGTGTATGTATGGTGAGCAAAATCGCACACAAAAAACTCAAGATAGACGTCGTTGATGAACTACATGCTATAAGACAACGACTTACGAAGATATCACAGGATGAGATATTGAAAGAAACTGAAACCATTAGGAAAAAGATAGTCAAATCAAAGAAGAAAAGATAGCAGAAGTTAGAATGTAAGATTTTTACCTGCATATGAGGGAATACATACGAAGCTTAATCATGCACGTATTCGCCTTGAAGGATAAGAACCTGTACTAGTAAATTGGTGTCCAAACCCACCTTCCGCACTGATTACTTGGATCAAATTTTTATTCAAAAAGGTTGTATCTTACATATGCTAAAAGAAGGAAAGAAAGCTCCAGACTTCAAGCTGCCTTCTCAAGATGGTAAGATCATCAAACTTTCAGATTTAAAGGGAAAGAAAGTTGCTCTGTACTTTTATGTAAGAGACTTTACACCGGGATGCACGAATCAAGCTTGCAGTATGAGAGATGGTAATGATAAGTTAAAGTCAAATGGAATTGTAACAATTGGTATCAGCACTGACAGTGTTGAATCACATAGAAAATTCGTAGATAAGTACGAACTGCCTTTTACATTATTATCTGATGCAGATGCAAAGGTAGCAAAAGCTTATGGAGCATACGGTATGAAGACCTTCATGGGAAGAAAGTTCATGGGTGTTAAAAGAACGACCTTCTTGATAGACGAAAAGGGTCTGATAGTGAAGGTGATGCCAAAGGTTGATGTGAAGCATCATGCCAATGAAGTTCTGGAAGTATTCAAGGTAGCAGCGAAAAGAATCTAAATATAACATACGATTTTTGTGACAGTACTTTAGTTATGAATACATTTAAGAATAGTATCTGCATGGGTCATGATGAACATGTCTGGCACAAGATCAAACAATATGGATGAGATCCGCAAGCACAAGGAGATTTGTAGTAAGATACTGGCTCTCAGTCCAAAGATAAGGTATGCTGGCATGCTAAACATCTTTGGAAAGACTATTGCTGGAAACTTAAGAAAGGACGTTAAACCTTTCTTCAAGCCAGAAGAAGCAAGGGATGAGTTCTTCCTCACAGCGACTAGGGAATCACTTAGAAAGGCTTTTGCTCAATCGTTAGGCAAGAACCAGTTCACTCTAACAGTACATGATAAGGTGAAAATTATCTCATTCTTAAGTGATACTGTAGCCTTTTACATCACCGTTGAAAAGGGTGCATCTTACGATGAGATCGTCAAGATAGTAGAGTCTGCATCAAAGTTTCGAACATAATCATACCCTGCGCATTTTTCTTCGCACAACTACTGCGCCTACGATAGCAACAGCAATGATCAGTGTTACGATTTCAAAATATTGCAGCAGGAATTCAAGTATCTGTTCCCCCCAGACCATGATTACTATTGCTTCAGCAAAGAACCTTGCACTTCTGCCAATCACAGATGCCAAAATGAATCGTTTAAGATCAAGCCTTACTATTCCAGATGCAATTGTGAATACTTTATACGGTATGGGTGTAAAAGCAGCTATCAGAACTGCCCATGCACCGTATCTTTCGAAGTAACCTTCAACACGCTTTACCTTGCCTTCAGAGAAGAGCCTCATTGCCAATGGCCTTCCACCCTTTAGACCTATGTAGTATCCAGCAATACCACCTAGTACAGAACCAGCAGTTGATATTGATGCGTAATACAACCCCAGTGATGACCTGAACAATACAAGGGGGATTAGAACAACGTCAGGTGGGATGGGAAAGACGGAAGATTCAATGAATGCTATTACAAACAGACCAGTTTCTCCCAAGGGTAAGAACAGATTCATGCTCCACTCAAGAAGATCTTCTGCTATTCCCATCGATGCGATGTCAGCTTTGCAGAATATAACCATTCGTGTGTTGCAAGTTATGTTAGCCTAGAGCAATAATCTTTCCATAGGCTAAAAAACTTAAATAATGCTAACTCTTTACATCAGGTATTGCAGAAAGTTAAACCAATCCTAACGAGAGTTGTGATTGTTGCTGTACTGGCAGTAATGATAGCAACTGCAGCTGTAATTGCCACGGTATCGAATAGCGCACAGGACGACTCTGAAGGCGTACTACTGTCTCCTTTTGGAAACGATGTTAAGAAGTTTAGTATAGATCCAGCATCCTTCCTTAGACAATTCAATTACGGAACGGTTTCTGTTCAGCCAGATGGTACAACCTTAAGAGAATTCACACTCATTACTCAAGATGTTCAAATCGAGGTTGCGCCTGGAGTATATTGGGATGCATGGACCTACAATGGAACTATTCCAGGGCCAACATTAAGAGTTACGGAAGGCGATAGGGTCAGGGTCACTTTAATAAATCAGGCTGACCGTCAGAACACCATTCACTTTCATAGCATTCATCCAGCAGATGTTGATGGTGTGCTTTATCAAGTTGAACCCAATGGCAGTTTCGTTTATGAATTTACTGCAGGACCTTTTGGTTTGTTCCTTTACCATAGCCACGCAGAGCCAGTCTCGGAACGCTTTAACAGAGGTATGTATGGCGTTTTGATAATCGATCCTAAAACACCTAGACCCCCAGCAGATGAAATGGTCATGGTGATGAATGGATACGATACAGATTTTGATAAAGAAAATAACTTCTACAGTGTTAACGGTGTGGCATTTTACTACATGAAGAACCCTATTCTGATAAAGGCTGGACAATTGGTTAGGGTTTATCTTGTCAACGTTCTGGAGTTCGACCAAATTAATACCTTCCATCTGCACGGCAATGTCTTCAAACTTTACGGTACCGGAACCAGTTTGACAGACTATGAGATTACCGACTTGGTTAGACTTAGCCAAGCGGAGAGGGCTGTGCTAGAATTCACGTATAATTATCCTGGTCCATACATGTTCCAGGCTCATCAAACAGAATTTGTTGATAAGGGCTGGACTGGCATGTTTCATGTGGTCGAATCTGGTTCCTATATGCCTGATGGAGGAGAGGTCATGAAACATGGATAGCAAAACAATCTTTCTGGCAGTAATACCTGTCGTGATTTTAGGTGCGGTAGTCTATTATCTTTTAGGCCAAGGAACTTCCTTCCTTTATACTACACAACCATTGCCAGATGTTACTATCGAAAATGCTGGATTCAAGAATGGGCAGATAATTGCCTACATACGTAACACTGGTCAAGATACAGTTACGATAGCACAGGCAGATATCAACGATCGACCTTTGGAAGCTCTGATCAAACCTAGCAATGTTCTGCCTAGACTGGCAAGCGCTCAGGTGATAATGAAGTATACTTGGATCGAAGGTGTGCCATATGAGATCGGTATAACAACTTCAGATGGCACTAGATTTGCTTATGAAGTAGAAGCTGCAGCACCAACTCCTGAACCAAACTTCGAGCAGTTGTCATACTTTGCAATTTTGGGCTCTTACGTTGGCATAGTACCAGTGATGATAGGCTTGTTATGGTTCCCGTTCATGAGCAGAATAAGCAAGCACTGGTACAACTTCTTCCTTAGTCTGACAGCTGGACTGCTTGTATTCCTTGCTGTAGATGCCTTGAAGGAGTCATTTGAATTCACTGAAAACATTGCTGGTGCATTTAGAGGTGAAGTTCTGATTGTAACTGCCACAATGGCAACTATCCTTGTATTGATGATGTTCACGAACAGAATTACAACCAAAACTGCAACAACAGGAGTTCTCGAGGTCAAGACAAAGCAGCTTTATGGACTATCTCTATCATATATGGTAGCAATTGGCATCGGGTTACACAACTTGGGAGAAGGATTAGCAATTGGTGCCGCAGTAGCATTAGGCGCACTTGCACTTTCAAAGTTCCTTGTGATAGGATTTACTATACATAACACAACGGAAGGATTAGCAATAATCGCTCCCATTGCAAAACAGAAAGCTAGAATAATGCATCTGCTAGCGTTGGGTTTGATAGCTGGAGCCCCAACTATTGCTGGTACATGGATAGGCGGCTTCACTTACATGCCGGTAGCATCAATAGTATTTCTGGCAGTAGGTGCTGGTGCAATATTCCAAGTTGTATATGCAATATTCAACTGGATGAACAAGGAAATGGATAGCAAGATAACCGCACCTCATAACATTGCTGGCTTCTTGCTAGGTCTAGCTATGATGTACTTAACTGGTCTGCTGGTTGCAGTGTAGTTTATACATCTTGAATATACAGTAAATGATCTCAAGTAAAAATCAGAATATGTAAACCTCTTACATCACTTAAATATCGCATGAACCTAATCCATACATACAGCTGTAAAAAAATGCTATATAGAAAACTAAATGGTAAATATCTTAGAGACGCTGATAGGCTCATAAAGAAAGGTGATTATGCCCAAGCTTCTGAGAAATTATGGGGTGCAGCAACAGAGATCGTGAAAGCCGTTGGTGCAAAACGGGGTATTGACCTTGGAACCCATGCAAGTCTATGGGAATATGTATCCAAGTTAGACAATGAAAATCCAGACTGGAACTTGCGTAAGGATTTTGCATATGCAGGAAACCTGCATCAGAACTTCTATGAAGATTGGTTGACCAAAGAATACATCAGGGATGGGTTGATCATAGTAAAGGGTTTTGTGAAGAAGTTGGAAACTCTGCTTTAGTTACCAGTGAAATTACCCAAAAATCAGATTAAATATTGTTCATACAGCTTATCATTTCAAAGTTTTTAAAATCTGTCAGTAATGAAGTCATCTCAAAACTCTCCAGTGTTCTTTGCTAATGGATTTTAACGATGGCTCGAGCATATATAAACATAATATCAATTCCAGATACATACAGTAAATCTTGCAAAATAGCCATTGATGAATTGAGGAAACTCATGCGTAGTTATTCTTTGCAAGAGGATTTTCCTATTATCAGACAGAACAATTACAGATCCTGTGTTAATATATTTTCTATATATATGGGGGGTAGTTGCTTGAAATGCAGGAAGGTTAGATCATAATCTGTTATAGCATTATGGCATCTTCATTACCCTGCTTTCAATATGACTGATATCAACTAAATTCATAACTCGCTAGAATGTTTTGAGATGAGTTCAGACAGAATAATACCTGAATATGTTGCAAAGATGATTGTGGCTGAAGCTGTCTTGAGAAGTTAACGCAGAAATCTACTCAATACTTGACCGTTAAAAATTAATCCTTGCCCCATAGCAATAGAGGGGATATGCTACGCCTATCAAAACAACAGAAAGCTGTAGTCTTCGGATCATGGCTAGGATGGGCGCTTGACGGTTACGATCTTGTACTGATGCTTCTTGTAATACCATCTGTAAGCCAACTCTTCTTTCCATCAGAAGATCCTGCACTTAGCCTACTGGCAACCTTTGCAACCTATGTTGTAACACTGATCATGCGCCCCGTTGGAGGTGCGTTCTTTGGAAGTTTTGGTGACAGACACGGCAGAAAGAAGGCTATGATAATAACCATCATGGGCTTCTCAATTGCTACGTTCGCAACTGGTCTGCTACCCACATGGCAGATGGTAGGTTTTCTTGCACCTGCATTACTTATACTCTTAAGGTTTGCGCAGGGACTCTTTGCAGGAGGCGAGTGGGCTAGTGGTGCTGTGATCACTATGGAAACTGCACCAACATCAGCTCGCGGATTGCTTTCAGGTTTTGTGCAGAGCGGCTTCACCTTGGGCTTTCTGATAGCATCGATAGTTTACCAGTTTGTGTCGGTTGCCTATGCTGGAGATGCTTTTATAGAAACTGGCTGGAGAGTGATGTTTTATACAGGTATAATCCCAGGCTTGGTAGCTCTGTTCGTAAGATTCAAGATGAACGAGTCTGAAATATGGCTGGAGACTGCTCGAAAGAAGAAGATAGAGAGGGCGCCATTGCGCAGAGTTATGTTCAGCAGAGAGGAGAGGAAGCGTTTCTTTCTTTCCCTGATCCTTATGACTGGCCTGATGTATGCTTGGTACACATCGATGGGCTTCATGCCCACATTTCTCCAGCAGTATGTTAATCTGGAGCGCCCAGAGGTAGCTACGATAATGATTGCTGCTACAATCTCGTCCCTGCTAGGTCACGTCTTTACGGGATTCATAAGTCAATACATAGGTAGGAGAAAGACTTTAACAGTATTTGCAGCTGCCGCTATAATTCTAACCGTACCTACGCTATTCGGTCTATACAATGCCACACATATTTCGGAAAGGATCATCTATCTGGTTGTGTTTGTATTTGTAGCTACAACCAGTTTCGGAGTAATACCTGCGTTTCTGTCAGAAAGATTTCTAACAGAGGTTAGAAACAGTGCATGTGGTTTTGTATATAATGGTGGTCTGATAGTAGGCTCTTGGTCTCCATTGATTGCTATCAATATATTATCAGATGCAGGTTCATTCACGCCATTTGTTCTTTCATTGAATATTGTAGCAGGCTTGGCTATAGCACTTGTTGGTGCAAGGCTTAACCCAGAAACACGTGATACGGATCTAGCATAATTGCCTCTTTCGATTATTCAAAAGAAGATTAACTTGATCATGCTACGGTTATTGTTGACTTTTTGATCTCAAAGGAAAGTATCTCTGGATCCTTTATGCTCTTCCACACGAAGACTTCTGCCGTATAATCACCAAGTGCATCTGGTATCCATGATACTGCCAGTTCAAACTCCTGACCAGATGCAATTGTGCCAGTGATCCATGATAATGCTACAGTAATGCCTTCTGCATCCTTCACTTGGCTTATGTACGTTATCTCCTCTGTAGTTTCAAAGTTACTTGTTACCTTTGCTTGAATCATTATCTGCTGACCGACTGTTACGTCCCTCAACCTATCACCTGTCTGATCTACAAATGTAATTCTCGACAGTGAAACTTTTTCCTCTGCTCTTTCCTTAGGCGGAGATGGAGTGACGACAGCTGTCTTCGTTACAGCAAACGTTACCTGTGTTGCACTTGAAAAGTATGACTTGTCACCAGCAAAACCTGCTGAGACTGTCCATGTGCCAGCGACATCGGTCTTTGCCAATGTGTAAGATGCCTTACCATTAACAAATGTAAGTTGCTTCACAGCAAGTTTTGGTGATGTCAAGGCGCCAGTAACGACCCTATCTGTAACCACTTGGTTGGAGCTCTGATCAATAAGTGATGCTGTGATACTTACTGTATCTCCCAACTGGTATGATGATTTATCTGTAGCAATACTAACCGAGGTCTTTCGCTTCCCAGCTTCAAGTGTGATGAGCTCATCGTCAGAGGTATGTCCACTCTTTTCAACAAGAACCTGCAGCTGATGGGGCCCAGGACTCAGCGATGCAACAGAAAAGACGTACATCCCTATACTCTCATTTAGAAGCGTAACTGCCCTATTATCAAATCTCGATGTTATCTTATCAGGATCCACCAACAGACCGTTGATATCGGTTATCATTATCGTGACTATGACACTTTCATACGCTAGGTAACTTGTTTTCTTTTCAACTTTTATTGTAAGTGAGTTGAGCCTCACCTCGAACGACTGCGCATTGCTCACAGAATGTGTATGCTGATCATCTCCATCAAACTTTGCAACTACAACAACTTGGAACCTGTTCTCTCTACCTTGCGTGTTCTCTGCTCCGAAACCTCCTCCAGGCTGACCAGCAACCAATTCGACATCTACTATCCATGGAATAGCGTAGAACCCGTCTGCATCGGTTTCACCGCTTGCCAGAAGTCTGGATTCACCAAAGGATACTTGCTGAACAATGTTAACGGTAGCATCGGGTATTCCTGCTAAGGTACTTGCTTTGATCAACTGCCCAGTAAAGGTAATTGTCTCTCCTTGAGTAACTGGAAAAGCTTTCTCTACAGGCATATCTAGGCTTATTGATGTTTGAGCAACAGCAGCGTTTGCATTGTTTAAACCAACATTACCTAGTAGAAGCATGATGCTAAAAGATATAGCAAGTAACAGTTTCATGCGCATTTTTAGGTCTAGTCCAAATAATAAATGATTCGTCTCAACAATCTCATTCCCTGCGTAAAAGATTTTGATAAAAATGAGAACTACCTCAGAACTTCTGCTTCAGCACCTTAACCATACCAGTCATCCATGGATGCGGCTCACAGTGGTACGCGAATTCTCCTTCCTGTGTAAAGAGGAACTCATAAGTCTGCCCTGGTTGCACAAGTCCAATTGTATCAAGTGAATCAAAGCGCCCTGTGTACTTGTCTATCGCATCTTTGTCTGTAGTAACGGTATGCCCAATGCTGTCTTCGTTGATCCATACTACCTTGTTGTTTACCGCAAGTTCAATCTCTACAAGTTTTGGTATAAAGTTGTCCTGCTGCTGTGGATCGGCTGAACCAGTAATGATCATGATCTCTGTAGTCTTTGGAGGTTCCAATATTTCTTGAGCTATAACAGGCTTCTTATTGATTTCTGGCAGATAAACGAACTGAAAGTATCCTATGCTGACCCCTATGGCAATCACGAAGGCAATAACGCCTATGCTAAATGGACTGTACTGCTGTGTAGAGGCCATTGTTTCCAACTGCACTTTTTTTCCTTTATAAAGCTTGCAGTAATTCTTGGAAGTTTTTCATCTTTACACTTTTATTCTACAGGTAGTTATTATCAACCAGCATATGCGTGCATATGTGGAGATAGATATAGAATCAGGAAGAGATGTAATAGCATCTGCTGAATTTATCAGGCAGATCGAAGGTGTAAAAGAAGCTTACGCTGTTTCGGAGCACTGCGACATATACGCCGTTATAGAAGCTAAAGATTTCAAAAGCATCTATGAAGTTGTTATGCGCAAGATACAGGTCATAAGAGGCGTTACAGACACGAGGATCTTGCCCTGCGTTGATATGGAGTCAGAACAAACCTCTACAACTAATACAGATATCACTTGACAATTCACAGTTAAGCCAGAATCTGTTATTTATCTTGGTTTCTGGAATCAGCCATAGTCTGTGAATCAACACTTCCTGTTGCAGGATTTTTTGCCGGAACGTTTGGGTTCACAACTATTGTCTGCTGTACAGGTTTCTGTGCCACTTCAACTACTGGCTGTGGCTGCACTACAGGTTTTGGTGCAGCTTCCTTTGGTGCAGGTGCCTTTGGTGGCGCTGGCTTTGGAATCTTTGCCTGCTGGCTCGCATATCTATAGATATGGAATATGCCAGCAAATGTGATAAGCACAATGCCAACAAGGAACAGTTCTACATTCCTAAATCCTGCAGTTGCTGCATAGTATGCAGATATGTTAAGGTATACTTGGAAGACCAGCAACACTACAATCAGTGCCCATGTCCAGTTTTCCGGCAATGTAATTGACTTCCTTGTCTCACCGGCAGCTTTCTTCTTTGCAGCTTCCATCTTGTTCACGAATTCTGCGTGCCTTGCAAGTTTAATCAGCATGTACGTGAATCCGAATGACAATGGGACCAGTAGTAGCATAACTAAGTACAACAGGACTGGATCTATTACCAATCTCTCCGTTAATGACTTGGTTCGATCAGGATCGATATAGAATCCCCAGTATGTTGTTACAATTATCTGAGCAAGGCTTGTTATTCCAATCGCTGTTATGAGAGGTCTGTCCTTCCACGAAAACCTCTTGTACCTATCTATGAAGGGTATCAGTGCCAATGAGCCGATGAAAAGACCAGGCCATAATACACCTGTGACAAACTTATCATACTGAGATCTAAGGTAGGAATAGAGTCCAGTTAGATACCATTCTGGAACAGTAACACCTGGAGGACTGGCTGGAGAAAACTTTGTGCCCAATTCAACCGGGAATACGCCTCCTGTTACGAATATTGCTCCTGAAATGGCCATCACCATTGGAACATCAAAGACAAGGAACCTTGGGAAGTGCACGGCCATCAGGCCAAGCATGACTATAGGCAGTATGAACACATGCAGTGCATAGAATCTCAGTACAAAGTCAGCAAAGCCAGCTCCAAAGACAGCCTCTCTTATATCAGGACCCATTACAGGTATTGAGTTTGTCAACGATGCCGCTATGCTGATAGCAAGCTCCGCTCTTTCATTGTACAAAATATCGTAACCAGTGAATGCTTCCAGAATGGTTACAGTCCCAAGAGTTACACCAGTTACCCACAAAACTTCGTTCCTGATCTTGTACCTCCCGCTAAAGTACTGGTAGTACATATGTGCTAATGCAAGGAAGACCATTGCGTTTGATGCATGGTAATGCAGATTTCTTAGATGGAACCCATATGGAATGACATCATTGATCCTTTGGACACTATCCCATGCTCGATCGAGAATTGGTTCGTAGTAAAACATCAACAATGCTCCAGTTATGCCCAAAATTATGAATGTGATAAATGTTAGCATTCCCAAAAATCCCAATGGACTGACAAACCTTGATGGAAATGTAAACTTCAACCCTAGGAACATGGTTCTCTCCAGCCCATTCCATAGCCACTTGAAGAACCTTACTAGACCATTTTCGCTTTTTAAAGTGGTGCTCATTTCACTGCCTCAACTACACGTTAACTCCCTTGGCAAAGCGGCCAAAGCCCACTACTCCATTTGCGTTTGGACTCATTACTGGCGGCAATATCCATAAAAATCCATCTGCATCAACTTCAAGATCGAGCTTGGGAAGAACGTTGGCTGGAGGTGACTGCAGAGCTGCTGGACCTGCAATGGCCTTTCCCGTTCTTGGTTCATACATGCTTCCATGACATGGACACTCACCTCTCTTCTTATTTTCATCTGGCCAGTATCGCCATAAACACCACAAGTGCAAGCAGACCATACTGTATGCCCTGAATGCAGAAACATCATTTCTATCACCGCCGTATTCAGCTGGCAGTCTTATGAACTGCCATCGTCTGAACGGTTCCTCGTCAAGAACCCTGTCTCCAGTTTCCGGATAACGTATTGCTTCCGAGTGATTGACTTGAAACGTCTTCGCATTTGCATGCGTTCCATCAGGAAGCATAACCTTCGCTTTCTGCAAATTTGATCCTATGGGGTTGGGCATGAACTTTCCCCAGTCAATAAACGGGGTAAATGATAGTACAGTGCCTGCAGCTGCTAGGAGTTTAAGAAAATCACGTCTTGAGACCTTGCTACCTTTCTCAGGTTGCTGGGTCATAATAGATCATGAAATCGTGCCCAAATTTAATTTATTAATGTTTTGCTCTAAAATCTTATTGTGCTGGCATATGTTTCCTTCTATACTTTGGTAGTAACACAGCTATTGATACTCCTGCACCTATCGCAATGCCAATTGCAATGCCAAGCAGCTGTGCAGTCATAAGTATAGGCCCGAAATTTGCTGTGTTTAGCGTTATTGCCTTGGAGTTAACGTTTCCCGCCTTGTCCTCTGCAGCCAACTCCAGCGTGTACTGA
>Ga0137829_12819340_pt1 | contig 12007 bp, 9 predicted proteins | sample OV2TP2_FD_97737 | JGI IMG/M metagenome (GOLD analysis project Ga0137829, IMG submission 97737) | reverse complement strand
TCTTTGTTACCGCAGAGGCCCTGGCCAGGGCGACGAAGGGGTCCACGATGCGCTTGTAGGTCTCAGGGATAATGCCGTCGGGAGAGCCCCCAAAGGGCGAGGTGGTCTCCACTGGGATAATGGCGTGCTCCGGGATCCAGAAGGACTCAAACCCCAACTCCTCGGCCCTTTTAGCCAGCACGGCTGGGTCAACAGAAAGCTCCGTCTCGAAGGCGAAAATACCGATTTTCATGGCGGTCTCCTCTCCTCAAGCCTCTGGCTTGTTAAATTGAATCCTTCAGGGCTTTAAGCCTGGTACATGGAGGGTTTATCCTCAGGCATCTGTTCAAATGGGCCTCTGCACAATCTCTACCCGAACATTATCGGGGGCTCTGACGAAGGCGATCTTGACTCCGCTGGGTAAAGTCCTCGGCTCCACGGCGAACTCGGCACCCCTGCGCCTCAGCTCCGCCACCGTCTCCTCCAAGCTCTCAACTCTCAGGCCAAAATGGTCCAGCCCGTAGTGGGGGTCACGGGGCGCACGCAGCTCTTGGCCAGTGGGCAGCGCGCCCGCGATGAAGACCATCAGACCGTTGATGTCCAGGTCTACTCGGTTGGGCCCGGAGGGCTGTGGGGTCTCGACTATCGTGGCGTCGAGCATTCGGTGGTACCATTGGGCTGTCTTCATGGGGTCTGGACTCCTCAGGTGTATGTGGTCGTACCCGTATGTTGGCATCTTGTCCCTCCTTCACCTTTGCTCCGGATGTAGAGATGGTATCACCTGGGATATAGCCGACACAATCCCTTGTTGGAGGGCTCTCTGGAGCAACTACGTGTGGCTAAGAAAGGCCACTTATGGGCTTGTATTTTTATGAACTCATCCGAAAAATCTCCAGGACACCACAGCCTGAAGGCGGGGGTAGAGGACGAGTTTCAGGATGGGTTCATGGAATAGCCTGAGGGCTCCTGGGCTACGACCGTCACCCCTTGTTCGGCACCCCACACCCCAATATGCCTACCTGGAGGTTACCCCAATCTGCCACTCACCTACGCCACTCAGGTCGGCTCTCGATTGGCCTCAGGCTACAGTGTATGTCAAAGATTACCAGAAGCAGGCACCATTTATTGCTATGCGTGACCCTGAACTCTACTAAGGCAGTACGCAGGAGGCCTCAGTACAAATGACAGGATACCATGTGGTTGGGGGCTACCTCCCGCATTCCAGGCTCTTCTGATGAGCATCGCTCCATCACCCACGGACACCGGGTGTGGAAATGACACCCTGACGGTGGGTTCAGGGGTGACGGCACCTCCCCACTCAAGATTATCTCTTCCCTTTGTATGTCCGGGTGGGACGGTAACGCAGCAGACATCAGCGCCTTGGTATAGGGATGAAGGGGGTTGTTGAACAGCTCCTTCACCTCCGATAGCTCCACTATCTGCCCCAGATACATCACCGCTACCAGATGACACATGTACCTCACCGTCGCCAGGTTGTGGGCTATCAGCAGGTAGCTCACGTTGTACTCACCCTGCAAGTCCCTAAGCAGGTTCATTATCTGCGCTCTTATGGACACGTCCAACGCCGACACAGGCTCGTCCAGCACTATTACCTGCGGGTTCAAAGACAAGGCCCTCGCTATAGCTAGCCTCTGCCTCTGACCTCCACTGAACTCGTGAGGGTACAGGTTGGCATGATATGCGTTCAGCCCCACATCTGTCAAGAGCTTCTCCGCCCGCTCCCTTATCTCCTTTCGGGATAGCTGCAAGTTTATCACCATAGGCTCTGCCACGATGTCCTTTACCCTCATTCTGGGGTTCAAGGAACTCCAGGGGTCCTGGAACACTGCCTGCACCGCACTTCGGTACTCCTTCCTTTTGATGGCTCCTACTTTGTAAATATCTTCCCCTTGGAACAGAATCTTCCCTTCCGTCGGCTTTTCCAGCATCAGCAACATCTTGGCGGTGGTGCTTTTGCCACACCCTGACTCCCCTACTATCCCAAGGGTCTGCCCTTCTCTCACCTCAAAGGATACACCATCCACTGCCTTGATCCACCCTATCGCCTTTGACAACAGCAGTCCTTTGGTCACTGGGAAGTATTTCTTAAGCCCCTGGGCCTCCAGAAGCACCCGGTTATCCCTGCCCTGCGGGGAGCCAGGGGGGCCTCCATTACTTTGCTGACCTGGCAACGTGCTCATGCTCCATGCCTCCAGCAATTGGCAAAATGCCCCTCGCCAGTTTGGGTCTGGGGGGGATACTCCTCTCGACACCTGTCCATCACATAGGGACATCGGGCAGCAAAAGAACAGCCCTCGGGTAGGTTATGGAGGGTTGGTGGCTGCCCCTCGATGGAGTACAGCCTATCCACGTCCTCCTCCATCTTGGGCACCGAGGACAGCAAAGCCTCTGTGTAAGGGTGGGAGGGATGATTGAAGATGTCCCTCACGTCTCCCATCTCCACGATTCTCCCCGCGTACATCACCGCCACCCGGTCACACATCTTGGCCACTATCCCAAAATCGTGGGTGATGAAGATCAATGCCAGCCCGGACTCTTCCTGGATTTCCTTTAACAGTCTCAGGTACTGGGCCTGGATAGTGACATCCAGAGAGGTGGTGGGCTCGTCGGCGATGAGCACCAGGGGCTGACAGGAGATGCCTATGGCCCCTACTACCCGCTGGCGCATCCCACCGCTCATCTGATGGGGATAGTCCCTCACCCTGACTTCCGCGGCGGGTATCTTTACCTTCCTCAACACCTCCAGGGCTTTCTCCAGCACCCCGTTCCTTCCAGGTATGCGCTGATGTATCCTGATGGCTTCCATCACCTGGTCTCCTATGGAGAACACCGGGTTTAAGGAGGTCATGGGGTCCTGGAGAATGATGCCTATCTTGCTGCCTCTGACCTGGCTCATCTCCTTGTCCGAGAGTTGAAGGATGTCCTGGCCTTCCAGGAACACCTTCCCACCTACGATATGGCCTGGGGGAGATAGGATGAGGCGCATAATGGATAGGACTGTGACGGACTTACCGCAGCCGGACTCTCCTACGATGCCCAGAGTCTCGCCCCGGCGCAGGTCAAAGCTGACCCCATCCACCGCTTTTACCGTGCCCCAGCGGGTCTGAAAGTAAGTGCGCAGGTTTTCTACTTGGAGTACGATATCGTCCTTTGTCATTGCCATATCATTGTATATCCTGTAACGCTAATTGTATACTCTGTGAAATCAGTTTGCGGAATTTATGCCGCGCCGCGGAGCCTTTCAACTATCCCTTGACCAGTAGGGAGCAGTCTTCTCCCTCGATATGCCTCCTGACGACCCCGCGGTTAAAGCTGTCGGAGTCTCGGGTCAAAGCGGTCCCGCATCCAGTCTCCCAGGAAGTTCAGGGCCATCACCACCAGAAAGATAGCCATACCCGGGAAGAAAGCGATCCACCAAGCATCTCCCAGATAGTCTCGTCCGTCGGAGATCATGGAGCCCCAGGCAGGCTTGGGCGGTGGGACGCCCGCCCCCAAGAAGCTCAGGATCGCCTCTATGAGAATGAGTTGCCCAACGCGCAGGGTAGCTATCACTAATATCGTGTTTTGTACACCTGGCAGGATATGTACGAAAATGATCCGGAACGTGCTGGCCCCAGATACCTTGGCGAGAGCCACGTAGTCTTTGGTCTTTAAGGTGAGTACTTCAGCGCGCACGTTACGCGGGAAGGCGTTCCACGATACAAAGGCCAGCAGCCCCAGCAAAACGCCAAAGTTCTGCCCAAATACTATGACTATCACCAGGGCCACCAGTATGATGGGCACAGCGAAGGTGATCTCCACCACTCGCATGAGGATTTCGTCTATGTGAGGCCCAAACCTTGGAGAGATCTGGTCAGCATACCCGGCCATGACTCCCACAGCCGTACCTACGATGAGGCCGCTGGTCAGAGAGATGGCCGTGACCAGAAGGGAAACGCGGGCGCCGTGAATCACACGGCTCAAGACGTCTCGCCCCACGTGGTCAGTGCCCAGGACGTATTTGTTGTCTCCCTCGCTGGACCACATGGGTGGAGTATTCCTGGCTGTCAAGGTAGACTTGATAGGGTTATGGGGAGCGAATATAGGCCCAATGGTCCCCGTCAGCACCAGTATGACAAGGATAAACAGGGGTAAAATAGGCCAGCGGCGCAGGACATGCCCGATGGTACTCCAGGACGGGGCTATAGCCCTACGCCTTCTAAGGACTACACCTGTGTCGGCCATCTCTTACCTACCCAAAACGAATACGAGGGTCCACATAGGCATAGATCAAATCAACGATAAAATTCACCACCAGGAACATGGCAGTGAACCACAGCACAAGACCTACCATCATCGGGAAGTCGTTATCAGTTGCGGCCGAAAACGCCAGCCTTCCCAGGCCGGGCCAGGCGAAGACCGTCTCCGTCACCACGGCGCCGGTGATGAAGCCCGCAAAGATAAGGCCGGAAAAGGTGAGCGGGACAATCAGCGCGTTCTTGAAAGCGTGTTTCCAGATGATGACCATTTCGTTTACGCCCTTGGCCCTGGCCAGCTTGATGTACTCCGAGTCCATCACGTCCAGCATCGCCGAGCGGGTGAGGCGAAGGTAGCCAGCAGCGGAGAACCAGCCCAGGACAATGGCGGGCATGATGTAGTGCTTGATGCTTATATCGTCGGGCCTGGTGCCCGTAGGCAGCAAATCGAGCTTCACCGAAAAGACAAGTATCCCCATAATTCCTATCCAGAAAACAGGCAGAGTCTGGCCCAGAAGAGCGAAGCCCCTGCCTAGATAGTCCCAGATGCTACCACGCTTCACTGCCGAGAGAATACCCAGCGGGACTCCTATTAAAGTGGCGAAGATCCAGCCCCCCAGGGCAAGCTCCAGGGTGTTGTCAATCCTGGCCACTATATGCTTCACCACCGGCTTCCGGTCCAGCAAGGACTCGCCCAGGTTGCCCCTCAGTGCGTCCCATAGCCAGTAAAAGTACTGTACTATCACGGGCTTGTCCAGGTGCATCCGTTTGCCCATCAGCTCCCACGCCTCCGTGGTGATGCCATAGCCTCCCGGTTGGGCGTAGAGCAGCCTGGGGTCCCCGACCACCCTGGACAGGGTGAAGACCAGCAGCGTCGCCGCTAACATGCTCAGGACCATGTATAGCAGCCTACGCACGATAAAGCGCTGCATTAGGGGAACCCATCCTTTCACTCTATGACAACTAGTACTGCTTCAAAGTGGAGTTGATAGATGTTATTCTGAGCCGAAGGCGAAGAATAACATCTTAGCTGCGACAAGACTTTAGCTTTACCGGGTTGCTCGCTTCTGAGGTGGCAGCGAGCAACCCGGTAGATATTTTCCCACTATGGAGCCAGGACCACGGTTTCGAGGGCGTTTATACCGCTCAGGTTGCTGTTCTGGCTAGGGTGTGGGGTCCACTGGAGGACTTTTTTGGGATTGTACATCGGGATAAAGGGCGCCTCCACTATCCCTGGCTGTAGCATCTCGTTATAAACGTAGTCGAAGTACTCCTCGCCCATCGCCAGCCGTTTAGCCACGTCCAACTCTTTGTTCATCCTGAAGAACATCTCGGTGTAGAAGGGGGACTCAAAACCGGGGCCCCAGCCACCAGTGGTCAGGGCGCTCCCCTGGAACCCCTTGGGCCAGTGGACCGGAAAGCCAGGCTTGCCCTCGTCGCCAGGAGTAAGCCAGGGGACGTCGGTCTGCCGCTGCACCAGTCCGGGCCTGTACTTTGAATAGACCACCCTCTCCAGGGATGTCGTCACCTTGAGCTCTGACTGCCAGGGGCCGACCAGGGCATCGCCAACCTCCGGTTGGATCCCCCCTGGCCCGACCCACACGGTCATCTCGAAACCGTTGGGGTAGCCCGCCTCTTTCAGAAGCTGCCGGGCCTTCTCCGGGTCGTAAGGTATCTTCCATTTGTCCTTCCAGCCCTCCTGGGCGATGGAGATCTGGTTCAGATAGCTGACTTTACCCAGGCCCTCCACGACGCTCTTGTTGATGCCCTCCCTATCTATTGTCATTGCCAGGGCCCAGCGTACCTTCCTGGCCCGCTCCATAGAGGCGGGGTCGTCCGGGTTGCCCACCCACGGCTTGCTGTAGCTCTGGTTCACCACCAGGGCCTTGCCGGTCTGGGGATGGGTCTTTTCCCAGTAGTTGCCCGAGAAATACATGGCCACTTCCCAGCCAAGCCCAGTGTCAAGTTGTCCCTTGAAGCCCTTACCCTGAAGTCTGACTACGTCCTTGTAAGGCAACTCTCCGGCTATCTGGGCCTCACCGGTCTCTAGCATAGCCACTCGGCTCGATGCCTCGGGTATGTCCAGGATCCTCACCGTCTTGACGGCGGGGACCTTGCGCCAGTGATCATTGACGGCCTCAAGGATCATCCTCTCACTCTTCCTGTACTCAAGCAGATCGAAGGGACCTGTGCCAACGTAGACGTCCCGCATCCCTTCCACACCCAACTGGTCGAAGGCCTTCTTGCTGACGATGCCGGCGGTCTGGTAGAAGGGTCCCATATATCGAAGGGGCATGGCGGTATAGAACATCCTGAAGTTGAAGCGCGCGGTGTATGGGTCCAGTGCCTCCACGTTCGTGATAAGGGGGGCGAAGTCCCCCGCCTGGCCGTGAATGCTATCCGGGGTAGTAGCGGCGTTGGCGTCGTTGTAGCTGAAGGCCACGTCCTGGGCGGTCATCTCCCCGTAGCCCTTGTGGAACTGGACGCCCTTCCTCAGCTTGAAGTCCATGGTTTTCAGGTCCGGGCTTACCTTCCAGGACTCAGCCAGCATTGGAGCATCCTTCGGGTCCAGCGGACCTCCTGGCCCTGCGACCACATAGGTAAGGGTCTCAAACGCACTGGATAGATATACGTTCTCGGCGCACGTTGGGGTGCAGAACCTGGGAGTCCCGGAGCCGGCAATCAGATTCCAGGTGGCCACGGTGAGGACGCCCGTGGGCTTCACGATCGCAGCAGCGGGCGCCTTCGTGGGGGTTGGGGCTGCCACCGGCAGAGGCGTAGGTGTTGGCGCAGCAGGCGCTCTTGTCGGGGTAGCCACTGCTGGTGCAGACGTGGCTGTGGGCTGCGGTGCTGGAGTAGCCTCCTCACCACCGCAGGCCGCGGCCACTACCAGGGCCAATAGAGCTACGAGTCCCAGTGCTAGATAAGGGCTTCCTAAACGGTTTATCATTTCCTACCTCCTGAAACAAAAACATGACCCCTAACTGTTTAGGGCAGAAATAATTTACGCTATATCCAAACAACTTGTCAATAGTTACACTCGGAATACTTGGTTCACTTATCCCTCCTTGCCATTCGGCCTGTTCTGTGCTACAAGATGGACGTATGGAGGCTGTCGTCGCCATAGGCTCTAGAAGCGTATTGGGCCTCGTCCTGGGGCTTTTCATGGCCGTCGTCGGATTTTTTATCGGATGGTTAGCCACTCCCCCAGGCCCTGAGCTGCCAATGCCCTTGCTTACTTCTACTTCCGGCGTGGGTGCAAGCATCGGTGGCTTCTTTGGATGGTTTAAGCCTGAGGCGCCTCGAAGGGTCAACGCGCTCCATATGGGCTTAGCGGTTCTTGGTGGACTGGCTGGAGCATGGGTTGGCCTTGTTTGTGGGCAGCTAATCTATCCCGAGGGCGTTTACAACCCGGGCCTTTCCTTCAAAACACCTCCCCTCATCGCAGCGATGATAGGAGCTAGCGTCGGCGCTAATGTCCTGGTTTCTGGGCTATATATTTTCAGGCTGTGGCGACACAAAGAGGTGTAAGACCAGGCCTACCACCTGGTCTTAAGAACTGCCTATTCCATCTGCCTGAGTCTGGGGTCAAGGGTGTCCCTTAGCCAGTCGCCGAACAGGTTCAGGGCCATCACGGTGAGCAAGATGGCCAGGCCAGGCATAGTGGAGATCCACCAGGCCTCCGCCAGCCGGTCCCTGCCATCGGCCACCATAGAGCCCCACGCAGGTGTGGGGGGTGGCACTCCTGCGCCCAGAAAGCTCAGGGACGACTCCAGAAGTATAACTACGCCCACCTGTAGCGTGGCTATCACTATCACAGTATTGGTGACTCCAGGGAGGAGGTGTACGAATAGTATACGTGGGGTGGAAGCCCCAGCCACCCGGGCCAGGGCTACATAGTCCATGGTCTTGAGCCTTAGCACTTCCCCTCGTACCAGCCGGGCAAAGCGCACCCACATAAACAAGACCAGCACCGTCACAAGGATGGCGAAGGACTGGCCCAGTGACACTACCAGGACCAGAGCAACCAGGATGAGGGGCAAGGAAAGGAAAATGTCCACGACACGCATGATCAGCTCATCTATCCAACCGCCATACCAGCCGGACACCAGACCCAGCACCGTGCCTATCACTCCCCCGACCCCCAGAGTCACTGCCGCCACTATCAGAGAGATACGTGCGCCATGGATGATCCTGCTGAAGATGTCTCTGCCCAGATGGTCTGTGCCTAACACCTGATTCCAGCTACCGCCCTTGGCGACCGGGGCACTCACCTGCTCACCCAGTACGACATCCTCTTTCAGTTTCCGGGCCTCCCTGAGCGAAATCTGCTCTTTCCTTTTCCCTAGCTCCACCTGATCTACCACAGTCTTCGAGACGAACTCCTGGCCGTACCAGACGGGTGGTATATTTTTATCGGACAGCTCTCCATTTCTCGGGTCATGGGGGGATATCCAGGATGCCAGGATACCCGCCAGGACTACTATCGCCAGTATGAATACTGATATTATGAACAGGCTATTACGCCTCAGACCCCTCAGTGTCCTTGTCACACGGATGCGGCTCACCCGTGGAACTGGAACAGCGACACTAATGCCTGCCATGAAATGCCTCCTTACCTTCTACCTATGTGTAGCGGATCCGGGGGTCAACGTAGGCATAGAGCACGTCCACAAGTAATGAGACTGCTAGATATAGCACAGTAAAGATGATGACTATCCCCTGAAGCAGGCTGTAGTCGGAGTAATACATGGCTGAAACCGCCAGCCGTCCAATGCCCGGCCAGGCGAAGACCACCTCTGCTATCAGTGAGCCAGTTATCGCAGCGCCCAGCGTGATGCCCATATAGGTGAGGGGTGGGATTAGAGCGTTCCGAAGGGCATGCTTCCAGATGATCACCGTGGTGGACACACCCTTAGCCCTGGCCAGCTTGATGTACTCTGAGTCCAGCACATCCAGCATGGCAGAGCGGACCAGCCGCAGGTTAGCCGCCACGAAAAACCAGCCCAGGGTGATAGCTGGAAGGACGATGCTGCTCCAACCCTCCCGGCCTGAAGCAGGCACCCAGCCCAGCTTCACGGCAAAGAAGAATATGAGCATGATGCCTAACCAGAAAGGCGGCAGGGACTGGCCCAGCAGGGCCACCACCTTGCCTACCTGGTCCCAAAGGCTGTTCCGCTTCACCGAGGAAAGTACGCCCAGGGGTACCCCCACTATTAAGGAGAGTATGAAGGCTGCAATGCCTAGCTCGAAAGTGGCCAGCAACGGGTCCTTGATCAGCTCCATTACCGGCCGCTTTTCCCTGACGGACTCACCGAAGTCCCCCCTGAAGGCATCCTTGAGAAATATCCAGTACTGTTGGTACAGGGGCTTGTTCAGGCCTAGCTTTTCCCCCAGCTTCTCCCACTGATCGGGGCCAGCGTAGTCGTCGAGCAACAGCCCCCTCGGGTCTCCCGACGCCCGGGCCATGACGAAAACTATAACGGACACCACCACCAGGGTGACCAGCGTTATTATTAACCTCTGTACCAGAAACCTCTGCATAATCCACCACCGCCATCAGATATCAAATAGCCTTCATATGGGCCTACCATCTCCGGGCACCTACCCCTCTTACGATACCGAGGAGCAGGGCCACCCCGTTAGCTGCCACAGTGGCCCCGAAGGCGGTATGGGTAAGGGGTCCGATGTCAGGCCTGGCACAGCACGCTACCTCCTGGTTGGCCCCGTACTGGTATCCACCCCAGGCCCCGCCCACGCCAGCCAGGACCGCCACCGATATGGTAACCAGGATAAATGACCGTGAATCACCATCAATCCTCAGCCATGCGAGAAAGCCACCAAGGCCGGCGCCGATGCCAGCGCCGCACACGGCGAGAGAGAACCATACCTCCCAGGAGATAGCGCCCGAAAAGACGAAAGCTCCCCAGGCCAGCCCTATTCCCACCATGCTGAACACGATAGCAAGGGTGACACCAAGCCCAGTGCGTCCAGCAAAGATCAGGGCAGGTCTAATAGCATCCAATTCGTCCCCCTAATTGCCTTGAAGCAAGGGCCGTCTGCCGCCAGCCGTACCCCTACTTCCGGTGGGGTACGTCCTCAAGGTTGTTCAAGTGGCCGTAAAAGCAACATTGCAGGGGCCACACATCAATCTTAGGGCCAAGAGGATAAATGAAGTTGCCCTCAACCAGTGGCATGAGGGTCACATTTTCAAACATCCACTTGGCCAACTCTCTCTGGCGCTCCCATCGCTCTTCGGTGTCAAATGTAGCGGAGACCCTGGCCAGCAGTTCGTCGAGCTTGGGGTGCTCCATGCCATAGTTGATAAGCCCCTTGCTGTTGACCACATTCGTGTATGCGTACAGAGGCTCGATAATGGTAGATGCGCCATGGGTGTTCAACCCTTTCCAGGAGCGGTTCACAAAGTTGGGGCGGAAAGCGGTCATGGGTATCTGCGTCTGCTTGCACCGCACATTTATCTTCTCCCACATCACGCAAGCAGCCTGCCCGGCCTCTCTCACCCCAGGGGTGGGCATAAGAGTGAGGGCAATATCTATGTCAAAGCCGTTGGCCTGGCCCACCTCAGCCAGAAGCTTTTTGGCCCGCTCAAGGTCGTACTCGTACTTCAGGTCCTTCAGGTAACCCAGCCTGGCATCGTGGCCATGCCAGAATAGATGAGAGATAGGCCGCCCTTCACCCAGCAGCAGCGCGTCCACTATGGATTGCCTGTCTATGGCGATGCTCATGGCCTCCCGCACCTTCCGGGCGCGCTCCCACTCAGGAGAGCTGGTATCTGCTGATGCGGAGACCCAGGGCAGGCTGGTATCTCTCTTGGGGACACCCTCCCGGTCTATGTAATTATTCCCATGAATGTTCAGCCAGACCATGAAAGCACCGGGGAAGCGCAGGAACTTGACGCCGGGCACTTTCTCAATCACAGGGAGAGACTCGGCGTTCATGTGCATACTGTCTACCTGGCCCGTCTGGAAGCTGGCAACCCGGGTGGACACCTCGGGTATCTCCCGGAAGACCAGCTCTGCGAAGTTGGGGGTCTTGCGCCAGTGGTTCTCGACTGCCTTCATGCGGAACACGTCTCCTGAGCGGAACTCCACGAACTCCCAGGGAGATGTGCCTATGCCCTCGATAGTAGCCTTCTGCTCTCCCACCGCTTCGTAGTACTTCTTGCTAGTAGCTGACACTCCTATCAGATCCCCCCAACTCCACAAAGCCCACGGCAGATCGAAGGCCTTTCTTGTTCCAGTGTACACCTCCAGGGTGTAATCATCCACTACCTTGATATAGCCGCCCTTGTCAAGCTGGAAAGCCGACCTCAAGTTTGGGATGCCCGGATGTATACTACCTTCGGCCAGGGCATTCTCTATGTTCCACTTGAGGTCCTGGGCGGTGAACTCGCCCCAGCCCTTGTGGAACTGCACCCCTTTCTGGAGTCTGAGGGTCCAGGTGAGGAAGTCCGGCGAGTTGCTCCACTCCCTGATGAGCCAGGGCTCAAGCTCTCCCTTGGGGCCACCTCTCCATCCCGTTTCGTAGATAGCAGTGTTGTTGTAGGACGCCTGAGGATAGCCGGTATTTTTGGGTAGGAGCTGCGGCGTACCTATCTCATTGTAAGCGATGCCGAGAGAGCCTGTGGGCTTCACCTTTGCCGGAGGTGTGGGTGTGGGCGTCGGGGTTGCCACCGGTACAGGTGTTGCGGTGGGAGCGGGTCTGGAAGTCGCAGTCGCCACGGCTGGTACGGGTGTTGGAATGAGGACCGC
>Ga0137829_12632275_pt1 | contig 12035 bp, 13 predicted proteins | sample OV2TP2_FD_97737 | JGI IMG/M metagenome (GOLD analysis project Ga0137829, IMG submission 97737) | reverse complement strand
CTGAGCCTTGGCCTGCTGCACCACCCCAGTTGCAAATTATTTATCATGATAGTGGTTGAGAGCATTATAAATACCTACCCCTGTCAGGGTTGGGATGGGGGTGATACCCCCCACCTCGGTCCTCCCCCACAAAGGGGGGAGGAGGCTTCTAGCTCCCTCTCGCCCGTAGATGGAGGACTCAGTAGTTATATCAGCCTGAGCCGTGGTGGTGCACCATTCGCCAGCCGCCCTCTCCTCGCACGAAGACGTTGGTCGCCTGGACAGCGAAGTTCGAGGCCCTCACGTCAACGACGCTGGTGATGTTCTCCACACACGATACCCAAGCGCAGTCCCCCTGGATGATCACCTGGGCGTCGGTGATATTGAAGTGCATCAGGCTGGTGTTGTAAAAGATAGCCTCCCAACTCTTTCGCACCTGCTCCCAGCCCGCCAGAAGCCGCCAGCCCGGATGTATGCACAGTACCCTGTCGGAGTGCTCCCAGACCTTGTCCATCTCCCCAATGTCCAGGCTGCCGAAAGCCTCGTAGAACCGCAGGTTGACCGCCAGCACAGCCTTGACATTCGGATCGTCCTGGTTCATCCCACACCTCCCTTTTAGCCTGGGCAGAGGAGGGGCCGCTGCTCAGGGTAAAAGTACCGTGGAAATTGTACCAGAAACTCACGGGCCGTCCTACGCCCTGAGCTTGTCGAAGGGCCATTTCACGGCCTATATGATAGTATACTCTGAAAGGATAGGTGGTCCGACACGCTCGCCACGTAAGGAGGTGTTCAGTGAGGCAACAGAAGGTGAACTTTCGGAAAGAGGGTAGCGTGGCTACCATAACCCTCAACCGCCCGGAGGTCCGAAACGCCCTGTCTCCCGACATGCTTGATGACCTTGCCAGGGCGCTAGATGATTGCAAGGACAGAGAGGTGCGGGCTGTAGTCATCACAGGCAGCAGCGGCGCCTTCTGCTCCGGAGCCGACGTGAGGGACTTTACCCATGCGCTGGAGAGGGGCCCACAAGGGCTGTCTTCCCATCTGAAGGATCTGGCCGACCGGTTGCACCGCAATGCTGTGCTGAAGGTCCGCCAGCTACCCAAGCCGGTCATTGCCAGTATGAGCGGCATCGCCGCTGGCGGCGGGTTCAGCCTGGCCCTGGCCTGCGACCTGCGAATCGCTTCCCAGGAAACCCGCTTCTTCATGGCCTACGCTAACATTGGCGCTACAGACGACGGCCGCTCGACTTATTACCTCCCCCGGCTGGTGGGTGCGGGCCGAGCTATGGAGGTCTACCTGATGAACCAGCCCATCAGCGCCCAGCGCGCCTTCGATATCGGCCTGGTAAACCTGGTGGTGCCCTCCGACCAGTTAGAGAGGCATACCCAGGAGATGGTCCAGCGCCTGGCCTCGGGGCCGACCCTGGCCTATGGCCGGGTAAAGGCGCTGATGGATCGTTCCTGGACATCTGATATAGGCTCCCAGCTTGACGAGGAATCCCAGAACATCAGCGAAATCGCCCTGACCAGGGACTTCCAAGAGGGAATAACGGCCTTCGTGGAGAAACGAGCGCCTCGGTTCCGTGGTGAGTAGGGCAAGGACTGCCTGTCCATCTGCACCCTGAGGGGTACAATCCACCTGTGGAGAAGATCCGCGAGAGGATTCAAGAGGCCCGTCACGCCAGCTCAACCACGGTGACGCCGTCGCTGGCTGTGTTCTCGCTTCGCCCGAAGGACTTCACTAGGGGGTGACGGCTCAGGTGTTCGCGGATGGCGTTCCTCAGAGCGCCGGTGCCCACGCCGTGGACGATGCGTACCGAGGAGAGGCCTGATACTGTAGCGTCGCTGAGGAAGCCCTCTACTCGCTCAAGGGCTTCTTCCACCCTCATGCCATGAAGGTTCAGCTCGGTATTGACCTGTTTCTTCTCACGGCGAGAGTGATATACGGCATCTCGAGAATGTGTGATCTGGGCTTGAGCAGGTCTGTCAAGCTGATTGACCGGTAGCCTGGCCCGCATGGTACCGAGAAGGACCTCCAACATCCCTCCATGGTCTGGGGGCGTTATCACCTCTACAGGACGCGGTATACCCCGCAAGTACACACGGTCTCCAGCTTGAAGGCGTTCCAGCCAGTCACGGCGTCTGCTGGGAGGCGGTTGCCAGTCGAGGGAACCCAGCTCCTGCCGTACCTGGGCCACCTCCTCACGGGCCTGTTTTATCGTAAAGTCTGGCATAGCGGGTGGAGGCTTCTCCGGTGAAGGCTCAAACCCAGGAGGCACCGGGCGGTCCAGGGCCCGTTCCGCCCCACGGAGGCGCTTGGTGATCTCCTCAACCTTCTGCTGGAGCTGGTGTCGGGCCTCCTCTACCATCTCCGCCCGTCTATCCTGTATGGTGGCGAGCTGTTCCTCCAGCTCCGCGTTTTTCCGCTCTGCCTGGGCCAGAGCTTCCTCTGCCTCCTCGCGGGCCTTCTCCGCCAGGTGACGCTCCTCTTGAAGCTCTCTCAAGAGGCTTTCTGACCTCTGGTGGACAGGAGATAGCAGGGACCGGGCGTGCTCGACGGTCTCCTTCTCCAGGCCCAGGTGTGATGCGATGGTGAGGGCGTAGCTCCTGCCAGGCAGTCCCAGGGTCAGACGGTAGGTAGGAGCCAGAGTCAGGGGGTCAAGCTCGACGCTGGCGTTCATCATCCCCGGTTGCTCCTGGACGAAGGCGGCTACGTCCCGCTGGTGGGTAGTGGCTACCAGAGTGATGCCCCGCTGGAAGAAGTGGCTGAGAATGGCTTTGGCCAGGGCCGCACCCTCCTCGGGGTCCGTGCTGGTCCCCAGCTCGTCAATGAGCACCAACGACTTAGGTGTGGCCTGGCCCATGATGGCCCGCAAGTTCTGGATGTGGGAGCTAAAGGTGGAGAGGGAGCGCTGGATGCTCTGCTGGTCGCCAATGTCGGCGTAGACCCCATCGAAAAGGCTGATGGTGCCTTCCCTGGCGGGCACGTGAAGCCCGGCCTGGGCCATCAACATGAGGAGCCCCGTGGTCTTGAGGGCCACCGTCTTGCCCCCAGCGTTGGGACCTGTGATAAGCAGGAGAGAGCATTGGTCCCCCACCTTGACGGTGATGGGTACTACCTCCCTATCCAGCAAGGGATGTCGGGCGTCCATCAGCCATATAATATTGTGGTTGCCCTCAACCATCGTAGGGGCGGTTGCCTTGATGGCCAGGGCGTGCCGGGCCTTAGCCATAGCCAGGTCTAGCTGCGCCATAAGCTCCAGACCGCGGAGGAGGTCGTTGCTGTGGGCTTCCACCTTCGCCGAAAGGGTGCGCAGCACCCTCTCCACCTCACGCTCCTCGGCCAGGCGTAACTCTCGCCATCGGTTACCCAGGCCAATGGCCGCCATAGGCTCCACAAAGAGGGTGGCCCCACTGTCGGAGACGTCGTGGACGATCCCTGGGAGGCGGTGCTTCATCTCGGCTTTTAGCAGGAGGACCATCCGGCTGCTGCGTTGGGTGATGATAGGCTCCTGAAGGATGCCATGTCGCTGCATTCGCTTTACGGTGCGTTCCAGGGAGTCCGTCAGACGCTGGTGGGCAGAGCGAGCTTCGGCGCGCAAATCCTTCAGTCCAGGGCTGGCGCTATCCAGCACCTCACCAGACCGGCCTATGGTGGCGGCCAACTCGTTCTCCAGGTCCCTCAGGACGGGCAGGTTTTGAGCGATGGCCCCAAGGATGGGCATCTCCTCTTTCCAACGAAGGACAGCCGCCCGAGCCCCACGAGTCGCCTTCAGGGTGTCGTGGATACTCCTTAGCTCATCCCCCGTGAGGATGCCTCCCAGGCCGGCCCGATGAAGGGGCTGGCGCAGGTCTTTGGCCTCGGCCAGGTCCAGGGTGGACCCCCTTTCCAGAAAGCGGCGAGCCTCTGTCGTCTCTTGCTGCCGCCGCACTACCTCGGCCAGATCGTAGGACGGCGTCAGCTCGAGGGCCAGCTCTCTGGCCGGCGAGAAGGTGGTGTAGCCCGCCAGCTTCTCCCTCACCAGGTGGAACTCCAAGAGACGCAGGGAGCTTTCCCGCAGGTCGGTGGGCTGGAGGGTACTTTCGGATGCGTTATGCTCTGTTGTATGCTGTTGCATTGCTTTACCACACTGTTCTCACAAAGGCAGATGCTTGAATGGTTTGGTCATTTGTGATCAAATCCAGGTCAAGCAATCGAGCTGTAGCGGCAATCAAGCGGGCGTGTAGCTCCCGAATATCAGTGATTTCAGCCGCCGACCGGATAACAGCAAAGCTCATCGGATACTCTTTATAATTCAAGTGCTGTCTCAGATACTCTAAGGCTTCGCCAAACGAGATGCTGATTCGTTGTCTCTCAGAGAGATACAGTATTTCCGCAAGGACCAGCCCAGGTACATAAATGATCGCCTTTTCTGACTCTGCTAAATCAAAGATGGACTTTGCTGCTGGTCCTAGTCTACGGCGTTCGATCCTTAAGACCAGTCCCACCGTATCCGTGACGAATTCACTCTCTGGGATAGAGTTGGTCATAGCCTTCAAATTCCTTTTCCAAATGGGCCTCTTCGTCACGACTCAGTAGGCTTAACTCGGCCTTAAGCAAGACATTCTGCAGGCACTCCTCAAAGGCTTGCGGCTTGAGCACTCGTTTACGCACGAAATAAACGAAGTCTACAATCTCGGCGAGGGTTTCTGGCGGTAATCCTTTAATGCCCTCCATAATGAGTTTTTGATAGGTCTGTGGCGTCATCTGCTTTACCTCCACTGAAAGGGGCACTCCTTCACCTGATGCTCAGCACCCGGCTCTCCCAGACCGTCTCGATAACCCCCTCAAGGGCCTTCTGGTTGGGCTCCCTTACGTTGAGCACCCTGCCCAGAATTTTTTTACCCTGGGACAGCCTTTGCAGGTAGTCGCACCGCTTGAGGAACCCCTGAAGGGTGAACCTCTCTCCGCCCAGGAGGATGTAGTCTAGCTGTCCCTCGAAGGGTGCGAACTGCTCTTTTACGACGGAGCAGGTTTTGTCGAAAAGCTCCTGGGCCTGCTTCTCCCTGATGCGCTCGAACCGCTTCTGTGACCAGCCTCCTGCGCTATGCCTGCCTTTGACGTACCTCGTATCGGTCTTGGAGGACAGCAGCGCCCCACCTCGGAACACCCCCACGGCGAATCTCCCCAGGCGCAGCAGTACCACTCCCAGCAGGTAATCCCTGGCCATGAGCGCTCGTAGCTGGGAGGTATCCCAGCCTGCCAGCAACTGGTCACGCTCCACGGGAAAAGGAGGCAGGATGATGAGTTTACAGCCTTCACTCCAGAATGCTACGGCCCCCGTTTCAGACTTCTCAATCCTGGGAGCAAGCAGCCTCAGCTCCTCCAGCCCTCCCTCATCCCTGACCCTTCTCCCACCGGGAGAAGAGTGACCAAAGGTCGGGGTGAGGATAGGGAAGTGTCCGGCCCTGGCGTAAACAGTTATTCCATCAGCAATATCCCTTGTCTCCAGGTCACCCAGAAGACGCTCCAGATTAGCCTTGCTCATCCGGCGTTCCTGCATTATCTCCGGAACATGGTTGGCACTTTCCATCACTCAGCCCCAGAAGGGAAAGCCAAATCTACCAATAGCTTATGGCCTGGCGCAGGTGGCGTCAAGGAAAGGCAACACGAAGCGAGCGCCTACCGACGAACTCATCCATGAATGAACTCGCCCAAGTGGGACTCCAAGGTATCAATGAAGTTTCGGACGGACCTGCTGAGGAACTTACCTTTGAGGGTGATCAGCCCCATCTCGGCAGAGGGCAAGAGCCCCGTCAGCTTCCGTATTCCCAGCTTGGCGCTATCCCCAGCTTGCACAGCGTACTCATGAGTGACGGCGACCCCCATTCCTATCTCCACATACCTCTTCGCCATCTCGATAATGTCCACTTCCAGGGCGATACTGTACTGGAGTCCCTCTCGCCTCAGGACCTGCTCAAGGGCCATACGGCTCACGCTTCCAGAGCTCAGGAGGATAAGGGGCCACCGGGCAATATCCTTGAAGGCGATTTCCTGCATATCAAGCAACTCATGGCCGAGGGGAGTCACAAGTACGAAGTCGGATGTGAAGAGGTGCCTGAACTGCAGGGCGGGACTCGGCGGCTCCGGTCTAGTGGCCAGAGCTATGTCTACTTCTCCAGCCGCTACCATCTCCATCAGTGCCGAATATCGCCGGGCCGCCAGCTTTATCTGGACCATCGGATAGTTGGCCCTGAACTCTTTCACTACCTGTGGGAGGTGATGTAATACTATGTCCGGGAACGCACCTATCACAAAGGAGCCCCGGTGCTCCGGATAGTCCATCTGCATCTTGAGGGCTTCTATTCCATCGGTTATCCCGTCTACTATGGGTTTAGCTAACTCGTAAAAGACTATCCCATCGGATGTCAGTTGAATGGGCCTTTTTATGCGGTCAAACAGGACAATTCCGAATTCTCTCTCCACCTTTTGCAGATGGGTAGTCACCGTTGGTTGACCGATCTCCAGGTACTCGGCAGCCTTAGATACGCTCCGCAGCCGGGCGACGTGATAGAAGCTGACAAGTTCTCGTATCTCCATAGCCGCCTCCTCCTATACCAGTTTTAGTAATATTATATATTATACAATTAATACAGCATATTAAACAATATCCCTTGACAATAGGTGGGCTTTACGCTCAGAATAGACGTGATAAGTCTGATAGGTTCGTGCAAATGTTCCTGGTAGACTGGAGAATAAAAGGGGTCCCCGCTACGTTTCTGGCCGTCCTGGTAGTGATGGTTTTACTTACCATCTTCTTCGGTGCTTGGGCGATCTCCACTGATCTGGATGCACGGGATGGGAGCCTCCCTTTCGGCGTCGTCGGTGGCGCCCCTGGTTTCGGTGTGACTAGCCCTAAGCCCTCCTCCGGAGCTGACAAGGCTATACCCACTGAGCAGGTGGTAGACGTGAGCAAGTCCGATAGCTGGTGGGGGAAGGTTGTGCTCAAGGCTTGTCCCCTTCACTGAGGTGCTAGCATACCCCCTCCCCACCCTCTCAGGGTGGGGTACTTATCAGATGCTCTATCATGCTCGCTCACTCAACATGCGAACCCTGTAAGGATGGATGTGAATCGTGTCTGTGATTGCGAAGCCTAAGAGGGACCTGGATGCAGCCAGACGGCCTGCCAGAGTCCATTACGCCTGGGTAATCGTAGGCATACTAACGGCAGTCCAGGTCATCGGCGGCTCTATTAGCATGGCTGCGGGCGTCATGATAGCCCCTCTCAAAGACCCCGATGGCGCCTTCGGCTGGAGCATAGGTACTATAAGCGCAGCCATAATGCTCTACTATTTCGTTGGCGCCGCCTTTTCTCCCGTGAGCGGCTGGCTAGGAGAGCGGTATGGGCCACGCCGTATGATGCTGACAGGGAGCATCCTTTATGGTGGTAGCATGTTCTTGCTGGGGTTTGTCGGTGAGGTCTGGCAATTTTTCCTCATCTTTGGAATCGTGCTGTCCCTAACCCAGTCCATCTCTATGGTGCCCCTCATGGCGTCGGTGAGCAGCTGGTTCCGGCGGCGTCTGGGCCTGGGTACGGGGATACTGTGGGCCGCTGGCGGTGTAGGTACTGCCATCCTGGCCCCCCTTGTAGGCTACCTCCTGGGCGAGATAGGCTGGCAAGCCACCTTCTGGAGCTTCGGTGCCGTGGGAGGTGGCATCATGCTTTTGCTAACTTTATTCTTCCGCGATCGCCCCGCCGATCTGGGTCTCAAGCCCTATGGGACTGCCGAGACTGACCCCCCCGAGCCGGTCAGGAGTAAGGCGATAGAGATGCTCAGGGCGAAGGTGTTCAATCAACATGTCCGGCGCACCAGGGCATTCTGGAATCTCCCCACCATCCACGGCCTGGGCTGTGCGGGCCACGGCATTGTCCTCATCTTCTCCATTCCCATAGCCAATGACCGGGGTGTCTCGCTGGTTGCGGCGGCGGTAATCCTTAGCATTATCTCCATCTGTAGCGTCGGCAGCCGCTTCATTACCCCCATACTGGCGGAGCGCTTTGGAGGGAAACCGATGATGGCGGCGGCCTTATTTATCCAGGGTATCACGGTACTGGTCCTCTTCTGGGCCCAGGACGTGTGGATGTTCTACCTCTTCGGCGTTCTCTTTGGTATAGGTTTTGGGGGCGAAATGTCCGCTTACCTGGTGGTGAACCGGCAATACTTCGGTTCGGGGCCCATAGCTACTACCTACGGCTTTCAGATGATGGGGGCCCTTCTGGGCCACGGATTGGCGATGCTGTCCGGTTTTGCCATCGCGGCAACCGGCTCCTACGGCCCGGCTCTGGCCCTGTCTATGGCCTTCAGCTTTGTTGGGGTAATAGTTATCATGACTATGGAATCCACCTCCCGCGTGCTAATTCCTCACTGGGAGGAGTCCCTGCCCCCCGAGGCCCGTTCCGCAGAGCCTGACTCCCATGCGCGGCCCTCCACCTCGATGAGTGACCTTTCGATAGCCAGGGCCCATTCCACAGGCGAGGGGTGAAGGGACATAGACCAGGCATTCGCTCCTGGCACACAGATATTCTGATATAATTCATTCAGCAATATCTCTTGACGGGTCGAGGGTTTGGCATCAAAATATTGGTTAATCCCTCAAAGGGAGTATTGATCTATTCCTGAGGTGGTACGCCTCGCTACCTTTATTGGCTGTGGTGATGGGTGTTTCCAGGAATCCCTCTTAAATCATGTCAAAAGGCTGGGAGGGAAAGGAAGTAGGGGTTAGAGATGACGTACATAATCACGGACCCTTGCCTCGGAGTCAAAGACGCGGCCTGTACAGATGTGTGCCCTGTAGACTGTATACATACCACCGATCAAGATGAGATGTACTTTATAGACCCCAATGAATGTATTGACTGCGGGGCTTGTGAGCCGGTATGTCCTGTGACGGCTATCTACCACGAATACTCCGTGCCCAGCAAATGGCACGCTTATATTGCCAAGAACTATAACTACTTCAAAGCTGCTCCAAGCAAAGCATCCACGTAACGCTCCACTTTATCCGCCTCCAGGTTAGCTCTGGTCTATTGTCTTATGCCATTGCCTTCCAGCGGAGATAGCCATCCCTTATTACCCTTCATGACGCGTGCGGCAGGTAAAAGAAAAGGGCGCTTGACGGAGTTCAGGTGCTCCACTACACTGCAAATCGTGGATGGCAGAGGGTACAGCCTTGTCCAAAGGTAAAGGGGCTAGGGCCAACGTCATATGAGATAGAGGAACAGAGATGGACTTGAAACCATATATCAGGGAGATACAGGACTTTCCCACGCCCGGAATTTTATTTAGAGACATCACGCCCCTTCTGAAGGACCCGGCTGCGTTTAAGTACATCGTTGACAGCTTTTCAGACCGATACGCCAGAGCCCCTATAGACACTATCGTGGCCATCGAGGCCCGGGGCTTCATCTTTGGGGCGGCCCTGGCCTACAGGCTGGGAAAGCCCCTGGTTCCAGCCAGAAAGCAGGGAAAACTCCCCGCCGAGTCCCTGAGGACAGAATACTCCCTGGAGTATGGCACCAACGTGGTAGAGATGCACAGGGACGGCATCGCACCCGGCCAGGGAGTCTTGATAGTGGATGACCTGCTGGCCACCGGCGGCACCCTTGCTGCCGCAGCGCATCTGGTAGAGCAGGCTGGGGGTCGAGTGGTGAGCCTGGCCCTGGTGATAGAGCTTACCGAGCTGGAGGGAAGGAAACGCCTCCAGAGCTACGACATCTTTTCCCTGGTACAATACTAGAATAAGCCATTAGCAATCAGCCGTCAGCCATCAGCAAAAGGCCCTCATCCCGACCCTTCGGCTGCGCTCAGGGCAGGCTCTTCAGTCACCCTTCTCCCACTAGTGGGAGAAGGGATGGGGATGAGGGGCTTAGCTGAACGCTGATAGCTGACTGCTTATAATCAGGAGGGAGAGAATCATGGTAGCAGACCGAATTACCATAGGCAATGTGGAGGTACTGGCCGTCATTGACATGGTCCCGCCTCCACGCAACCCCGAAGACTTCTTTACCGATGTACCTCTGGATGCCTGGGGGCCTTACGAGGCCGACCACCTGGAGAGCGGCCAGCTTCAGCTCTATTACGGCTGCTTTACCCTCCGCTCCCAGGGTCAGGTGGTCATGGTGGACACCGGCATGGGGCCAGGCCCGCACCCGACAAGGGGCAACCGCCGCGGGGACATGCTGAACCAGCTCAAGCGGTTGGGGGTCAACCCTGACGACGTGACTACCGTCGTCCACACCCACCTGCATGCTGACCACGTGGGTTGGAACGTGACCCTGGAGGGTGGCAAACCCAGGGCCACCTTCCCCCGGGCCAGATACCTGGTTCCCAGGGCCGACTGGGAGCACTTCACCAACCCCTCAGTGCTGAAGACGACCCTCTACATAGCGGAGTGTGTCGTTCCCCTGGAGGGGCTTGGGTGTATGGAGCTGATCGAGGGAGAGCACGCCATCACATCCGAGATCAGCACCGTGGCGACCCCAGGCCACACGCCGGGCCACGTCAACGTGATCATCACCTCCCAGGGTCAGAGGGGCGCGGTAGTGGGCGACGTGTTCCACAGCAAGGTCCAGATACGAGAGCCGGGATGGTGCTCCCGGGCGGACCTGGACAAGGAGCTTGGGCTGAAGAGCCGAGAGGCCATGCTGGAGCGGTTCGAGCGGGAGGGCTTTATCGTGGCGGCGGGCCACTTCAAGCCCGATGAGCACTTCGGCAGGGTGGTCAGGCTACGAGGACGCAGTTACTGGCAGGTGGTGTAGCCTGCCACCATTAATATATCAAGTTGATCCCAACATTTGTACTGGCCTATGATGCTCTCAGCACCTCGGATGGCCAAGGGGGAAGGGATGAAGTGTGCGAACTGTAATAAGATTTGGTATTTCTGAACTCGAGTTTAGACAAATGGCTGCCCACGGGTTGCGTAGGCCGCCCATCGGTAGAAGCATTATGGTATGGACAACCAAGCTTCTAGATTTCAGGCAAGCGGCCTACCACTCCGGCTTCACCAAGCTCAGGGATGCCCATCAGTTCGGCAAGCTCACGATCCAGTTTGGAACTCCTGGACCCCCTCCTCCTCAGTGGCCCTATAAGCTCCTCCCCAGAGCTTAGCCTCTCTCCACTATTCCACCGTCGCTGGCCCAGTGCCTACGCTGCCCTGGAAGGGGGACGCCAGGATACCCAGTGGCTCAAAGAGCATTTGCGCTCTCAGGTGCCTCACCAGGGAGTCAAGGCCTTCCCCCTGGATGGCACCACCTGGCCCAGACCCCAAGCTCCCACTCTGCCCAACCGCCAGTACCCTTCGCTCCGCTCAGGGCAGGCTCTCTACAGCCCCACCCAGGCCAGTGACGGGGTCTCCATCGTGGTGGGCTATCCCTACTCTCTGCTGACCTGGGTTGCCCAACCCAGAAGTAGCTGGGCCTTGCCCCTGGATGTACAACGCATCCCCAGCACCACTGATGCTATCCAGGTAGGGGTGGCCCAGGTGAAGGCCTTGTGCCAGCTTCGCCAGGGGGCAGACTTCACCCTCTGTGTGGCTGATGGCAAGTATGGCAACCCTGCGGTGTTCTGGTGCGCTTGCGCAAGGACCGGGTGCTTTACCGTCCACCACCTCCCTATAGTGGTCATGGTAGACCCAGGAAGCATGGGGGACCCTTTGTCTTCAAGGAGCCTCATACCTGGGGAGCGCCAGAGCCGCGGTCCCAGTTCAAGGACCCCCATTGGGGCCAGGTGGACATCCAGTACTGGGGCAACCTCCACGCCAGGGAGGCGACCGACACCCCCTTGGGTGTGCTGCGCATCCAGGTGCACCTGGAGAAGGAGCACCTCAAAGAAGCCTTGTGGCTGGGTTGGCAGGGACCAGCATGGCCTGCTGATGGGCTGTGGCGCTGCTACCAGTGGCGGTGGCCTGTGGAGCCCAGCATCCAGTGGCGCAAAGAGCAGCTACACTGGACTTTGCCTCGCTTTCAGGATGCCGAGACCTGGGACCGTTGGAGTATGGTAGTGAGCTTGGCCCAATGG
>Ga0137829_12538408_pt1 | contig 12045 bp, 9 predicted proteins | sample OV2TP2_FD_97737 | JGI IMG/M metagenome (GOLD analysis project Ga0137829, IMG submission 97737) | reverse complement strand
ACCGTGCAGCCCGACAGCCTCTCCTGGCCGCTCACGCCGGGCAGCGACCTCGTCCTTCAGCTCCACGTCCTGCCGCAGCACGCGCCGATTGCCGTCGCTCCCGAAGTCGGGCTGTACTACGCCGCCTCGCCGGCGACGCTGCGGCCTGTGGCCGTGATGCTCAACGCCCTGACGATTGACATTCCAGCCGGCGACGCGGCCCACATGGTCATGGACCGATACCGGCTCCCGGTCGCGGTCGACGTCCTGGCCATCTATCCGCACGCGCATTACCTGGCCAGGAAGATTCACGCGACGGCCACGCTCCCCGACGGGACAGAGCGCCTCCTGCTGCGCATCGATGACTGGGATTACAACTGGCAGGACGAGTACAGGTACGTGGAGCCGGTTCGCCTGCCGGCGGGCACGCGCGTCGAGATGCGCTACGTCTACGACAACTCTGCGGCCAATTCGCGAAACCCGCACCATCCGCCGCAGCCGGTTCGGTTCGGACCGAAAGCGACCGACGAGATGGCGCAGCTGATGCTCCAGGTGCTCACCGTCAACCCGACCGACCGGGAGGTTCTCGCGCGGAACCTCCGGCTCAAGTCGGTGCGGGACGAGATCCTCGGCTACCAGGCGCGGCTGCGCCGTGAGCCGGCCGACCACGCGAGCCGGACCGGACTGGCCGTTCGTTATCTCGAGGTGGGCGAAATCGAGGCCGCCGTCGAGCAACTGCGCGAAGCGATCCGGCTCTCGCCCGAGTTTGCTGACGCTCACTACAATCTCGGCACCGCCCTGCAGGCCCAGGGTGCCGTCCGGGATGCGATTGCCGCCTATCGCCGCGCCATCGAGCTCGAGCCGGACTACGCGGAGGCCCACAACAACCTGGGCGTGCTTCTCGAGATCGCCGGCGACCGCGCCGCAGGTGTCGCGCACTATCGGCGCGCGATCGACGTTCAACCCCATCAGGCCGGCGCGCACTCCAACCTGGCAAACGCGCTGGTTGCCAGCGGGCGGCTGGAGGAGGCCGTCGGCCACTACCGTCAGGCTCTCTCCAGCGATCCGGAGGGCACAGAGACGCGCGTTCGCCTCGGCCGCGTGCTGACTCAACTGGGGCAACGTGCGGCAGCCGTCATCGAGTACCGCCAGGCGCTCGCCCTCAGCCCCAGTCTCGCGAGCGCGCTTCTCGATCTCGCGTGGCTCCTGGCCACCTCGCCGGAGCCAGCACTGCGCGACACGGCCGAAGCGGTCGCGCTCGCGCGGCGTGCGGCCTCGCTCTCCGGCGTCGGCCCCGATCACCCGGTCGTGCTCGACACGCTGGCGGCCGCCTACGCGTCGGACGGACGGTTCGACGAGGCGATTGAGACAGCTCGTCGCGCAGCCGCTCGCGCCGGCGGCACTCCCGGATTCGGAATGCGGGCCGCACAGATCGAGCAGCGCGTGCGGCTCTACCTGGCGCGACAACCGTACCGGATGCCGGAATAGGGGCTCGGCACCTTCCAGGCTGTGGCGCTCTCGCAACCGGCGGCACGTCTCGGGCACGAGGACTGTCGATAGCGGTGGTCACCTGGGAGGCGCTGCGGATGGAACAGCCAACAACGGCTCGAAGCCGGCTTCGCGAAAATGCCTATCGGTGGTCAGAGCCTGTTGGAGCCGCAGTTCTCGCATGACGACGAAACTCGCACAGTCCGCAAACGAGTAGTCATGATCGGCATGCTTACGGAAGTACGTCTTGGTCGCATCGAAGCGCGCCGGGTCGATCCATTCGACTCGAACACCGACGCTCTGCTCGATGAGATCGAGCACGCGGAGCGCCACGCGGGCGCCACTGCGTGCCTTGGCAAGCGTGACGGTCTCGCTGACGATGTGATCGGTGACGACGAGCTTCCTTCCCTGGCGAGCGAGATGGGCCGCCACGTCGCGCGCGGCCACGTGACTTGCGTCTTTCTTGTCGACGAGTGCGTAGAGACCAGATGTGTCGACCAGGACCTCACGACCGGCCATAGAGAATCCGATCGATATCGGCGTTGGTCAGCGGTCCGCCTGCCCCCTCGACAGCAAACTCGTCGAGATTCAGAAGCGGATCGTCCGGCGGCAGCACGGCACGCTTCGACCGCGGCGCCGGCCCGAGCAACGCCACCGGCTTGCCCGCCCTGGCGATCGTAATCCGCTCGCCTCGTTCGGCCCGGGCCACCAGCCGCGACAGCCTGGTCTTCGCATCATGAATGTTGACGACGGTGTCACCCATGACGCCTACATTAGCTAACTCGCCCGGACTAGATCAAGGTCTATCTTTCCATCACCTCGATCAGTGAATTCGTGCGGATCGGTCCCAGCTCGGTCTGCGCCTTGCCCGACGGCCACGATACCTCGACTCGGTCGACGGAGGTGGCCTCGCCCAAGCCGAAGTGCAACGGATACAGGCTCTGAGAGAGATACCCCGACCTCCCGTCGTGGACCTTCGTGTAGGTGCGTCCCCCCGCCGTCACCCGGACCACAGCGCCCAGGCCGCTGCGGTTCGACGTGGTGCCGACCAGCTTCACGTTGAGATAGCGGATCGTACGCCTGTCGGCGAGGTTACTGACGAGCACCATCGGCGAGGCATTGAATTCGTTGGTGACGATGTCCAGATCGCCGTCGCCGTCAAGGTCGAAGATCGCCGCGGAGCGGGATCCCCGTGCGGCCATGACCGTCCCGTCGCGGGGAGTGCCGACATACCCCGTCTCGCGCGCCAGCGTCTGCCAGCCGATCCTGTCGGTTTCGTCGAGATCGAACCATGGGACGACCATCCCTCCGCGCCGCGGCTCGACGCCCAGGATGAACTCCGCATCCAGAAACCGCCGGCCGCGACTGTTCAGCAGCACGGAATTGATGCCGTACCGAAACGGAAAATTCATCCCGGACGCGATGAAGACATCGTCGTACCCGTCGGCGTTGAGGTCGCCCACGCTCGGTCCCCATGGCCAGTAGTTCTCGGCGCCGATTTCGTCGGAGACTTCTCTGAACCGTCCCGATCCCTCGTTGAGGAAGAACGTGTTCCCCCAGATGCTGGTCCTTCCGTCGCCCACCATCGAGGCGTCCCATCGCATGGTGGCCTTCCGTTTCTCCCGATCGGGACCGATGCGTTCGCTCATGTCCGAGTGCATGTCGGTGATGAAGATGTCCTGGCGGCCGTCGTTGTTGAAATCGAAGACCTTGATCCCCATCGCCCCCCAGGACGTCCTGGGAAAGACCTCCCGGCCCCTCGCAACGAAGCGCTTGCCTCCCACGTTCTCGTAGTACTCGTCGTCGCCCTGCATGTTCAGCACGTAGAGATCGATCCACCCGTCCTCGTTGACGTCGACCGGACTCGCGTCCCCGGACCACCGCGTGTCCTGAAGACCAACCTCGGCGGATACGTCGACGAACCGGTGTCCGCCCTCGTTCCGGAAGAGAATGCTCTGCTCGGCCAGGTGGGGGAACCGGTGGCTGAAAAAGGCGTCCTGCGCAATGCCCACGTAGTACCTGTAGCCGTCGCCGCCGATTTCGTCGGTTGTGTACTTGCCGACATTCGCGAGGAAGAGATCGAGCAGGCCGTCACGGTTGTAGTCGAAAAAGACCGCACTCGAGGAGTGACCCACGTAGCCGAGTCCCGACGCCGCTGTGATGTCGCGGAACCTGCCGCCGCCCTCATTCTCGAACAGGACGTTCCCCCCGCGAACGGTGGTCGCGTAGAGGTCGGGGTCGCCGTCGTTGTCGATGTCGGCAAATGACGCCGAGACACCGATCCGGTTGGTCACGTCCACGCCGGCCCGCTCGGTCCAGTCCTCGAACCGTCCGCCTCCCAGGTTCCGCCAGAGCCCGTTGCTGCCAACCTGAGTGGTGAAATACACGTCGGGCAGGCCGTCGCCGTCGACATCGGCAACCGCCAGTCCGTTGCCGTGATCGTAATGGACCCCCTTGTAGGTCCTCCCGGCGTCACTGACGATGCGATGCTGGAAGCTGATGCGGCTGTCGGCCAGCCGATCGACGAATCGAAAGTCGTGGTGCACATCGAAGCGGGCGACGGTCTTCAACTGCGCCGCCCGTAATGCCTCCAGCCACGTTGTGTTCGCCAGATCGAGCGGCGCCATGATGGCGTCGCGGGGCGGGCGCGACAGAACAGATGGTGCGCTCCCGGCGCAGCTGGCGGAAATCCAGCCTGCACCGGAGAGCACGCTCACCAGCAGACAGCGGACCCAGAGTGCAGGACCCATATTCACAGTCCGGACCTTCCACCTGCCGGACGAGCGCGGTGCATCAAGCCGGGAGGCCCACCCCGTGCGATTCCAAGGTCGCGCGATGGACAGCCGAGTATAGCCGACGTCATGCACTTCGATGTTCGTACGCAGCTGGCCGTTCCATGTGCAAGAATCCAGACTGACTCGTGCGATGAGGTGAGGTGAACGCCCATGCGGCTCCTGACGATCGCCGTCGGACTGATGCTCCTGATCCTCCTGGCCCCACTCGCTGGACAGACACCTTCCCCACGCCGGCCATCGCCCACGCCACGCGCGCAGTCGACCGCGAAGCCGGAGGGGAGCCTGGCCGAGCTCATGCGGGCGATCATGTTTCCCAATTCCAACATCATCTTCGACGTGCAGACCAACGACCCCGCCATCGAGAAGAAGCTGGGGCCTGTTGGCGGCGGGGCACTGACGACGTTCGCGAACATGTATGCGGGATGGGACCTCGTCCAGCAGGCGGCAATCGCGCTCGCGGAAGCGCCCGACCTGATGCTGAAGCCCGGCCGGCTGTGCTCGAACGGCCGGCCCGTGCCGCTCGACCGGGAGGACTTTCCCAGATGGGCTCAGGGATTACGGGACGTGGCGCGAACAGTCTTGGCGGCTGCGCGGGAGAAGAACCAGGAGAAGGTCAGCGGGCTCACCGACCAGCTCATCGAAGCCTGCCTGAACTGCCACGTCCAGTATCGCAACGACCCTCCCGGCGGTCCCCGCCGCTGTGTGCCCAGGAACTGAGGGCTCACTGAGGGCTCACCGTTGACACCCCCCGGCTCCGGGTGTAGCCTCGCCCTCGGAACCGTGGCGGAAGCAGAAGTAGCAAGGAGCATGCGATGAAGACCAGGCAGCGCCGCCGGCTCAGCGTGACGGGACTCGTGTTCCTCGCAGCGGTTGGAGCGGCCATCCTGCTGTCAGGTGCCGCCCCCGACGCCCAACAGCCCTCCGCCAGAGAGAACCCCGTCACATTCGCCAGGGACGTGATGCCGATCCTCCAGCGTTCCTGCCAGAACTGCCATCGGCCCGGATCGGTGGCGCCGATGTCGCTGATGACCTACGAGGAGACGCGTCCCTGGGCGCGGGCGATCAAACAGCGCGTGTCGGCACGCGAAATGCCGCCGTGGGGCATCGACAAGAACGTCGGCATCCAGGAATTCAAGAACGATTGGTCCCTGTCGGACGCAGAAATCGCCAGGATTGCGAGATGGGTGGACACTGGCGCACCACTGGGCAATCCCGCCGACCTGCCGCCGCCGCGCGTCTTCGACGATCCGAGGCTCTGGCACATCGGCAACGGCAAGCCGGATCTGATTGTGTCGATGCCGAAACCGTTCAAGGTCCCCTCGGTCGGCGCCGACGTGACATTGGAATTTCTGGCCGAGACCGGTCTCACCGAGGATCGCTGGATCAAGGAGATCGAGACCAAACCAGATCCAAGGAGCTTCGCTGCCGTCCATCATGCCTCGCTCGACATCGTCGAGCCCTGGGCCGGGTTGGACGCGACACGCGAAAACTACGGAATGGGTGGGCCAAGGAGCTTCCTGAGCGAGTACGCGCTTGGCAAGAACGCCGACGTTTTCCCGCCGGGCACGGGCCGGCTGCTCAAGGCGGGGTCGAAGATCAACTTCAACATGCACTACTACTCGATCGGCGAGGAGGTCGAGAACGTCACGAGCGTGGGTATGGTCTTCTATCCGAAAGGCCAGGAGCCCAAGAGTGCCGTGATCACGCAGCACATCGGCGACACCAGCGATCTCGACGTGCCGGCCGGCAGCGTGTCGCGAGCCGACGGCTACACGGTCCTGAGCCAGCACGCACAGCTCGTCATGATTCAGCCCCACATGCACAGCCGCGGCAAGCGCCAGTGCACCGAAGCCATCATCCCGATGACGACCGGCGAGGTGTCCAGAGGCAACGGCAGCAGGACACAGCGCACGACCCTGAACTGCATCAACTTCGACATGAGCTGGAACATGGCGTACACGTACCAGGATCACGCGGCGCCCCTGCTGCCGAAAGGGACGATCCTCCATATCACGTCCTGGTACGACAACACGCAGTCCAAGTTCAACCCGAATCCGAAGAACTGGGTGGGCAGCGGCTCGCGCTCGGCGGACATCATGAGCTTTCAGTGGCAAAGCTTCTTCTACCTGACCGATGAGGAATACGAGCAGAAGGTGAAGGAGCGGGCCGCGCGCGCACGATCGACCAGCGACCAGAACCAGTAGTCGACGGTCATGTCAGGCGCGGCAACCCGACGTGTTCGGCCGATCACATGCGCGCTGGTGGGCGTACTGCTCGCGTTCGGCGCGGCGGGCGCCACGGGCGGCCAGACCCCCGGAGGCATCCGGGATTGGGATGACGGCATCAAGTACGCGCGCGGCCAGACCGTCGTCCCGGTCTACGAGGGATGGGTCGCCAACCCCGACGGGACGTTCAGCCTGGTGTTCGGGTTCTTCAACCGGAACTGGGAAGAAACGGTCTTCGTACCCGTCGGTCCCGACAATCGGATCGAGCCGGGAGCCGCCGATCGAGGCCAGCCGACCGTCTTCACGCCCAGGCGAGGCCGGAACCTCTTCGAGATCGTCGTGCCCAAGGACTTCGGCAACAAGGAAGTGATCTGGTCACTGACCAGCCGCGGAAAGACCGAACGGGCATTCGGCGCGCTGATTCCCCAGGAGGTGCTCACGCGGCGGATGGTGCTGGCCGGTGGATCACTGGCCGCGAACGCGGCAGCCGGCGACGACGACACCGGCGACGAGCGCAATCCCAACCAGCCGCCCACGATCACCATGGACCCGGTCCAGCCGGTGACGCTGCCGGCGCGCGGCACGCTCGGCGCGACAATCGCCGACGATGGCCTCGCGACGAACCCGCTCCTGGCGGGATCGCGGCGGCTGCTGCGCGTCCACTGGACCACCTATCGCGGCCCCGCGCTCGTCGCCTTCGGGCCGGAGACGAGCGAGTTGTCCAATCCAAAGGGCGGCAAGGTGACGTCGACGGCTACCTTCACAGCGCCGGGGACGTACGTACTGCGAGCGACCGCCACCGACGTCGGCGCGTACGCCACCAACAAGGACGTGACCGTTATCGTGAGGTAGCAGCCTACTTCGGTTCCGGTTCGTGCTTGTAGGACAGGCTCGGCTGGTGCGGTCTCAGCGCGACAGAGGTCGGATGTTGAACAAGCATGAACGGGAAGGCGCCGTGAACATGGCGTGATGGAGTGCGCCCGCTCGGCGTGAGCTCGCGGACGAGAGGCGCAGTCAGCGCGTCACGCCGACCGTCACGTTGTCGTAGGTGAACAGGGACCCGTCGCTCGCCACGGCACGGAGCACGTAGGTACCCGGCTCATGGAAAGTCGCATGCACCACCCACTTCCCATCCGCAGGCGGCTCGGGAATGACGTACGGCGGCGACCAGGGCGAGTTGGCGTACGCCCTCGAGTCGGTCCACGTCTTCATCTGCTCGGGGCTGAAGGTCACGGCCGAGGCTTTGCCGCGATACACGATCCACGACAGCCGTAATCCCGGACCGCTCGACGGAACCTGCGACGCCGGCGGTCTGTACACCGTGTCCGCGGGATTGGCCGCCCGAGGCTGTGTCGCGCGCGGCGGGCCCGGCTGTCCTCCTGCTTCCTGGGGCCGCACTCGGACTCCGGGCTGAGGTTTGCCGTCGCGTCGTGCGGGCAGGTTGTCGGGATCGCCGGCCACCGCCACCAGCGAGAGCGGCTCTCCCACCTTGAGGCTGCGGCGCGTTTCCTGCACGCTCAGATCCGGCGGCAGGTTGTCGCGAAATTCATCGCGAGTGTTGCCGCCATCCCCGCCCACTTCCAGGGAGATCACCTGCCGGTTGATCTGGTAGTCGGTCTTGAGCGACGCGTACGCCCGCTCGGTCCTCCCGTGGGTCGTGAGCGTCCAGACGAGCTCCTTGCTGCCGAAATCCTGCGGCACGCGGATGGTGAACAGGAACGGGTTGCGCCGCGGGTAGAAATGCGTCGGCTGCCCTTGATCAGGGCCTCCCGGCTCGATGCTGTTATCCGGACCAACCGGGATATCGAACTCCTCCAGCCAGTTCGTGTTCATGTACCCGAAGTACAGAGTGAAGGACCCGTCCTCGTTCGGCATCCACCCTTCGTACGCCGGTGACACACTCTGACCTTTCGAGTAGGTGAATCTGGTCTGCGCGCCGGCGGGCTGGAGGAGAAGCAGCGCCGCCAGGGCGACGAGCGGCCACCGCATGGCTAGTTTCCTTGCCCGGTCGTCGCTCGTGGCGGCTGCGCCGGGGGAGGCGCCCAGCAGAGCGGACAGCCGATGTCGTAGTCGTTCCTGCTCTTCATGCTGGCTCGCCGTCTGGCCATCTCGGCTTGAAATTGCTCTTCGGTGAGCGCAACCGAGTACCCCAGGTCGATGAACATGTTGGCGACCGACCGCCGGCCGCCGCCCGCCCAGTTCCTGGCGTCGGCGAGGTTGCGGTTCGCAGGCGTCGTATCCAGGAAGCCGATGACGTGAACGATGGTGCCCTTCGGCAGCAGCGGCGCGGCATCGTCTGTGTACACGTACTGCTTGACCCAGTTGTGGTCGTAGCCCACGCAGTTGAGCGTCTGGATGTTGATGCCCCAGATCGCCTCCAGGCACATCCGCACGCCGGCCGCGTGCATGTGCGGCTCGAACGAGGCGATCTTGGTGTGCTCCTGCAGCGTGGCGTATGCGTGCAGTTGCTGATTGGCCTGATTCGGCTTCACGTCGACGTCGATACCGTTGCCAAGCCGCAGGCTCGAGCGGCGGTAGAGCGGCTTGTAGCCCGTCGGGAAGAACTTGAACCCGAACTCGAGATGCGCCTTGATCTCCCGGCCGTTGGAGTGCAGATGGTAGTTGTTGAGCGAGAGGGCCGAATTCGCAGCCAGGAGCCGCCCGGCCTCCGCTGGGAACAGGTCGGCGTTTCTTCCGACCTCATGCACCGGCCAGGCGCCTTCGTCGACGTCGCCGCCGGGTCCACGCTCGCCCTGTACCACGCTGGAGTACGACATGTGGTGAAATCCGTAGCGGCCACCTATCGTGCTGGTGGCTGCTTCCCTGGGGATATCGTTGACCTCCCGGACCTCGAGGGCCGACACGTACCGGTCTTCGGTGAGTCCCGTCGGCACCAGCCCCAGAAACCCCCATTTGTCGGGGCCCACCGCCGCGATCGTGACGTCCGGCGTTCGGAGCACCAGATCCGGCTTCCCGATTGTCCACTCGCCGCTGTCGTCGAAACGCCGCACCGGCGGCATGTCGGCCGGGTTGCCTCGTGGCGCGCCGCTATCGGCCCACCGGGCGATCGTGGCGATCTCCTCGTCGCTCAGGGAGGGATCATCCTTGAAGTGCTGGATCCCGAGGTCCTTCTCGACGAACCAGGGCGGCATCGCCCCCCGCTGCGTGCGCAGGGCCGTTCGCGTCTTCATGGCCCGGGCCCAGGGCCTGGCGTCTTCGTAGGTTATGAGCGACATCGGCGCCACCGAGTTCGGCCGATGGCACTGCTGACAGCTTCGCTGCAGGATGGGCGCGATATCCTTGGTGAACGTCACACCTGAAGTCGGCGCCGGCCCCTGGGCGATCGCGCCGGCACCCGCGATGACAACGACGACGACCGGACTGAGCAGCCCGACAATCCGAGACATACGGTCTTTCGCCATTGCATCCTCCCTGGCAAGCCGCCGCTCGATGAAACTCTACACCCGGAACCGTGGCGCTTCCAGCTTTTCCTTGAGCGCCGAGCGCTACCGAACCCTCACGTACTTCTGCAGGCGCTGGGGGCGCGGCTCGCCGGCAAAAAGGTTGCCCAGACGGTCCACGGCAATCGACTCCGCCCTGCTGCCGCCGGCGGTGATAGGCGGATCATGCCGTGGGCGCTGTTCGCTGATGGGTTCGCTGATGGCTGTTCGCTGATGGCTGTTCGCTGATGGCTGTTCGCTGATGGCTGTTCGCTACTATAGTCTCGTCAATGCGTCAGGGCGTACAGCACGACGTTGATGCCGACGGCGTATCCCTGGGGCGAGAACTGGAGGAAGAACTCCCGATCTTCGCTCTCGCGCTCCCATGAGTCCGCGATGTCGGTGTTGTGCGTCATCAGCACCATGATCCGGCCCTTCTCGTCGGCGATGGCCCTGAAGTTGGCGTGGGGGCTGTCGCTCCCCCGCTCGGACGTGCTGTAGCCCGACCCGCGCCAGTTCTGGATGGCGGTGACCTGCGGTATGGTCTCGAGGTTGAACATCATGCGCCGGACGGGATGGTCGGCGGGGATGTCGACGATGGCATACTCGGGCAGTACGCGCTTGATCTCCTGCGACCAGTAATGCCAGGCGGGTGTGCCCCAGAAATCGTCGACCCACAGGAAGCCGCCCTTGAGCAGGTACTCGCGCATGGAAGCGACTTCCTGCGCCGTGAAGTGGAGGGTTCCGACATCGGCGGCCATCACGTACGGGCACCGAAAAAGGGCCGGGTCCACCGCCGAGACGACCCAGTAGTTCGGATCCCCCCTGCTGTCCCTGCTGATCGGTGTCTTCGTCAGCTCGGACACGCGGGTCATGAGATTGATCCCCGCATACGGGTAGTCGGTCGCCCAGCCCATCCCGAGGTACTCGGAACGGACACTTCGATACATCAGCTTGCAGACGACGAACGCGCCGTCGCCGAGGTCGCTCGGGGCCCGTCTGATGGGAACGCCGTAGCCCTCAGGAATCCGGCCCCAGCCGCGCTGCGCCCAGGCCGTCACTGAGACGGCCAGCGCAGCGAGAGCGGCAAGGGCGACCGCAAGGAGTCGTCGGGCGCGCATGGTTCCTTGCAAGATGGTAGCACTCGGCGGTCGTATTCTTCAGAGTCAGACTTCCGGTTGTCCGCCGGCGCGCACCGTGGCACGCTCGTTCGATGAAAGGAGACCGGCGATGCACGGCAGCCCCAAGATGATGTTCTGCTCACCCTCGTTCTGCTGCGCCTGATGGCGCCGCACGCAAGGGAGGCCACGCTGCTGACCGCCTTCGATCAGCACCTGCCTCGAGGCCGGCAGCCGCAGCTGCCGATTCGCTGACAGTCAGTTTTCGAGACCGAGCGCCCAGCGGATGCCCCCCGTCAGGTGCGCTCTGAACGCTGAATCGTTGGTCCAGGTCTCCGGCAGGTGTCCGAGCGACGTGTAGAATACGCGTCCCTCCCCCCAATACCGCCACCAGGACTGCGGGTAATCACCGCCCTTGCGAACGCGCGCTCGAGGCGAGGCGCCGTCGAGGTTCGTGCGCTCGGTATCCAGGCTGAGCAGGACGTGCACCCGCTCGCGTGAGAAACCCATCGGCGCCTTGAAGTTGCCAGGCGACGAGATATTGAGCTCCGGATCGGACGCGCTCCACGGTGAGGTCGCAAAGGTGTAGAACTCCTCGGCGACCGGCCAGCTGGACGTGAACATCCGCGTGGCGGGATGCGTGTTGTCCTCGACCTTGAGCACCCCGAGCCGCCGCTGGTTGACCGGAACGGCGCTGCCCAGCAGCGGCGTGAAGATCGAATTGAAGTAGTAGGCGCCCAGCATCTCGCCGTACTCCGGGAAGTCGTACATCATGACCGTCGCGCAGTGCACGCCGACAAACGCCTTCCCGCTCCTCACGAAGTCCACGATGGCCTTTTTCTGAACCGTGGTGAGGCCGATGTCGCCGTTGGCCATCATCATGAGGCCGTCGAACTGGTTGAGGTATGCCGGTGTCAAGAAGGCCAGATCCTGCTTACCGACGCCGGGCTCGTACCCCTTCACCGCCGTGCCGTCCAACCCGCCAGCCTTCCCGTACTGA
>Ga0137829_11623542_pt1 | contig 12050 bp, 15 predicted proteins | sample OV2TP2_FD_97737 | JGI IMG/M metagenome (GOLD analysis project Ga0137829, IMG submission 97737) | reverse complement strand
CGGCTACCTCAGCCATTCAATTTTTAATCAATCTGGGATATTCCAAACTTGACGATGGAGTGAACGCACTCGCGGCGGGCTCCTCAACATCGGGTGTTTCTGCGTCAACACCCGATGTTTCCCCGCCCGCCGGATGGTGGATCAATCAAACCAACGGAGAACTTACCTCAAACGGGATGCCCTTAAATATACAGGGAGCCAATATTAATAATGTGAATGCGATTTATTCGGCATCCGGGAATTGGAGGATTGACGGAGAAGGGAGGTTGGTGGTGAAAGAGGTACAGAGCGAAAAATTATGTTTGGGCGGCACGTGTGTGACCGAGCAAGAACTCAAAATACTTCTTCAACAAGAAAAAAGAATACAAAAATTAGAAAAAAATATTCTTCAAAATCAATGTTCAATGAACTGATTTTATCGTTAAAAAATATCATTATCGGATTAAGTATATTAATAAGCGGATTTTTGAATGAAGAAATCAAAAAAGAAGAAGTATTATTGGGAGCTGAAATATACACTAAAAAAGAAACTAAAATTATTGATGAAATAAAGAATAGAAAACAAGGCGATCTCATGATAAGAAATCCTGAAGACGTGGCTATATGGATATCATTATTAAACAAAGAATGCGCAAAAAAAGAATGGAACGATTTTAATAGTAAAAACGCGATTGATACATTTAATAATCAATTAAGTATTGGATGTTAATAGTTTTTAATAAAAATGGAACATTACATTGATTTATTCTCACGGATAGCGGGAAGTTTGGGAGGGCTTGGATTTTTTATCGGCGTGCTTATCGCGTACAAAACGGGGCTCCTTGAATTTCTTCTCGCATGGAAAAAAAACGGAGGTAACGGCAAAGAATTAAAAGAACTAAAAACGCAAATTGGAGAATTGGAGGAAAACCATCTGGAACATATAAACAATAAACTTGACAGAATTGTGGAATTGCTTATTGAGATTAAAACAAAAGTATATGAAAAATAATTTAATAGGACACGGATTTGTAGCCCCGGAAATGATAGAAGAAAAAGAGTATGTTTTTGGCGCGAGTTTGTCTCTACCAAGCGAAATTATCATTGACAATGGCGATTGGTGTTCTTTTCTTCCAAAAGAAGAGCGCCAATCGCGGAGAGAATTTGATACCTATGGATGTACTATTTACAATACGCTTCAGGCAATAGAAATTCTTGAAAATAAACTTTTTGGAAGAAAAGAAGATTATTCGGAGCGATTTATATATATCAAATCGGGAACAAGACCTCCGGGGAATAATCCGCATATAATAGGAGAACATATAAGAAAAATAGGGCTTGTTCCCGAAGTGATGCTGGCTTTTAGCGAAGAGATTGATTCTTTAGAAAAATATGCTGATTCAAATTCCATAAAACTATTTATGGAAAAAGTCGCGGAAGAGTGGCTTAAAGATAATTTATTCGGGCATGAGTGGGTATTTAATGGATTCGAACAAAGAGACGCGAAAACAAAAAATGAACTTCTTCGGGAAGAATTGCGCCGTTCACCCATTGGTGTATCGGTAGTCGGGTGGCGGGAGAACAATGGTATTTATTATAAACTGGAGGGCGAACAAGATAATCATTGGACTGATTTGGTGGCGTATGAAAACGGTTATCCGATTATTTACGATTCGTATGAGCCGTTCTTGAAAAAACTTGATAAGAATTATGATTTCGGATTCGCGAAGCGTTATCGCGTTTCAAAAACATTCAGAAAGCAAAGTTTTTTCGGGGGTATAAAAAAGTATTTTTATGAAAGCATTATGTAGTCGTTTGCTCATTTGGCTTATTGAGCCGTCCGCTTATCTCGTTTCCGATAAAAAGGAAATAAAGGAATGGCTTGCGTTTTCTTATACGCATCCGGGATTCAGGAAATTCGCCGCAGAGAGAAATTATAAATTTCTTAAAGAACTTGGCGGAGGTTCTGGAATGCAGCCGCTTCCGCGCGATAATTACACATTAAAATTTGGTCAGCGTCTTGAACTTACGCTTCTTGAAATAAAGACAAAAGCGGCGTTTTTAGAATCAGAGAAGGATCGGTTGGCAAAGAAAATGAAAACGTGATATAATAAGAGCATTGAAAATAAAAAAACGGTGCAGTTAACGGGTTGCCTTGGGCTTCCCTGATGACTTGCACCGTTTATCAGGGAATCCAAAGGCAGCCTATGGCTGTTTTTTTTATATTATCAGTCCGTAAAAGCCCGTGGCTCCGGGTTAAAAAATGAGCTTAATTTATGGACGAAAATAACAAGTCCCAAACTGACGAGGGATTAAATAATGAGTCAGACGAATCGCAAGAAGGCGAGGCTCCTGAAGGCGAGGAGGGTGAGGAAACGGTTACCCTTAAAAAATCCGAATATCAAAAGGTTCTTACCGAGCGCGACAACTATAAAAAAGGAATGTTGGCCGCGAAAGGCAAGAATCCGCCTCAAAAGAACGTCCCTAAGGGGGACGAAACGAATGCGGTAAGCCGTGAGGAGTTTCTCTCTTATGTGGAAAGTCAGGCAGTCGAAGACTTAACCACAATTCGCGGCGACGATACTTCTGAAAAAAAGGAAGAAAAGGCATTTTTGAAAGAATATATAAACGACATCATTAAATTTATTCCGCAGGGGATAAATAAAGGTAAAATAACTGAATTTAAGGAGGGAATACTTGACGCACTTTCGGTATATAAAAGACGAAATCCGCCGAAAAAAGAGGAAGAAAATAAAGAAGTAAAATCGTTTCTTGGAGAGACGAAAGGAACGCAGGGGCAAACGCCGAAATTCACGCAAGACAAACAGCCAAATAAATTTTTTGATATAAACCGAAAAGGAGGAATGAAAGATTGGTTCAAAAAAGAGGAGTAAAAAGCATTCGTCATTATTAAAATAATAAAAAAATTATGGTATTCATACCAAGAAATTACGATGCGGGACGGGGTGTATTAGTGGCGGGAGCCGCTTCATTGGCGGCGGTAAAATACAATGCGGCGGTGGATAACGGATCGGGATTTCTTACCAACGCATCATCGAGTACGGCGGTTGACGTTCCATTCGTAGAGAATGAAACGATTACATTGAGCGGAACCGCGGGAGAAATGGTGCAGTGTATTCGCACAGGAGGAAAGGTTATTTTTGATGCGACAACCGATGCGGCGCCAGCACAAACCGATGTAGGAACGTATGCCGATCTTGCCAGTGCAGCAACTGTAAATCCTGATGCTTCCACAAATGATCTTTTCTATATCGAAAGTATTGTTGGCGCAACTGCTGATTTGCTTGTTCGTGGATGGATTGTGGAAGGGGTACCCAACAGTTAATTATTAAAGGTTAATTATTAAAAACAAAGGTTAATTAAAAAACTATGCCTATACTTAGAAGTGATTTCAATCTACTTACCGATTGGCTTGATTCGCTTTTCAACGAAGCCGCGCAGAATGCTATTGCCGATATGGTTGGCGACAGGTTGTTTGACGTAAAAGATCATCCCTACTACACGTTTGATCACGTGGTAGTCCATTCACCAGGCGGCATTCAACGGGTGGCAGACGGTCAAGACGCACCGACAATTCTCACCGATGAAGGAAACAGTATTACGGGAACGATGACGAAATATGCGGGGAATGTACCTATTACGGAAGGATTGCGAATGTTCGTTGAAGCAAGAGGTCAAGATATAGTTGGAATTGTAAAATCAGTAACACATGACGCGTTTGATAAGATAGATCAAAGTTATGCGGATACTCTGCTTTTTGGATGGGATACTTCACATACTGACGTGTGGGACGCGTCTCGGACGAGCACCGGACCCGATGCCCTTGCTCTTTTTTCCGCATCGCACACCTATGGGGTGGCGACTTCAAGCCGAACTTATTCAAACCTTCTCAATGACGGAACGAATAATGACCCAAAACTTGGACGCGCGGCGATTGTCGAATCGCGCAGACGAGCGCGAACATTATTAGACCCCGAAGGACATGTACGCCCCGTAAATCTTGATTTGCTTATTGTCCCTGCGCGATTGGAAGACCTTGCGGAACGCACAATCTTTTCCACGCAAATGTCGGGAACGGCGAATAATGACACAAACCCCTTAAAAGGAAAAGTGAAAGAAGTTATTACTTGGCCGCGTCTTGATACGCGAAGCAATGGAACGGACACGAGCGAGTATTGGTTTTTGGCAGATTCCATGAACGTCGGCGAAACCCTTAAATCACGATTTGCAAAACGTCCTCTTCTTGAGCCGCCCGAGAAAGTTCACACCAGCGGCAACTGGGATTACATCATTTCCTTCTGGTACACATGGCTTACAGGACACGCGAAATATGTATTCGGCAGTCGAGGACTAAACTAATAGTCGGCGATTATTATCAGCACTAACGAAACTATTATGCCTACACCAAACTGGGCAAAAGCCCTCTCGCAAAATCCGCCTTCCTGCAATGACATAGGTATTCCATGGACGGAAGCGGAGGCAAAAGCGGTATTGATTGATAGAATCCCCGCCGACTATGTTCGTGCTGGCGCTTTGTCTCATGAAGCGTATGAAAAAATGAAAGGAAAAAATGATTTGTATAAGGAAAAACACGGAGAATATCCGCTCATTTTCTGGACGCGAGACGAGCTTTATCACGAAGCCGACCGATTGGAGATTCCTTATACGGCAACGACGCCAAAAACGATTCTTGCAAATGCGATAGAATTAGGAAGACAGAAAGAAGAAATAAGAAAAGCGGAAGAAGAGACAAAGAAAGAAGAACAAGAAAAAACTGAAGAAAAAACTGAAGAAGAAGTTGAAGAAGAAGCCGAAGAAGAAATTGACTTAAAAGAACTCTCAAAAGAAGAATTAAAAAATATCGCAGAGAAAGAAGATGTTGAGATTTCTTCCACCGATAATAAAGGAGATATTATCAAGAAAATAAAGAAAGCTAGGAAATTGCATGAATGAATATAAACCTTATATTGTAACAGCGGCTGTTTCTGTTTTCTTGAGTCTTATCCTTATTTTCGCGTTTGGAGGAACAAAAGTTATAAAAGAAATTACCGAGAGAGTAACAGAAACCACTGGTGGTATTTTAGGCGCGGTAACGAATTTTGATGTTGTCTCAATCAAGTGGCTTAATATCGGAGAGACATCGTCAACCACGCAAGGCCTCTATACCTTTTACCGAAGCGATACGATTACGGGATCAGAAGATTCAAGTCGCTGGTTTAATGACACGGGATCGGACGCGATACTTACCGATTTCAAGGTAATTACGAATACGGGAGCAAATGCGACAGGGACATTCTATATTCATGCCGCGACAACTTCTCGTCCTCGGTTTTTCACTTATACTGCAAGTCCTCATCCATATCTTTCTGGAGAAAATAGCGCAGATAGCATATCCTCTACGACTCGTTTATTCTTTTTCCGTTATGCAACTTCAACTCGTCCTTCTATACTTTCAGCAAGTACCACGAAACATACACTTTCTCCTCTTACCAATACAAATGGAATAAACTATCGTATTGGAAGAAATGATTTCTTTGTTGTTGAGCTGTACGCTCAATCGGGAAATTGTTCTGCGGCCGGAGCTGCGGGATTAGCTGCGGGGAACAAAGGAAAATGTGAAGAAGCGACCTCCACGAACACGGGAATTAAACCGATTACGTGGTTTGCCACACTTGTAGCAACCACAACGGTTGAAGCACGAAGATAAATTATTTTTACCCCTCTGCTAATCGGCGGAGGGGAAAAATAATAAAAACCTATGAACACAATAACTACTCTTATAGCGACCATTCTTCTTCTGCTCGGTTCTCTTATCGGCGGCCTCTATACGCTTCACGAATTAAAAAACAATGAAAATGCTGGAACCGTATTCGGGGGATTTCAATCAATCACTACCACCGCTTCTTCTTCTCATATACTTGTAAGTCCAAGAACCGCGACTGGGTATGGAGGAACGGCAGGGAAAGTAACTGTTATTACAAGTACAACCACTCCACCTCAACAGCGTGTATATTTCGCTATTGTGAATACGGACGCAAATTATGTATGTCTTAATTTGAGTCCGAGACCGCCTTCCGATTGTAAAGGAATTTATCTCTCTCCATTTGGAGGATCATTTGAAATGGGAGATTCTGATGACGAGGTTTATCAGGGAACTATTACCGCAATTTCAAATACTGGAACTTCGTCGGTAACTTATACGGAATTACGATAGTATGAAATACTTATTATTCGGTTTAGCCCTGCTTCTCTTTGTCGGGTCAATCTTTTATACGGCGATTGCGGGAATAAATAATCCTGTTCAATTCAACGCAGTGGGAACCACTACGCCGTGGCAAGGAGCGGATTTTGCGATAGAACTTCTGCGCGGCGATACGCCATTTGTAGTGGCAGATTCAGGGACATCTTCACCATTGTTTATTCTTAACGCAAAAGGATTCGCTGGATTTGGAACGACAACGCCGGGCGCTCCATTTAGCATTACCGCTTCAAGCAGTTTCATATTCAGTTCCGGGAATGCGGGGACGACTACGTTTGCAATCCGCAACGAGGCGGAGGCAAACGGAAATAATTCATGTATTGAAATGACTGCTGACGGTACAACATATCGTGTATTCATCAATGCCGCTCGAACGGGACTTTTGGCAGAGGCGGGTACGTGCGATAACTAGGAAATTACAATGCCTCCTGTAATGTTCCATAGGGATCGCAAGCTCTTCATACGGCTTGAGCCGCTTGTGGAGCGGGCGCTCCATAAAACGTTCATGACCATAGACCGCGCTGCGGCGGTTGGCACGATTACGGTACGCAATGTTGGTATTGACGTAACAAGCGACGCGCGGCAAGCGAATAACATTACGGTTAATGATGTTCTTCTTATCGGAGAACTTGGCGCGAATGATTCGGAAATAATCCTCACTCACGCAACTACCGAGCCTGTTCTTTCAACGGGTGTTATTACGTTGGCGAGCAATACATCTTTCGCTCATGACGCGGGAACTCCCGTGTACCGCATTCAATACAATCGCGTACAATTACAGAGAGGGACAACAACATCTCAAGCGGATGCTTCCAATTTAACAACAGATTTAGGAACAGGACTTGTTACAATCCCCGCGCATGCAAAAATACTTGTATATGATGAAAGGCAAAATACGTCGGGGAATTATTTCGCACGTTTTAATGATTCGGCCGATTCGGTTAATGGCGATTGGACGGACGCTGTTCCTTATGGAGGATTTGCCACCGATAGAGTTGGATTTGCCATTGACTGGGCTATGAATCATGTTCAGACAAGTTTTACTAATGAGATAAGCCATAGATTTTGCATAAACGAATTAAATGATTGCTTACGTGAAGTTCAGGGAAAACTTTTGCGATGGCCGGATCAGCAAAACTTTAACTATATTTTAGGGCAAACAACGAGAGGAACGTATTCTTACGCGCTTCCATCAGATATTTTTGACAATACGTCTAATAAATCAATTATTGGCGTTCGCATAGGAGACGGGCAAAACTTGCGCTATTACGATCCGCAAACATTTGAGGATCAATGGATTAAAGGAGTGAAACGCACGACCACAAGAACGTCAACGGCGATAGGAGCGACTTCGGTGAATTTGACGAACTCTTATGATTTTGACGATTCGGGATCGGTGAATATAAGCGTAAGCAATACGTTGCAAAACATTACCTATACGGGTGTTACCAGAAGCGATTCTGCTGGGGCGACGGGTGCATTGACCGGGGTTCCCGCTTCTGGGACGGGATCGGTAACAGCTACCATCGCAAGCGGCACAAATGTTTTCCAGAACGAAGACGAAGGAGAGCCAAAACGATTTACCGTAAGAGGAGGAAATTTAGAGATTGATCCGATGCCGGACGCTTCGTGGGTCAACAAAAATGTCTATTTAGATTATTTTCAGATTACCGAAGTAAATTCGGACAATGACTCGCTTGATTTGCACCGTTTTGATATGGCGCGCTATTGGCTCGCGTGGAAGATAAAAATGATGAAAGACAACGCGGGGTCGCTGGATTTGAATGACGGATATTACATAAAATATAAAGAGAGAATGAATGACGCAATAAGAACTATGGGACGTGGAATCCGTAGAAGAATGAAACCGCGATTAAATCAGATTTCATACAAATAAATATGTCTGTGGTAAAAATTCCTCCGCAATTCCAAAAAGACGTATCCGCGGGGATGATTACGAATGTAAATGAAAATGTCGTCCCTTCCAATAGCGTGGCTCTTGCCATGAATCTTGATTTTGATTTTGAACTTGGAAGCGCGGTGTCTCGGCTCGGAACTTCCATAGTGAACGCCCAGCTTGTTGACAACAACGTTATTCTCGGTTTGCACGATTTTCAATACGGCACGGCAAGCGGAAAACTCCTCGCGGTGATAAATAACGCGGGGGATACGCAAAGCGTTGTCTATGATGTGGAGGCGGGAACAACGATTACAGGATGGACAACATTGACAGCGGATACAAAAGCAAGATTTGTTACATTTTTGGATTCGGTGCTTCTCTTAAACGGCTCGAATGCGGAAAGTTCATATAACGGCACAACAGTTATTACTACAGGAGGCGCATTTGACTTGGCGAACATTCCCAGCTCAAATACCGTCAATCTCGGTCTCGAATGGCGTAATCGCGTCTATGTCGCGGGAGATAACGCGGAGCCAGACCGCCTTTATTATTCTTCAACGCCTTCCGCCGGAGCCATTTCATGGACTTCGGGAAACGGAAACATAGATGTGGAGCCGGAAGATGGCGGAGGAACAATAACCGCTCTCGGCAAAGTTCCCGGCTATGTTCTCATTTTCAAAGAGCGAACGCTTCATCGATGGAACTTTGACTCCGCGTTTCCTGAATCAATGATAAATCTTGGAACGCCTTCTCAAGAAAGTGTCGTAAATTCGGCGGGTGTATGCGCATTTTTCGCGGCTTCTTCCCGCGTTTCAAGAGGATTTTATATCACTGACGGAGGCCGTCCAATCCCCATATCCCACAACCGCGCCAGAAACATTAAAAAGTGGATTGACGCGATTCCGCGAGCAACCGAACCAGAAATAGCCGGCATTGGCACAGAAACATATTTTATGTGGTCAATCGGCGATGTTACCGTTGACGGGATTGATTATACAAACGTATGCGTCCGATGGAATCGTTTGTTTGACCAGTGGAGTGTTAGAAGTTATCCGACCGAATTTCGTTTTTTTTCAAAGTTTCTTAATTCTTCAAGCGAAAATGTTGTAGTGGGCGGAGACGATGATGGAAATGTCATTGAAATTGATGATGCTGATGTATTTACCGATTATCCGTCAACAGCGCCTATTCGCTGGCAACTTCTCTATCAAGACGAGGATTTTGGATATAACCAGATTAAAGAAGTTTCGGAACGTATTGTGATAAACACGCGAGGGATAAAGGGAGCAAAAATTGAAATTATCTTAGACGGGAAACCCTACGCGCTTCATGAACACGCTATGGGAGATGTTGATAAAGATATTCAGGATTTGCCTCTTAAAAAGGTCTTGCGGGCAAATAGGTTTCAATTCGGCATTCGCGGGAACGCGCCGGAAAGAATTACCATAAAAGAACTTGAAGTCCCTTCTATCCGCGTGATAACCGACAGATACACATTATGATTCCCAGAGAATTTGTTTATGACATAGAAGACGAAACCTTGGGGATTCCTCCGCAAACGCTTGGCGCGTCTTTAGGCGAATCGTCTCCGGGACTGCAAAGTTCGTTTGATTCTCCAATACAGCCGCAGACAGTTCAATCGGGGAATATAATCGTTCCTTTGATTATTCCCACGGGCGGGCATGTTCGTTCTGGACAGACGGCGTATGATACGGGAACAGGATTTTTTCTTGGCGATGACGGAGGCACGGCAAAGTTTTCTTTGGGAGTCGGCGGATCAACGTCAAATAATGTTACCTTTGATGGAACAACGCTTACGGTAAATGGCTATGTGGTGCAAAAGGTGGGAACATTCGGCGGAGATGGATCGGATGGTGCGTTAAGCATTACATCGGGAACTACAAATATCAACGCTTCAAGCGCGGAAGTTGTGATACGAAATTATACGTCAATTTCTATAACAAGCACTGGAGCATTGGGACTTACGAATCCCGCCACAAATGGCACTCTTTTAGTATTGAAATCGCAAGGCAATGTTACGCTTACTTCCACCGCAACACAACTTATTGATCTAAGTTCTGATGGAGCGGCGGGAGGAGCTGTTGCGGGTCCCGGAGCGGCCGCTGACGGAAATCCCGGATCAGATTCTTCTTTGTATATTGATACGTCTGATCATTTTGGCGCAGCGGGATTAAGTACAGGAGCCGCTGCAGGAGGAGTAGCCGCAGGACAGCAAGCATTTTATACAAGCAGAACTAACGATTTGGTAAGAAAGTATGTTGCTCTTATTCCAGGTTCAGGAGGGGGATCTGGAAGAGTGAATGATGGGGCAGGAACAAGCGGTGTTGGAGGAAGAGGAGGAGGGGGACTTTTAATAGAATCTGCGGGGGCGTTAAACTTTTCTGGAACAATTAACGTTAATGCCGCTGCTGGAGGTAATGGTACTGCGTCAGATCAGACAGGCGGAGGTGGCGGAGGGGGCGGAGGTATGGTTGTTATTATTTATGAAACGCTCACTGCTAATACTGGAACAATAAACAAAGTCGGCGGAGCTGGAGGGAGTTCGGGAAATACGACAACAGGGAATGGCGGCGGAGGCGGAGGAGCAAGTGTATCTGCGGGAGGAGCTGGCGGTTCTACATCAGCAAGCGCTATCGCGGGGACTGCGGGATTTGGCACCAATACGGGAGCTGGAGGTAGCGGCGGAGGCCTTAATGGCGGCGGTGGCGGCGCTGGAGGTTCTCATCTTATTATTCAAAATACGGCATTTACATGATAATTCGTTACGAAATCAAATGCCGTTTCTGCAAGAAAGTTACCGGAACTCTCGATATTCCAATTGACTCAAGAAAACATAAAGGCAAAACATTTTCCGATGAGTATTTTAACATTGCCGATTCTCGCTGTTCGGATTGCGAAGTGAAATATGGAACGTTTAAGGAAATGGAAGAAGAATATCGTAAAAAAGTAAAAGACGATTACGAGGGATTTATTCAATGTATGAAAAGGAATAATTACAAAAAAGAAGAATTTGATAAAGAAGTAAAAAACGTGGTATAATATAAATATATGAATAGAAAAAATAAAAAAGAATATGATAGAAATTATTTAGAAAATATACTGATATTACAAATTATATAGAATTATTAGTTTAATTTATTTTTGTGGCAATAATTTCTCTTCGAAAATCTCCTTCAGGAAACGTTGAAATTCTTAAAGACGGGATACGGGTATCCACCGCCGCTTCAAGCGCGGCAGAGGGCATTGCAAGGGCAATGGGAGGCACTTTTATAGGGTTTGGAGCGCCGCCTACGGCTCCTCCTTCCCCTACGCCGACTATAACCCCTACGCCATCTCCCGCAAAACTTGCCTATCCTCTTAGCGGACTTGTAAATAGTTCAATCAAAAACCCCGATGGCACATTAAAATCATTCGCGCAAGCAAATAGAGAACTCACCGAAAGGGGACATAAGGCGCTTACCCAGCAAGAATATCAGCAAGCAGTTATTCAGTATGGCAGATTAAATGAAGATCAGATAAAGATCGCGGGGATGGTAACACAGGAAGACACAGATATTGAATCTATCTTAAAAAAGTCGGGACTTTCTGAAGATGAAAAAACATTTGCCCGATCTTTGTTTGTTTTACATACCGCGAAAAGCGAAGAAGCGGCAAATAAACTTCTTGGCGCATTGGAACTCGGCAAACAATTCGCCAATCCTCTGTTTGCTCAAAAGGTAAAGATTGCCAAAGATGAACTACAAAGAGGGTTTGTTACATTAGAACAAGATTTGGCATTTAGAGAACAAAGTTTAAGAAACCAGCTTACCGATTTGCAGGCAGATTTAGCAACACGCGGAGAAACGCTCTCAATAGAAGAACGTCAACAAT
>Ga0137829_11091635_pt1 | contig 12050 bp, 11 predicted proteins | sample OV2TP2_FD_97737 | JGI IMG/M metagenome (GOLD analysis project Ga0137829, IMG submission 97737) | reverse complement strand
TCATCCTGTGGATGGTAATCACGACGCCGTTGTCAATTGCCATCCTGATCGACTTGAGCGTAGACAATGGAAAGTGGACAAACTCTGATCTCTTGGCGGTGGCCACCATGCTCATCTTCCCCAACTGACCCTGGAGGGATCGAAATTTGTCTTTGATCTCTGATTCTTCTATCAGGAACTGGACATAATCGTCTGTGACGTTATGATGAAAGTCCTTTACAGTAAACAGCGACGACACAACTGGAACTGCGCGCGAATAGTCGCCGTTCAGAAAAGTGGCCACTGAAATACATTGATGCTAAACAAATTAAAGCGTTCTCCTCGTACAGCCCTTGAATAGATTGGTTCTCGCTCAACAGAATGTAAAGTCTGCCCTGGCTCTCATCGTAGTGAGCCGGTCTTCTATCTACGAGGAAGCGGACAACAGTACGGCAGAAGTACTGTCGACTGTCACCTGTAAGGTTAAATAATCTGATTTGATCTCTAGCTTCCTGTTTGCAAACTGCTTTGCGAAAAGTTGGCGACTATGTCGTCCGCAGGTGCGAGGAGCAGGACCTCCCTGCGGTAATAGACATAAACGTGGCCACCCTTCCAGAGCACTATTCAGACTACTTTTTTGAGTCAATTCTCAGAGAGCTCCCCGAGGCATTTCTCGTAGCCGAGCTCGAGTACAAGATAGTCGGCTACATCATGTGCAAGATCGAGTTCGGCTTTTCCAACTTCCGCAAACTTGGATTTGTCAAGAAAGGGCACGTGGTTTCCGTCGCAGTGTTAGAACAGCACAGGGGCAAGGGGCTCGGCAAGGCACTGATGCTGGAAGGGATCAACGGCTCGATGCACAGGAAGAGTGATGAAATCTACCTAGAAGTCAGGGTAAGCAACACAGGAGCAGTCAAGATGTACGAGAAGCTGGGTTTTGAAACAAAGTCGAGGCTGCGCTCGTACTACAGGGACGGCGAGGACGCCTACCTGATGGCACTCGAGCTGGACTGAAAAAAGATTATTAAGTTGCAAGCAGCGCCATTCCATCCGTTATGAATCTCAAAAGGAGGGGCAGCAGAGGATCCGGCGCCGCCCTTCTCGCTATTTCCATCGTTGCTTTCATTCTCTATGCCTATTTTCTTCTAGGTTCTCAGTACGGCATCATAATACTCCAGTTCACCGTGCTTGCTGCGGTTGCCATTCTTCTGGCTGTGCTCGGGTGGATCGGTTACACGATGCTGACAGCACCGCGAACGGAAGATGACAAGCCTACCGGGTAACGGATACATCCGCGACTATTTGGTATACTCTCGGGCCCACTTCTCTCACTACTCGGATGCCCAGAACCTTGTGGCTGTATGACGCAAATGCTTCATGCGCATCCGCAAGGCCTGCTTCCCTGCTCTCCTTCTTGCCTTCCGACTTTATGTGTGCAAAGTAGTGTACGATCCCACCTCGGGGTTTGAGCGCGAGCACTGCAGAATTTGCGAATTCCCTGGCTTTCTCTGGCAGGGGCATGAGCACTCGATCGGCCTGCCCCGCGAGCCGGCTCGCGATCACTTCTTTCGCGTCACCGCACAATGATGCCACCCTATCCTGAACCTTGTTCAGCTTCGCGTTTATTTCACAAAATTCTGCTGCGGCAGAGTTTGAATCTATGCTGTAGACCCTGCAGGTCCTGTTGATCCGCGCTATTATAATCGAAAATGTGCCCACGCCTGCAAACATGTTGACGATTATCTCCCCGTCTCCAACCATTCTGGCGATGCGCTGCCTTTCCGTTGACAGCCGCGGCGAAAAATAGGTTCTGGCTATATCGACTTTGAACCTGCAGGAATGTTCCCTGTACTCAGTGACTGTCCGGTTTACTCCGGCAAGAAATTCCAGCCCGCGCACTCTAAAGTCTCCTCTTACAGGAGAAACCTGCGCAAACACTGACTTTGCGGTCTTGATTTTGTCAAGGATCGCCTCTGCGATGAGGTGCTTCTTGGGGGTCAGGCCGCCTGGGATCTTGATAATGACAATGTCTCCTATCTGGTCAAAAGCAGAATATACCTGCTCTGCCTCGTCATCGGCAAGTATACCGCGGAGAACCTGCTTTAGCATGTGTGGCATTTACTGGTTCTTCAGATAGTAATAGTTCCCAGAGTCTTTCTGCTCCCTGTCAAGCCTGCCGCCTGCCTTGTTGACTCGCGGCCTGCCGGTTGTATCATCGCGCCTGTATGTAATCGAAAGTGCCTTGAGGAAACGATTCATTCCTTCTTCCTTGCGCATCGGCTCAGTCGCAGAGCCTTCCAGTCCCGGCTTTCCCTCAAAGATCACGAGGGTGTCCGCCACAAGGTCGATCAGCTGCATGTCATGGTCGATAACGATCGCGGACCTTCCCTGGGCCCTGACAAAGCGCTGGAGGAACTTGGCCACCGCGATTCTGTCTTCCGCGTCAAGGAAGGCGGATGGCTCGTCAAGGGCATAGATCTCCGCCTGGCGGAGGAGTGAGGCCGCGACGGCTACCTTTTGCAGCTCGCCTCCGCTCAGATTCTTGACGTTCTTTTCGTACAGCTTCTTGATGCCCATTGGAATGATGATTTGTTCCTCGACCACTGAACCTTCGACGGGATTGTCGTATGCGGCATACATGAGCGAGCGTACATCACCTTCGTATTCCTGGGTGAGATACTGGGGCTTGTAAGATATTTTTGCACTCACATCGATAGTGCCAGAGTCCGGTTTGTCCACTCCGGCCAGCATTCGCATGAACGTCGTTTTGCCCAGCGCGTTTGCACCTACGATTCCGACTATCTCCCCTTTTCTGACCTTCCCTGCCGCTACCCTGAGCTTGAACGAGGGGAACGACTTTGTCAGCTCGGAGTAGCCTGCTGCCGGGACGTCCAGGATGACATCGTCGGTTGGTGATGCCACGTCGAATTTGAATGCCTTATCCCGGAATCGCACGTTTTCCAGCGGCAGGAACCCTTCAAGAAAATTGTTGATCCCGACCTTTGTGCTCTGGAGTCCGGACACAATGCCGTACGCACCCGGTTCCCCGTAAATGAGGTGGACATAGTCAGAGAGGTAGTCAAGAAGGGTCAGGTCGTGTTCCACTACCATCACGCTCTTGCCTTCCTGCGCAAGGTCGCGCATGACCTTTGCCACTGCGAGCCTCTGGTATACATCATTGTATGATGAGGGTTCGTCGAAGAAGTAATACTCGGCGTCTTTTGCGGCAGCGACAGCCACCGCCAACCTCTGCAGTTCGCCGCCGCTCAGCTGGCTGACATCGCGATCAAGTACGGCTTCAAGTCCAAGCTTGTCCACAAGTGTCCTAGCCACCTTGCGCTCGTCGTATTTTGTCAGCAGCTCTTTTGCCGTACCCTTGAATGCCTTTGGAATAAGATACACTAGTTGCGGCTTTATGCTGGCACGCATCGTTCCGGCTGCGATTTTCTCGAAGTGCGACTTTAGTTCCGTGCCCTGGAAGGATTTCAGCACCTCATCCAAAGGAACTTCATCCTCGCCGTACCTGCCGAGGTTGGGCTTCATGTTGCCCGACAGGATGTTGACGACGGTAGACTTGCCGATGCCGTTTCGCCCGACGAGGCCGACCACGGATCCCTTCTTTAGAGTGGGGAGCCGGTAAAACCTGAATGAATTGATTCCGTATTGATGAATTTTATCCTCGGCCAGCTCTTTGGCCAAATTTACAATCACAATGGCGTCAAAGGGGCATTTTTTGATGCAGATGCCACAGCCGGTGCAAAGATCTTCAGAGATGAGCGCCTTGCCGTCTTCCGGGCGCTGGATGATGCACTCGCCTCCGGTCTTGTTCACTGGGCAGTAGACTATGCATTCCAGGCCGCATTTTCTAGGCTGGCATAGCTCTTCGTCGAGCACCGCCACGCGGTGTGTATTTTCTGCCTCAGAATTGCCCATTTACGTATATTTTTTACATCGATCACGCTATATAGATACCGCCTGTAGCCCAACATGCGTACAAGATTTCTGCCGACGTTTGTTTCACGCATTCCGGATTTGAGTTCAGGATTATCCAATGTGGTGCCCTATGGGCCTCAGCGCCATCGGGACGCAACAAATGCCGTGCCGAATGAGGCGGCGCTTCCAACAATCAGTACAAATCCGACGCTCGCCCAGTTGACGTTCGGAAATATCAGTATGGGGAACCCTACGGTGCTGAGAAGATAGAGACCCGAGGCGGCCAGGAATATTCCTGCAATAATAAGACCAAACACTTTGTACATGACGGGTTTGATGTTCAAGAAACCAATAATACCGTTCAAGCTAAGAACAATTGATCTCATGCAGCACTTGTCTTCATTACTTCTCGGTAGTTCATCGAGCTTATGCGAAGTACAAAGTAGCAAGGTTAAATTAGCCCCCGGAAGCAGATGAGAGGATGAGCCGGTCATAGCGGCAGGGTGCGACCCGGTCCCATTCCGAACCCGGAAGTCAAACCTGTCGTCGCTGCTGTGTTACTGACCTGCGTGAGCGGTTGGGAAGCAGCAGTGCTGGCACCTTTCACGCTCCGGCGTTTTCTCCAAGGTGTACAGACTTTATCAGCCGCCTGACATTGAATGCAATCCGGTCCATTACGCTGAAGGCCGAGGCCACGCCTGCAGGCTCCCACGCCCTGGTTTCAATGACGCAGCAGTAATTGGAGGCCTTTAGCATTATCCTTTTCACTTCTTCTTTCATGATGGACTTGGAAAACTCTTCAGAGAGTGTGGCGTCCTTTGCCAGGATCTCGGACACGAGTCCGCCGCTCCACCCCATGCTTTCCACTTTTCCATTGAACAGCTTGTAATAGGGCCCTGCGTCCAGCAGCTTGTGAGCATTTTCATCCGCGTCGATGATAAAGTCGTTTTCCACGATGCAGTAGATGTTGTAAAAAGGACCCATGCGCACCACGTCCTCTATTCCCACATGATCGACGTTGCCGCTGAGCATCTTGATGAACCCATCAGAATTAGAAAGCCAGCGCTCAAAGTACGGCCTCCTGACCGGGTGCACGTCGAGCTCCATGCTTCCTATCCTGCAGCTGTATCCGTGCTCTTCAAGAGCTTCAACAAGATCGCCCAGGAGGAAGAAGTGCAAATTTCCATCACGGCTGCTGCGGCTTTTCGTCCTCCATGAGAAGTTTTACAAGTGTCCTTACGCCGAATCCCGTCGCCCCTTTGGGGTTGTAACTCCGCTCATAGGTGCCTTCCTGCGTCCATGCTGTTCCCGCTATGTCGATATGCACCCAAGGAAAGGCGCCGACAAAATTCGACAGAAACGCGGCGGCCGTGATAGCTCCGCCAGGCTTGCCGCCGATGTTGCGCATATCCGCGTACGTGCTTTTGATCTGGTCATGGAATTCGTCGTACAGCGGGAGTTCCCACATTTTTTCCCCAGTCTTGTCTGCAAATTTTCGGAGCCTGTCCACAAGCTGCTTGTTTGTCCCGACGATGGCTGCCACGTTTGCGCCGAGAGCCACAATTGCGGCGCCGGTCAGCGTGGCAAGATCTATCACAGCCTTGGGGCTGTACTTCGACGTGCCATACGCCAGGGCGTCCGCAAGTATCATGCGCCCTTCCGCATCGGTGTTCTGCACTTCGACCGTCTTGCCTTTGTACATCTTGATGATGTCGCCGGGCCTGTAGGAAGTGGACGACGGCATGTTTTCAACAGATGGAATAATACCGACGATGTTTACCGAAAGTTTCATCGAAGCGGCAGCTCGCATGACGGAAAGCACCACACAGCCGCCACATTTGTCAAACTTCATTTCATCCATTTTTTCACCCGGCTTTATCGAAATGCCGCCAGTGTCAAAGGTCACCGCCTTGCCAACTAGAAGATATGGTTTCTGCTGTTGAAGGTCTCCCTGAGCTCCGACGTATTCCAGGATTATCAGCTTGGGCGGGCTATTGCTTCCCTTACCCACTGCCACTATCCCTCCCATTCCCATGTTTTCGAGCTCATACCTGTCGATTACCCTGACCTTCATCCCGTTATCATGCGCAAGCGATGTCGCAATGGCCGCGAGCTGGGCGGGAGAGCAGTCGTTCGGAGGAAGGTTGCAGATGTCACGTCCAAAGTTAACTGCCTCTGCCACCACATTCGCCCTCTCTGCGACCGCCTGGAATTTCAGCGAGTCCGAATTTATCAGGATGGCAAGCTCCTCCACCTTTGCAGGCGGATCCTGGGTGGTGTCCGGCGCCTTGTACTTGTCAAACGAATAAAGCGCAAGCACGGCGCCTTCAGTCATTGCCTCGATGAGGCCTTCATCAAGATTCGAAAATTGAAGCATTGAAAATTCCTTTGCACCGAGCTCTTTTGCCTTCAGCGCTGCCTTGCCTGCTGAAATCCGGGCTGCTTCATCGGTGAATTTTTCGCGTTTGCCCAGTCCAAGCAGCATTATCTTTTTCATTGGCCCTTTGTCAAGGGTGTGGACAATGCTGCTTGACCCAAAAGTGCCCCGGAATTCCCTGTTCTCTAGAGTCTCCCTTATGGAGGCAAAGACTGCGGGGTCAAGTTCCTTTGATTGGGGAACGTCCAGCTCACCTTCAAAGACTCCGATAACAAGAAGAGAGGTCTGCTTCTGGTCTATTTTTGCCTTTTCCACGCTGACGTGAACCATGATGTAGTGACAAGGAACCAACTTTATTTTAAGTTTAGATGGATCCCTGGCCCTCTGCGGTCCCTTGAAACACGGCTCGGCGTCGTGGAAGCTAGTCCTGACCAAAAGGAAATATCGCGCTGCTGCTGAGCAGACGAACAAATCTCTTGAGGACGTTTGCCGGCGTGTAGCATGACATGCTACCACCGCTGTATTCGCATACCTTCTGGTATCGTTCTGATGAGCCGATCGATGGGCCTTGAAAAATTCCTATGACAATTTCCTTCGCGACCTGTGGCAAACCCGAGCGGGCTCCGTGGGCACCAGTCCTGTTGATTAGCCAGAACATTTTCGTCGAGTCGTATCCTGGAGGAAATATCATTCTCTTTGCTTCGTCGGCTTCCGCCGAGTAGTAGTGCCCTGCAATCCTAATCCATCCACGCGAAAGCACGCGTGCAAGACTCGCGACTTTCGTACAAGAATAGCACTTGTCATCGTATATCAGAAGGGGTCGCTTAAAGAGCGACGATATCGACGACACCTGTACATTTCTCGTGCCAACCTATTAAATCTTGGGAGCGCTGTTTCGCGCTGTTGTCTGGGAGTGGCATGGCGCGTACTTGAGAGATCGCGGTTGTGTTACAGTTCTACAGAGCTAGCTTTTTATTTTGCTGGAGAGAGCTTTTTGATGTCGCTACCTAAGGAAGACAGTAAGATGGGCTTTAACATGCGCTACCTCGATCTCAAGAGAAAAATTCGCGACGTTCGGATGTGGGCAATTCAGGGCATCGCCGAGGCCGGCTCTGGCCATCCAGGCGCTTCGTTCTCTGCGGCCGAGATAATGGGGACTTTGTATTTCAGGAAAATGAAACACGACCCTTCAAAGCCGTCCTGGGAGGAGCGCGATTACTTTGTCAATTCAAAGGCGCATTCCGCGCCCGGCTTTTACTCAACCCTCGCCATGGCAGGATACTTTCCTCCCGAAGAGCTCAGGACGCTTCGCAAGCTCGGATCAAGGCTTCAGGGTCACCCGGTGAGGCATTCTGATCGCCAGAAGGAACACAGTGTTCCCGGCGTCGAGTACTCTGGGGGCTCCGAAGGCATCGGTCTATCTGTCGGAATAGGGATTGCGCTTGCAAGCAAGCTGGACGACAAAGAAAACCGGGTTTATGTGCTCATCGGAGACGGGGAATCCAACGAGGGCCAGATCTGGGAGGCGTCAATGACTGCGGGCAAATTCAAGCTCGACAACATTGTCGCGATACTTGATCGCAACAGGATCCAGCAGGACGGATTCACAGAAGACATCATGCCACTGGAACCCACCAAGGACAAGTGGGCTGCATTTAACTGGCAGGTCTTTGAAGTGGACGGTCACAGAGTCGAGCAGATCGTGGACGCCCTCAACAAAGCTGCCCAAGTTCACGACAAGCCGGTCATGATAATCGCCAATACCGTCAAGGGAAACGGAATACGTCACATGGCAAACAGCCCGCAATGGCACGGAAAGGCTCCTCCCCGCAAGCATACGCCTATACTGCTGGAGGAGTTGGAGAGCGAGTGCCTAATAGCGCCCTCCATTATCGCAGGCGAGCGCGAGAATTACGAGGACAAGATAAGGAAGGTCGAGCGCGAAGGCGTGGACATGATACATCTCGATGTTATGGATGGGAGGTTCGTTCCGAACATCACCTTCTTCGCCGATACGATAAAAAAGCTGAGACGACTTACCAGTCTGCCTTTTGACGCGCATCTGATGATCGAAAAGCCGCTGGAACAGGTGCAGGATTACATCGATGCCAGGTGTGACATAGTCACTGTCCACGCAGAAGCCTGCACCGCAGACGAATTCAGAGAAATTCAGGGTAAGCTGATTGCAAATGGCATAAGCCCTGGCATAGCGATAAACCCTGCCACAGAGGTGCCAAAGTGGCTGTATTCATGCCTTCACGATCTTGACGTAATCATAGTAATGTCGGTCAACCCCGGATTTGCAGGTCAGAAATTCCTTCCTGAAGTGCTCCCCAAGATGGTGGCGGTGAACAAGAGGCTGAGGGAACATGGTTTCAAGGGCTATATCGAAGCAGACGGCGGGATCGACGCGACCACTCTTCAGCAGGTCTACGACGCTGGAGCAAGAATCTTTGTGACAGGCAATGCCGTCTATGGAGGGGTTGATATACATAGCGCGATAATTCAGCTGCGGCACAAGGCCGGAGTTGCGCTGGAACGCCGACTCCTTGAACACTCTACGCAGCTTGGTATCAGAGCGGACTGGATGAAGGCGCGTAAGAATATATTGATTCCATATGCAAGCGAACTTGGAATTGAGGAAGAGCTCCATGCTACTAAATAGCGAGAAAAAGACCGCTGACATGAGAGGCGCGTACGGCGACACTCTCGTGGAGCTCGGAAGGGATGATTCTCGCATAGTTTGCGTTGGGGGCGATACCACTGATTCTCTGAAGACCAAAAAGTTTGGCGACAAGTATCCTGATCGAATGTTCAATGTCGGTATCGCGGAGGCTAACCTTGTTTCAGTTGCCGCCGGCCTTGCGACGGCCGGCAAGATTGCCTTTGCAAGCACCTATGCTGCTTTCATCCCGGGAAGGTGCGTCGACCAGATAAGAAACACGATCTGCTATCCGTACCTAAACGTCAAGCTGGTTGTTTCGCACGGGGGGCTGACCGTGGGCCCCGACGGCGCGTCCCACCAGCAGATAGAGGACATTGCAAGCATGAGGGCAATACCAAACATGCGGGTGATCATCCCTGCAGACGCGGTCGCGGTCAGGCATCTTGTACGGACTCTGGCGAACACGCCGGGCCCTTTCTACATGAGGCTTGCGAGGCCGTCAAATGAAGTTATCTACGCCGACAATGCGGACTCGTTCGAGCTTGGCAGCGGGAATATCCTGGCAGACGGCTCCGACGCGACCATAATTGCATGCGGGCTCATGGTTGGAAGGGCGCTTGACGCTGCAAAGGCGCTCAGGGAAAAGGGGATATCATGTCGGGTTGTGGACATGTTTTCGATAAAGCCCATTGACGACCAGCTAGTCTCTAGGTGCGCCCGTGAAACTGGCGCGATAGCGACTGCCGAGGAACACAACATCCTAGGCGGGCTTGGAGGCGCCGTGTCCGAAGTGGTGACCGACACCTACCCGGTCCCCGTCAAACGCGTTGGAGTGAAGGACAAATTTGGCGAGTCTGCGCGCGACGAAGAGATAGAAACCCTGCTGGACCAGTACGGCCTGACCGCCTCGGAGATTGCCAAGGCAGTGGTAGAAGCAAGGAGCAGGATCAGAAAATAGATGAAGATCTTTCTTGACACGGCAAACATCGAGTCCATAAAAAAATACAACGACATGGGCATCGTGGACGGCATCACAACGAATCCGACCTTACTTTCAAAGGAAAAGGGCAGCCCTGCCAGCATAATGAGCCAGATCGTGAAGATCGTAAAGGGTCCCGTGAGCCTCGAAGTGGTAGCAACCACGGCGTCGGAAATGATTGAAGAAGCTCACAGGTTAAAGAAATACGGTCAGAACGTTGTCGTAAAGATTCCAATGATCTCTGAGGGCCTCAAGGCTGTCAGGAGGCTGAAATCGGACGGCATAGAAACAAACGTTACATTGGTCTTCTCCTCCAATCAAGCAATTCTGGCTGCCAAGGCAGGAGCAAGTTACGTCAGCCCGTTCATCGGCAGGCTTGACGATGCCGGTCAGGATGGCATGTTATTGATCAGGGAAATTGTTCAGATCTTTAGGAATTACGAGTTCGACACCAACGTGCTCGTCGCGAGCATAAGGCACCCACTCCATGTAATTGAGGCAGGCAAGATAGGCGCGCAGGTCGTGACACTTCCCCCAGACATTCTCGGCAAGATGATTTCACATCCGCTCACCGACAAGGGTCTGAGCAGCTTTCTCAGTGACTGGGAGAGGGTAAAGAAGGATAACCCCGGGCTCGCACTTTAGTCGTTGCGCAGGAGCTTGATGACTTTTTTTGGCATGTCGTGCAGCCTGCTTACAGAAATTGCCCTTTCATAGTTCAGGTACTTCAGGTTGTGGCCGATGCCGACAGAGTCGTTTAGGTTCCTGCCGACCCCTATAGCCACCATTCTGATGCCCGATTTCCTGTACGTCAACACCAGCTTTTTCACCGCGTCAAAATCAGACGGCTCGCCGTCTGTCAGCGTGACAAATATGTCAGGCTTGAAAGAATAAGTGACAGGCTGCAGCAGCGCATAGACCTCCGCCAAAGGTGTGCCTCCGCTGGCTTTGATCTGGGCCAGCCTTCTGGCGCTTATAACTGACCACTTGATGTTTGGAGGCTTGATGACCCAGCACTTGACCTGCCGTTTGTCCGTGCTGAACGCGTACACAGCAAACCTGATGCCGAGATAGTGGAGGGCCTCGCAGAGTGCGATCGTGGCCTGCTTGTATTCCAGCTCTGCATCGGCAATGCTGCTAGAGTGATCGAGCAGGATCGCCACCTTGGTCTTTATGGAGAGCCTAAAGTCGTTCAGAAAGGTTTTTGGCAGCGCTTCGACGTAACTCTCCACGTCAAATTCCTCCCCTGATTCTTCGTGCCTTTCAACCCACCCAGTCTTCCACTCGCGGAAAGCGGTCTTGACCTGTCGTATTAGGTCAGTGTCGTATATCTTGGTCTCATCAACGTCCATCTTGTCCGGCACGCTGAGGCCGATATTTTCTAGAGTTTCATAGCCCCTGTTCTCTGTCTTTCTGCTCTCCTTCACAAGCGCCTCGAATTCGTGGAGGATGTCATGCCCTTCGTAGATTTCTTTTGCCTTCTCTTGCACGTCTTCCTTCTTGTGGAGCACGCGAACCACCTTTTCGACCTGCTTTAACAGGTCGCTCTGGTTGAGCGACGCGCCAACCCTTGTCCTTGGCGATAGTATTGGGATAGAAACTAGCGGGTCGAGCTCGAGCATCTTGATCAGCGTTGGTATGTGCTGCTCTATCCAACCCGTGCCGTAACCTTTCTCGACCGCCTCTTTCACGATCTCGTTGGCAAATTCCGACGCCCTTCTGACCCTGTCGAACTCGCCGCCGAAAAGCTCGCCCTTCAGATATCCTGTCAGAAAGTACTGTGAGAATGCCTCGGCCACCTTGTACTTGCCGTAGATAGAGTTCAGCAGCTGCCTAGACATCCACGAAATCCCTTCGTTGAAAACGAGCTCGTTTGCCATTCCTTCCCATTCCCGCAGACCCAAAATTTCTACGCGCTTGGTTTCAACGGTATTCAGTACGAAGCCATACGCATGTTCGTAGCTTTGAACCTTGCTTGAGTAGCGCATCCGCATCGACTCGAACCACAACGTTACACGCCACTGGCGGTACTTTTGAAAGTCTGTTCCTGGATAGTAGCCGAGCAGTGGGAGAATTATCTGGTTCTTGTCCGGCTTTGCGCTGGGAGCTTTGTCAGG
>Ga0137829_11946762_pt1 | contig 12084 bp, 11 predicted proteins | sample OV2TP2_FD_97737 | JGI IMG/M metagenome (GOLD analysis project Ga0137829, IMG submission 97737) | reverse complement strand
CAGGGCAGGCCACGTGGGCCAGCGTGTCACCCTGGCTGGGTGGGTCCACCGCCGGCGAGACCACGGCGGCCTTATCTTCATAGACCTCAGAGACAGGGAAGGCCTGGTCCAGGTGGTGTTCAACCCCGCGGTCTCGCAGGGGGTCCACACCGTGGCCGCCGAGCTGCGCAATGAGTGGGTGGTCAAGGTCGAGGGAGGCGTGGAGCGCCGCCCAAAGGGCACCGAGAACCCACACCTGGCTACTGGCGAGGTGGAGGTAGTGGCGTCCGCCGCCGAGGTCCTAAACCCTGCAAAGACAACGCCCTTCTACATCAATGAGGACGTGGAGATAGACGAGATCCTTCGCCTCAAATACCGCTACCTGGATTTAAGGCGCCCTCAAATGCTCAAGAACCTGGTCCTCAGGCACAAGGTGGTGAAGTACATTCGCGACTTCCTGGACGCTCGCGGCTTTCTTGAAGTAGAGACGCCCATTCTTATCAAGAGCACCCCAGAAGGGGCGCGAGACTACCTGGTTCCCAGTCGCATCTCTCCTGGGAAGTTCTATGCGCTGCCCCAGTCTCCACAGCAGTTGAAGCAGCTCCTGATGGTGGCGGGAATAGAGAGGTACTTCCAGATCGCCCGCTGCTTCAGAGACGAGGACCTGCGGGCCGACCGTCAGCCGGAGTTCACTCAACTGGACCTGGAGATGAGCTTTGTGGAGGAAGAGGACATATTCCGGCTCATTGAAGAGCTTGTGGTCTCCATGGTGGAGACGCTGACGCCTCACAAGCGCGTGGTGAAGCCATTCCCTCGCATCACTTATCCAGAGGTCATGGCGAGATATGGAACTGATAAGCCAGACCTGCGCTTCGGGATGGAGCTGGCAGACCTATCGGAGATCGCGGGCCGCTCTCAGTTCAACGTGTTCCGCTCTGCCGTAGATAAGGGGGGAGTCGTGAAGGGCCTAGCCGTTGCCGGCGGAGCAGCCCTCTCTCGAAAGCAACTGGATGGTCTCACGGCATTTGTACAGGAGAGGGGTGCGAAGGGCCTGATCGCCATCGCCCTGGAAGGCGAGGGAGGCCTGGAATCTCTCACTATGGAGAGGATCCGCTCCGTGGTGTCCCGGCACCTGACCCTGGAGGAGGTCAAGAGCATCAGCCAGAGGCTTGAGGCCAAGCCAGGCGACCTGCTGCTGATAGAAGCCGGCGATGCTAAATTGGTAAATCTGACCCTGAGCCAGCTACGTCACGAGCTGGGGAGGCAGTTGAAGCTAGCGGACCCGAATTTACTATCCTTTGCCTACATTACGGAGTTCCCGCTTTTCGAGTGGAACCAGGAGCAGGGCAGGTGGGACTCGGCCCATCATCCCTTCACCAGCCTGAGAGAAGAGGATGTCTCCCTTCTGGACACAGACCCAGGCGAAGTAAGGTCCAGAGCCTACGACCTGGTCTGCAACGGCATCGAGCTGTCCAGTGGCAGCATCAGGATCCACCAGCGGCAGCTTCAGGAGAAGGTCTTCCGTATTCTCAATTACTCGCCCCAAGAGGCAGCGGCCCGCTTTGGCCATCTGCTGGAGGCTTTCGAGTATGGCGCTCCGCCTCACGGGGGCATAGCCCCTGGCATAGACCGCATCGTGATGCTGCTGGCAGATGAACAGACAATTAGAGAGGTTATCCCATTCCCCAAGACGCAGAGCGCCAGCGATCTGATGACCGATGCCCCTTCGGCAGTGGGGGAAGAGCAGCTCAAGGAGCTGCATCTGCGGGTGGTGCAGGAGTAGAAGCTTCGCCGAAATCCCTCACCCCCTCGATCCCCCTCTCCCGTCTCAGGCGGGAGAGGGGGAATAAAAAGTACTTGGGGGGCACCCCCAGACCCCCGTCAGAGGGGGTCAAACCCCCTCTGAACTCCCCCAAGCTAGAGTTTTGAGATAGGCTCTTAGTCCCCCCTTTCCCTTGAGAAAGGAGAGGGGGAAGTACGTAAATCTGGGGGACACCCCCAGACCCCCGACAAGGAGGGCTCCGCCCTCCCTGGACTCTCCCTTTTCAGCAGCCTCCTGGAGCAGACTTTAAGGGAAAGGGGTCTAACTGGATTTGGGCCCTGACGCAGAGGCTATTTTATTAGCGTCCTCGGCCAGTTTTTTTAGCTCCTCGGAGGTACGTTCAGCAACATCGGCCACTCGTCGAGCTATTTCGGCTAGATCGAACTGTTTCTGCAGATATGCCTGAAACTGTTGGTTAAGAGCGGTTATCTCGCGAACCCTGCTTTCCACCTCCCCAGCTTTCAAACTGAGGTCGCTTTGAAGCTGGGCCTCGCGCAGGCGCTCTTCCTGCCGGGCCTTCCTGCGTTGGAGGGCCTGGCGTACGCCCTCTTTGAGCTGCTCTAGTCTCACTGGTTTAGTAATGTAGTCGTATGCTCCAGACTTCATTGCGTCCACTGCTAGTTGCACCCTGCCTAAAGCGGTGACAAGGATAATACCTATATCTGGATCAGAGCCTTGCAGCCGACGGACCAGCTCGATCCCTGACATACCCGGCATGATGACATCCACCAGGGCCAGGTCTACAGCATCATGAGCCACCAGCTCCAAGGCATCCTGTCCACTAGCGGCCATCTTGCAAGCGTAGCCCTGCTCTTCCAGAGCCTCCTTAAAAAGCGACCTGATGCCTTCCTCATCATCTACTATAAGGATCTTGGCTTCCTGGCCATTGTTTCCCATAGCACCCATCTCCTCTAATAGATATGTAGAGGCCTGCTCTTGCCAAAAGAGGCTATTTTATGGTAAAGATGTAGCATGTTGCTCCTAAGGTGAGAACTGGAAGTCCAACATGATGAGGCCATTTAGTGTCATCCGAGCCATCCCCCTTACCCCCTTTCCTTCGGCTAGCTCAGGACAGGCTCTTTTCTGGAAGGGGGCAAAAATTGAAATTGGGGGACACCCCCAGACCCCCCCTTCGGCAAGGCTCAGGGCAGGCTCGGGGGCGCGGCCCCCTTGTAACTCCGTGTTATTTAACGGTCTATTATCATGACCAGCCCACCTACCATCCTGATAGTTGACGACGAACACAACGTCAGGGCTATGCTTTCTGAGTGGCTGGAGGAAGAGGGTTACAGGGTGCTGGCGGCTTCCGGTGCTGCCGAGGGGTTGAAGCTCTTCTTTGACCAGAGGCCGTTCCTTAGCATTGTAGACCTGCGGATGCCTGGGATGGATGGCTTCCAGCTTATCAGCCGCATCAGGGAGCTCTCCAGCACGCGAATCCTTGTCCTTAGCGCCCTGGGGGGCGACAACGAGGTAATGCGGGGTCTGGACGTGGGCGCCGATGAGTACGTGGTCAAGCCGGTCTCCCGAGGCCCCTTTTTGGCACGAGTGAGAGCGCTCCTCCGTTGGGAGCACCTGGATACAGGTGCTGATACGAAGTATGCCGATCTGTTGCTGGCTATGGACATGCAGGCCCACAGCGTCACCGTAAGAGGCCAGCCGGTGCATCTGGGCCCTCTGGAGTTCAAGCTTCTGGCCTATCTGGTTCAGCAACGACACCGCCTCATTAGCCACGAAGAGCTCCTTAACAAAGTATGGGGCACTGAGCTGGGTTCCCTGGACAGCCTGAAATGGTACATATCTTCTCTGAGGCGCAAGCTGGGCGATAACCCCGAATCTCCGTACTTCATCCTGAATGAGCCTTCTATAGGCTATCGTTATGTCCCCCCTGCGGCATAATAACAGGCAAAACGACCTCCACCATTGTCCCTTTACCCTGGTCGCTCTGCACGGTGACCCGCCCGTGATGCAGTTCCACGATATTTTTGGCGGAAAAGAGGCCCAGACCCGAGCCGTGCTTTTTTGAAGTATTGAAAGGCTCGAAAAGCCGGGCCATCTGTTGTCTCGGAATGCCCGGCCCATCATCGCGGATACTAATGCTCACGTAACCATCGGAGGTGCCAAGGAATACCGAAATATTTCCGCCCGGTGGCACTGCCTCTACCGCGTTGCTCACCAGATTGCTCAGAGCCTCACGAAGAAGGATGGGGTTCCCCTGCGTCTGCAATGAGCTCGCCTCATAAGTGCGGTTAACGTTGATTCGCTTAGTAGTCTGCGTGGTAGACATTCCGATAGCCTCTTCTAGCACTGCGACCACGTCCAGCTTCACATCCTGTTGACGGCCTACAGTCAGGAAGGCCTCCGATAGCTCGTTAATGCGCCACGCCGCCTGGAGGGCTTTATCTACCCTGTCTCTCAGTGGGTCTTGAGGAAGGAACCTCCTCTGTAGGCTCTCCAGCTGGCCACTGATAATGAATAGAGGATTCTTCAACTGGTGGCCCAAATCCAGAGTAAGGGCACCCAGTGTGGCGAGCTTGGCATGCTGTAATAGCTGTCCCTGAAGGCCCTTGACCTGCTCTAGGGCCTCCCCCAAACGGGCATTTGTATCGGCTAACCGAGAGAAGGTGAAGTAGATAATGACGACAGGGATAATGAGGGCCAGCAGCACCCAGGGGTTCTGTGCATACGCTACTGCCCCTATGTAGCCGAAGGCGAAAAGGCTTATCTCCGCCAGCCCATTCTCCCTGCTTCCCTGCCACCATATTTTGATAGGATTTAGCCTTAGCTGAATGGACACTGCCAGGGAGACCAGGGTGCTATTTAGCATGTACATGCAGAACACAGGGACCAGGACCGCCGGCGTCACTAGGTCGTTATCTGAGGCTATGAGGTGAAAAACCCAAGAGGCCGCCCCGTTGGAGAGGGCTGCCGAACCCGCGTTGAAGGGATACTTGTACCAGGGGAGGCGCAAAACCGGAGGCTTAAAGCGCAACCCAAGCTGGTAGGCCTGTCCCCCCACCACTGCCGCCAGGGCCGCTGCCCCTGGCGGCAGCGCTAGAACGGCTAGGAACAAAGGCGCAGTGGTCATCCCCGCCTTGATTCGCGGTGCCACAGGGAGGGGGAACAGGCCAGCAACAGCAATGGTCAGGATAGCCAGGCCTGTATTCATCCCGAGGGAGGCGTCCCAAACTAAAGGCCTAGCCAGGTAGATTAGCCACCAGGCCCCTATTATGAGAACGCCCAGGCTGAAGGCGAGAAGCTTGACGCCCGGGTCTCGCCGAAGTGCCCGGATCCCGAAGATAAGCCTCTCCATAAAGCTAGCTACTTCTCTACCGTCCGGAACGCTGGTGACCTTGGCCAACTGCCCAGTAGCCTTGCCATCTTACGGCCTGGCCCAGGCATTAGCAAAGGCCCTTCCCCTGCGTAGGACAGCCACTGTGCTAACTTCGCGCCGAGCACTAGCTCTTGGGTATAACACCAGAAAGGACGATATCATCTTTCAGGTGCCCAGAACCGCTGGCCACAAGTTTGCCGTTGGCATATACCCAGACCAAGACTTCATCCCCAACGGCCTCTTTGAGGTCGACGACCCGAAAGGTTGCTTTGAACTGGACGCCCTGGGTGGTAATGGATAGAGCCGCGCTAGGATTAAGCTGAACCTTCTCGTTGGGGGTGGTTGTGCTCACCACCATAACGTTTGCCTCCTTCGGGTGGCTAAACCGTATGTCGGCGCGGTATCTATCCTCATCGCCCAGCAGGGCTTTCCCCGCATCGTTGTTATTAACTTTCCATTTTAGCTGTACGGGAGTGCCTTCCACCTTTAACTGGGCGTTCCAGAACCAGTCCGCTGAGGCAGTCGACGGTGCAAGCAGCAGCGTCGTCAAAACCAGGATCACCAGCAACGCCGTTGTAGTTCCTTTCATAGATGCCTCCTTCAATTGAGCCGTTCGATGAGACGCGAAGATGATAACATCCCCCTTTCTCCTTCTGGAGCACTTTGGGTTTAGCTCCAGCTCTGTTGAAATCATGCTCTGGGGGAGGCCGGGGAGGGCAACGCCCTCCCCGGCGGGGGAACAACCCGATTGCGGAACCTCGTCGGAGGGATGCCTCCGAAGTTCCATATCGGGCGTTAGGCGGGTGGGAAGAAGACAATTGCCAGCGATGACGAATTTTAACAAACCCGCCTAGCTCGTAGATATTCGGTTATCGAGAAAATCTGGCCTACTGTGTAGGCGGCAGTATCCCCGAGACCACAACCGCTCTGCCCAGTTCACCCTGGACGGTGCCTATTATCACACCATTCGCGACCAGGTATGCTACAACGTTCTGGCCGTGCACCTTTTCCAAAGGCGTAATCAGGAATTCGGCCTGGACCTCTATTCCACGTTCAGAAATAGCCAAATCTTCAGTGGGAACGAAGTAGACTTCCTCGTTGTTGGTCATTTTGTTTATCAGCGCAACGTCGGCCTTCTGCGGATAGTAGTAGTTTACCAGGGCCGAGTAGCTATTGGGATTATGGTGGTTATCAGCCACTTGCCAGATAAGCCGCACCTCACTACCCGCTGTCTTTACGCGAGCGTTCCACCACCAGTCATCCGCGAACACAGCGCTGGCAGTTACAGCTAGTCCCCCCAGAACCATGAGGACCCCCAGGATCAAACCCTTGGAAAATATTTTCATCTGTTTCCTCCACTTTGAAGTTATGAATGGGTATCTACTCCTTGAATTTTGTGCCCTAGAGGGCAATATTCCTGCCCGCGAACCGCTAGCATTTTCCGATAGATTCTCACCCCCTTCATAGTACTCATAGTCTATATTCCATTGCCTGGTAAGCCTGAGCTATCCTGCTGGCCAGAACTTCGGCGAGATTCCTGGTGACCTTATAGCTGAGGGAGGAGAATTGAGCGAGAATGGGCCTGAGCCGTGGGCCGGCTATGGCTATTACCCGTGTTGGGGTCTGGCATATGGCCGAAGCTGTATAGACATGGGAGCTGAATAGGGCTGACCAACCGCAGATCTCACCGCTTTTTACCAGCTCTGTAGTTATCCTCACAGGAATGACGGCATCTCCTATGTTGGCGCTACGGATGAGTGCTACTGTGCCCTCAGAGATCACATAAAACCGCTCAGCAGATTCCCCCTGCGTGAATATGGTTTGCTGCGCCTCATAGCTCTCCTCGTGGCACAAGGCCGCTATCTCGCTCAGCTCAATCTCGTTTAGCGACCGAAAAAGGGGGCACTCCCGCAGAATGCCCATAGCACCTGGCGTTATCACTACGGCCCCTGGCTTGTCACTCCTTAGTCCTCTTTCGGGGCGAAACACAGACAGAAACTTGTACATGAGGCTTTTCCTTCTTGTCATATTTGACCGCAAGGCTATTTGCCATAATCCCCACCTCTAGATTAAGGATTATGGGAGTGAGGGTAGCGTGACGGAGGTGTGAATTGAGTGTGAGTTTGGCCTTACAATAAGCTTTCTGAATTTGACATATAGTTGGGTTATCTCTATCCTTGAGCCGCTATGAATTCAGCGGCTTGTCCTGCTAAGGGATGATAGTTCAGGATGGGCCGACGAGTTACGCGTGGAACCTTATGGCCAGAGCTAGACCTAGAAAAACATCACCAACGGTGGTGGCTCCTCACCCTGGGGAGCGCCTCTCCCATGTTACGGAAAACTACCTCCTCTCTCTCTACGTGCTGAAGGAGGAGGGGATCAGAACTACTCTCAGCCACCTGGCCGACTACCTGAGACAGCTTCCTGCTGGAGAAGGGCTGGGGACCTCATTGCCTTCGGTGGCCGGCATGGTAAGGAGGATGCAACGAGAAGAGCTGATAGTGGTAGGCACCAATAAGGAGATCTCGCTAACCGAGCGGGGACTCGTCCATGCTGAAGACATGGTAAGGCGACATCGCCTGGCCGAGCGGCTGGCTGTAGACCTCCTGGGGGTGGAGCTTCACAGGGCCCACGAGGAGGCCCACAGGCTGGAGCATGCCATCTCTCCTGAGCTTCAGACCAAGATCGCCCAGCGGCTGGGACAGCCCATGACCTGCCCCTTTGGCCATCCAATTCCTGGTAGTGGGAGGAGTCCGCACCCAAACGTCATCCCGCTTACCAAAGCCAGGGCGGGCGTCCCATATCTGGTGGACAGGGTGCCAGAGGAGAACGAGGAGCTGCTTAAGTTTCTCGTGGAGAACATCATCATACCCGAACATTCCGTCACCGTGAAGGAGGCAGCCCCCTACCGGGGCGTCATCTCTATGACGACCGAGGCGCGGGAGGTCTCCCTGGGCTATGAGGCGGCGGCGAGGATCTGGGTAAGGCCAATGGCCCCCTAGCCATAGCTTGCCGGAGAAGTTAGACGCACCGAGCGGTCTTGGTGAGTTCCGAGCAAAGGTGGAGAGTGTCCTCAAGGTAAATGACCTCTCCTCCTTTATCCCCCTCTGCACTCCCTCAAACAACAGTCTTCAGATAGTTTCTGGGAGGGTTGCAAGGCGGGGGCTTGCAAAATGTGGTATCATGCGACGCATGTTCGGAGTTGTTCTGGCTGCGTTGGCCGCTTGTGCCTGGGGGGCCTCGGCAATTTTCGTCAGGATGGGGACCCAGCGGCTCAATGTCACCATGGGCACCCTGATCTCCCTCATGGCGGGCCTGTTCTTCTCTTTGTCTGTAGCGTTGCTGGTGGCCCGAGACGCGCTATTCTCCGTCTCACTGGTGGCGCTGGCGTGGTTTGCCTTGATAGGGATCCTTCAATTCCCCATGGGCAGGTTCTTCAACTATCAGGCGGTAAGCCGGCTCGGTGTCGGCAGAAGCATCCCCTTGGTCTCTACAGCCCCGCTATTTGCCGTTGCCATAGCCATAATCTTTACCGGCGAAAGAGTGACTCCTTTCTTGATCGTGGGCGCACTGACTATCTTCGGTGGCATCTATTTGATAGTTACTGCCGGGCAGCAAAGATGACTACTCAAGCACGCGATGAAGTTGCGGTAAAGCCCAAGGGCCTGGTCAACCGAGCGCTGATAATCGGCTATTCCGTGGCCATAGGAGCGGCGCTTTCATACTCTGTGGCCCAAGTTCTCACGCGGCAGAACATCCAGTTGTTGGGGTCGCCTATCGTAGGGGTGGTCTTTACCGTCTTCTTCGGCAGCCTGGTGCTCTTGCTAATGAACATAAAAAACCTGAAGTTGGACTGGAAGACGCAGCGCAGGGGGATCCTCTATTACACCATAGCGGGGATCTTTGCAAATATCGGAGTCACCTGCCTGTTTTTTGCCTTACAGTCAGCCCCTGTGGTGGTGGTCTCTCCCGTTATCTCCATCAATCCGCTCATAACACTCGTGCTAGCCAGCTTGTTCCTGCAGCGATTGGAGCGGATCACCCCGAGGCTATACGCCGGCGCTGGCCTGGTGGTCTTGGGGGTTATCATTATCGCCTTGAATCAGGCGGGCTTGTTCAAGGGCTTGTTATAATTACAGGGCCATACATAGTGGTCTAAAGTTTCCAATGGTCAGCCTGGACTGGTGGGGTGTCATTCCGAACGCAGCGAAGCGGAGTGAGGAATCTAGGGCGTCCCATGCTTGCAAGGCATATGTTTGGCTCGCCGCTCAGGGCTCTGTAAGGCCAGGGGATACCCCAAGTTATCTAAATCCGACAAGTCGGGGCTTCAGACCGAATGAGAATGGCGGGATTTTCCGTAAGCCAATCTTCGCGAGGGTGAGGGATGAGGGGTGGCTCAGGGTAACCTCTGCACAGCGATCTTGGGCAAATGCAGCAAGAGCAGATCGAACACCATCATGGGGCTTGCGTTTTGGCTAAGCTGTCGCTGCGCCTCTATTAGGCGATGTATGAAGTCCGCAGCCTCCTTCGGCGACAATGAGGCTGCCGGCACCGTGAGTTCTGTTCCTGCATCCGGCTCCGCTGACAACTCCCTTGATCCTGTTTGAACCAGCAGGACTTCCCTCCACCATGAACGCCAGTCCTCTAGCAAGTCCTGGACTCTAGTTCGGTCCGCGTAAAAGCCTCTTTGAAGGCTACCGGCAAAGGAGAGGCGCTGAATAACATCCGCCTCTAGCAGCGAAACCAGCTCCTGGATCTTCTCCTGGCGATGAGATAGCAATGCCTCGTTGGTGGCTGCCTCAATGGCCCAGCCGATCCTTCCCTCGGAGAGGCGCGCTAAAAGGGATGCCTTATCCTCAGCCAGCGAGAATTTCCGCATAAGGCCGTCTCTTATGTCAGCCTCCTCTACGGGGCCCAGAAGGACCCGCTGGCAACGAGAGCGGATAGTGGGAAGGAGATCGTTCTCGCTGACCGCCAGCAAGAGGAGGAAGACCTGCTCTGGAGGTTCCTCCAGGGTCTTTAGCAGGGCGTTGGCGGCTTCACCGCTGAGGTGCTCGGCGCCATCAATAATATAGACCCGCGCCCTCCCCTCGAAAGGCTTGAGGCTGGCGGTCCGCTCCATCTCTCTAACCCTATCGATGGCGATCTCCTTGATGTTGGCGCCGCTCTGAGAGGGGCCGAGGCTTATGACCTCCACGTCTGGGTGGGTGCTTCTTTGGATCCGCTGGCAGGTGCTACAGGTTCCGCAAGGAGGATTCTCGCCCGGGCAATTGACCGCCTGGGCCAGGATGTTCGCCAGGGCGGCTTTTCCAACCCTGGGAGGGCCTACGAAAAGGTAAGCGTGGGCTAGCGAACCTACGGCCAGGCTTCGCTGTAGAAGACGAACAGCCCTGGCGTGCCCAATGATCTGCTCCCAGCCGCCAGGCATGTCACTCCTCGTCCCATAGCATAAGGTCCTCAAAGGTCTGGTGACGGCGAATGACCCTGGCCTTGCCATCCCTGAGGAGAAGGACGGGCGGTCTCAAAGAGGCGTTGTAGTTGCTGGCCATGGAGAGACAGTATGCGCCCGAGGCAGGAACGGCCACGATATCTCCTGGTTCCAGCCTGGGCAGCTCTATATCGCGGATGAGGATATCGCCCGACTCACAGAACTTTCCCGCCACTGTAACCTTTTCGGACTCGCTGCTGCTGAGCTTGTTGACAATGAGCGCTTCATACCTGGAGCCATAGATGGCAGGGCGGATGTTATCGCTCATTCCGCCATCTACAGACACGTAGCTTCGGACCCCTGGTATGTCTTTTCTTGCTCCTACTGAATAGAGGGCCACTCCTGCCCTTCCTACGATGGCTCTTCCTGGCTCGATAATGAGGCGGGGGAGCGGGACGCCAATGGAATGGCATGCCTCTTGCAGGGCCTTGCATATAGTTTGGGCGTAGCTGCTTACAGGCGGGGGAGGAGTGTCCAGCGTGTACTGAATGGCAAAGCCGCCGCCGGGGCTGAACTCCTGCAACGGGAAGGGGTGCTTTTGCATGACCCCTTTTAGCCAGTCGAAAGTAACCTGGATAGCCTGAGCATAGGGCTCTGTCTCGTAAATGGGAGAGCCCAGGTGAAAGTGTATGCCTACCAGTCTTAGCGAGGGAGAGGCCACCACCCTGGCGATGGCCTCTTCGGCCTGGCCGGTCTGGATAGGAAAGCCGAACTTGCTGTCCAAAACGCCGGTGGTAGTGTGCTGGTGGGTGTGGGGGTCTACGCCTGGCGATACCCGGACCAGGACCTCTTGCGTTATGCCCTTGCTGCGCGTAGCCTTCTCCAGAAGGGATATCTCGTGGAAGTTGTCCAGAACAATTCTTCCCACTCCCAGAGTGAGTGCCTTCTCTAGCTCTTCGGCGCCCTTGTTGTTTCCGTGGAAATAGACCCTGCCCATGGGGAACTCCACCGCCTGGGCGATGGCCATCTCGCCTCCCGAGACCACATCTAACCCCAGACCTTCTTCCATAAAGATTCGGGCCAGGGCTTTGTTGATGAACGCCTTGGCGGCGTAAATAACCAGAAGGTCCGGGTGAAGATTCCCAAACTCCTCTCGAAACCGGCGGCACTGGTTGCGGAGGGTGACCTCATCGAAAAGGTACACGGGCGTGCCGAACTCCCGAGAGAGGTCCAGCAGATCGCACCCACCTATGGAGAGTTGGCCACTAGCTGACTCGGAAGCTGTTTCAGGAAAGAGAGCTAGCCTGTCCAGCATAACCAGATTCTAGTACTTGCCTGCGTAAGTGCGCGTTAGCATGAAGATCTGCAGGCGCTTTCTCGAACCGTCGAACCATCCCCCTGTATCCCCCTTCCTTTTCGAGCCTGTCTCAGAATGTTTTGGTGATGCGAATTCCGCTATCATGGAAGGCGTAATGCGGGATAATGTATACCTTTGTTTGCCCAAAACAGCGTCTTTCGGCGAAC
>Ga0137829_11615592_pt1 | contig 12105 bp, 8 predicted proteins | sample OV2TP2_FD_97737 | JGI IMG/M metagenome (GOLD analysis project Ga0137829, IMG submission 97737) | reverse complement strand
GGTCAGTATAGGTGATGACTACGGGAATAGAGCGATCTCCTACCCCCTCAGCTTTGAACTTATAATGCGCCGCTCCATCTTCACTTAGTTGAATTTTTTGACCGCCAATTGTAATTGTAGGAGCAACAGCTTTGCTGAATCCCCCTACGCCAGCAATTATCTCTATTTCCTGCCCAGGTAACACATTGGTTGAATTTGCTACTGCTAATGCTGCCAATGCATCTGGTACCAATTTAACTTTCCCAACCTGCTCATGACAAAAAGTAACAACCTTATTTTCCGAAGTCTTTACATCATTTTGAAACTTGCTGAGAATGGTAAGCGCTGCCACAGTTGGTACCATATGAAAATAAGCTGCATCCCACGTTCTGTTGCTCTTGGTTCTTGTTTTAGGCATGTCCGTGTTTATGGGCAGTGAAATGGCAAAATACTTAGCTACATCCGGATCGATATTGAAAATATTCTTTTTATATTCCTCCAGCTTCTGCTTGAGTTCCTTCCCTGCTCCTTTTTCCACCATTACATGGGTGGCTGCCTCCAGGTTATCCACTCCCCGGTCCTTGCCGGAAGCCGCGTCATATTTTGCAATAGATGCAATTCTTTTTTTCAGCCCGTCGATATATTCATACAATTCTTTAGAATAATTCTGTACCTGCTGAGCTTTGGGGTACCATATTTTAGCCCGATCAGCGGTTCCCGGTTCCGTCATCTTTTCTTTTAGCGAAGTCATTACTTCCTGCGTAGAAGCAGCGACAACTTCATTCGTCTTTTCCAGACTGTTATTTACCGTTTTAAAGGCATTGAGGATCTCCGATGATACGTTCAGTGCTAGCAGCGCTGTCAGTACCAGGTACATCATATTGATCATCTTTTGCCGTGGTTCACGTGGTAAAGCCATGATGTTTATGGTTTTGATGCTCCGCCTGTGGCGGAACGATTAACTAATGGTGTCAAAAAAAATCACGGATACGGATTTCGTGTTCTTTAAAACGAAATCTTGTTAACCCTTTTTATGCCCTGCCCTGCATAGCGCTGAGCATGTTACCGTATATCTGGTTCAGGCGGCCCAGGTTGCCTGCCAGTGCAGCAATCTGGTCGTGGGCTTTCTTGGCATCATCCACACTGCCCGACATGGCCTCAGAAGCCTGTACCAGGTTGTTGTAAAACCTGTTCATGGCCTTCAGGTGATTATTAGTATCCTGCAGCTCCAGTTCATAAATGGTATTGAGCGAAGAAAGATTTTTGGTAAGCGTCTGCACCTGTTCATGAAAATGCCTGGTGTCTTCGGCCGCATTATTGAAATGCTGAACCGTATTGGATGCGCTGGCATAAGCTTCTTTCATTTGCATTATTGCCTGGGCAGCTTCGCGGGTTTTGGCCGTATAATCGTTGGTTGCCGATATGGCATCACCCACATCACTCATTTTATCCACGGTGATGCCGAGCTTTTTAAAATTTTCACTCAGGCGGCCGAGGTTGGCCGGTGTGATGTCCGCTGCGGTAAGCATATCTTCCAGCTTGGTAAGGGCCGGGTTACCATTGGCCCCGGGTAAAGTAAGCGGAGTGGGCTTAAAGTTGGGATCAAGATCCGGGTGTACATTGATATCCGGAAAATAACGCTGCCAGTGCGGCTCCTCAGGAGGAGGTACCATGAAGGCCATCACACAAAAAACAACGACCTCAGCACCCAGACCCAATGTAATCATGAAGTCGGCTGCAGGCCAGTGACGGATTTTAAACAATGCCCCGAGAATTACCACGGCAGCAAAAAATGCAAAAATAAAGTTGAGGACTACCTGACCTCTGTGTGTTTTAAAGAACAGCATAACGGGTTCGTTTTATAGGTTATAAAAGATTTTAAATATCCGGCAAGTTAGTTACTGGTAAGTATCTGAATTAACAAGCTGATCTGCGCTTCAATTATCTTTTGCGTCCTTTTTGAGGAGCAGCAGGTAAGTCAATTACCCTGCGGAAACCGATATAAGATTTGGTTGAATCCTGATATTCGTAAGTCCTGGTTCCTGTCTGCAGGTAATAGCCTACGTCTTTCCAGCTTCCGCCGCGGATTACTTTTCGCTTCATCAGGGGAGGATCAGTATCCTTGGCATTCCAGCGAACATCGGGGTTCAGGTCGTGCTGGAAGGTAAATGAACCTTCATAGAAAATGGAAGAGGTCCATTCGGCTACATTGCCTGCCATATTGTACAGTCCGAAATCATTAGGCCAGTAGGCATCGGCACGAACAGTGTAAAAACCTCCGTCTTCAGGATAATTACCACGGCCGGGTTTGAAATTGGCCATCAGGCAACCTTTCTTATTTCTCAGGTAATAATTTCCCCAGGGAAACATGGATTGCGAACGACCACCACGGGCTGCGTATTCCCATTGGGCTTCGGTGGGCAAACGGAAATCAGATTCCTGCGACCTGTTTTTGGAATAAAGAAATGAATTAAGCAAATGAGTGCTCCATGCACAAAATGCATTGGCCATTTTCCAGTCGACACCAACCACCGGGTAATTGCCGAAAGCAGGGTGATTGAAATAACGTTTGGTCATCGGCTCGTTGTAGGAGTAGGCAAAGTCACGAATCCAAACAAGAGTATCGGGGTAAATAGCCACCTTGATTGTGTCAATAAACATGGATCTCGGCTTATTGGCATTTTCACGTTTAGCAGCTTCTTTCAGGTTGAAAACTTTCTGGAAGTAAACCAGTTTCCGGGGATCCAGCTCTACCGTATTGAAAATTCTGTCATCGGGCGGCAGTACCAGGGGAGTCTGTCCAATTTGCTCAAGGAATTTCGGGTCATTCCATTTTACTGTTTTCATTTTTGCCCAATCCACGTATTCATTCCCGTCTTTCCCGGTCTTAATATATTTAAGTTCGGTGGCGACTACTGAATCACGAACCCAGTGTACAAACTGGCGGTATTCGTTGTTGGTAATCTCAGTGGCATCCATCCAGAAACCACTGATAGAAATGGAACGGTTTCTTGCGCTGAAAGCATAGGCGGGGTCTTCGTCACTGGGGCCCATATGAAAAGTTCCCTGCGGAATATAAACCATGCCCGGGGGCTTTGGTAAAACATACCTGCCTCCCAGCGATACACCATGCACCTGGCCATCGTTGGGAAGGCTTGTGCCTTTATCTTTTTTCTTACCCAATATACCGCAACCGGCAAGCACACTGATGGCAGCCAAAAGCAGGAGGGAACTGTAAAGGTTTTTCATTTTCATACACTTAAAGGGTAAAGGACAAATATAAGATTTTGAAAATAACGCAAACACAAGGATAGTATTTATTTTTATTAAACCAAAGCCTCATTTACGAGGTAAAAGTTCTAACGGGTTTCGGGCTTCGTTATTGTATATCCTACCAACTAATTTTTAATTATTTAGACCCAATTAGCCGCATCAATTCTGCAACGCCTGAAACAGGCTTGTGGCAGGCATAATTCCGGCATAAATAAATGCCAACTTCATCGCCTGCTTTCTTACCGTACAAAAGTGGAAAAGGGCTGCTTTCATCGTAGCCGGCCATTATTATTTTATGCGGAATGTAGTGGTTAAGTACCTGCGAAAGTACAGGGGCTGGCTGTCGGGCTACAATGGCAATCTCAAAAGTACCTTCTGTTATTTCGAGCAGCAGGCCGGCCCAGGCGCCAAATGAAGTGGGGTACCGGGAGATGGCTTTTGCCAATGAACTGACAGCCTTCAAACTTTTTTCTTTCCATCCGGGCAAGTCAAAATAAAGCGATAGGCGGTAAAGATTATCAGCCATCACGGCATTGCCCGAAGGTTGGGCCCCATCATAAACTTCTTTTTTCCTCAGCAGGATATCGCCCTGGGTTTTGTTGGTGTAAAAAAAAAGATTTGTTTCCGGGTCACTGAACTGCTCAAGCACATACTCAGATATTTTTTTGGCTTGATCCAGATACCGTGTTTCACCCGTAACCTCCTGTAGTTGAATCAAAGCCTGGATGAGAAAAGCATAATCATCAAGAAAGGCTGGCTGTTTTGCTGTATTATTCTTCCAGCTGTGAAAAAAATCATCTGAGCCGGTTTTTGAAAATTTGCTGAGCAAAAACTCCATATTGCTTTTGGCCAGTTGCAGGTACGCTTCATTACCGGTGGCGGCAAAAGCCTTGCTGAGCGCTGTATTCATCAGGGCATTCCAGCCGAGCAGAATTTTATCATCGGTTTGCGGTCTTACTCTCCGGCTGCGGTTTTCAAGCAAAATTTTTTTGCCCTGGCTGATGATTCTACGCAGCTCACCGGCCGGTATATTTTTTTCCCGGCAAAAAACTTCTTCACTCATTTTTCTCCAGGGAATGTTTTTCCCTTCCCAGTTTCCTTTGGCGGTGATATCGAAGAACTGGCAAAAGATAGCGGCATCTTGCTGCAGCAGCTTATATAATTCTTCAAAATCCCACACATAAAATTTCCCTTCCTCGCCTTCGCTGTCGGCATCAAGTGCTGAATAAAATCCTGATTCATCATTCATCATCTCCCGTCTGACAAACTGAACGGTTTCATCAATCACTTCTTTGTACCGTTGCCTGCCGGTAACCTGGTATGCTTCACTGATGACGGATAAAAGCAGCGCATTATCATAAAGCATTTTTTCAAAATGTGGAACCAGCCATTCGGTATCAGTAGAGTAGCGGGCAAAGCCGCCACCCGCCTGGTCGTAAATACCGCCGTCAATCATTTTATCAATACTGAGCAGCGCCTGCTGAAGGGCTTCCCTGTTTTCACTAACATGAAAATACCGCAGCAAATATTGAATAACGAATGTCTGCGGGAACTTGGGCGCCCGGCCAAAACCTCCCCACACTCTATCAGCAGTCTTCATTATGTTTTGGAAGGTTTCATCGGTTTTTTCTTTTGTAAAAAAATTTGTTTCAGGCGCCTGCGTCAATCCGAAAGCGTTGGATTGAATAAGATGTTCAGTTAGATTTTCTGCCTGTGCATCTATTTCATGTCGTCGTTCACGAAAAGCCTGGCTTACGCCCAGCAGCACTTCCTGCCACGAAGGGCGGTTGAATGCTCTGCGGGGCGGAAAATAAGTACCGCCGTAAAAAGGTTTGCATTCGGGAGTTAAAAAAACATTCAGCGGCCAGCCGCCACTGCCGGTCATGGCCTGCACTGCATCCATGTACACATGGTCAAGGTCGGGTCTTTCTTCACGGTCAACTTTAATGTTTACAAAATAATCGTTCATGATGCGGGCTGTAGCTTCGTCTTCAAAGCTTTCTTTTTCCATAACATGACACCAGTGGCATGCCGAATAACCGATGCTAACCAGCAAGGGTTTGTTTTCTTTTCGTGCAAGTTCCAGCGCTTCCTCACCCCATGGGTACCAGCTCACCGGGTTGTGGGCATGCTGTAGCAGGTAGGGGCTTGTTTCTGCAATTAGTTTATTGGTAAACCGATGCATATTGCCGGTGAAGTTCGCACAATTAACTTTCAGCAAAAAGAAAAGGCGCCCATTTCGGCGCCCCAGGTTTTTTCAGTAATAATTTTATTTTTTCTTGCTTGCCAGGATGTATTGTTCCAGGGCTGCCACCATGCTGGGCGCCTGCGGTTGCGGAGCTTTAATGTCAAGAGTAAGTCCTGCCTCCTCCACTGCCCGCATTGTATTGCTGCCAAAAGCGCCTATTACTGCTCCGTTTTGTTTAAACTTGGGCAGATTGTCAAAAAGACTCTTTACGCCGCTGGGAGTAAAGAAACAAATGACATCATATTCTTTGCCGGCCAGTATTTCTTTCACATCGTTGCTGAGGGTGCGGTACATAAAGCCCAGCACAAATTCGCAGTTGTTTGCCTTCAGCCAGTTGCAGATTTCGTTGTCCTGCTGGTTTTCGGAGCACACATACAGAAATTTTTCGTTGCTCTTGTGCTTATTGATTACTTCAAAAAGGCTTTTGTTTGTACCGTCGGCGCCGTAGAAAACTTTTCTTTTCCGGTACAAAATAAATTTCTGAAGGTAAAGAGCCACTGCTTCGGTGATGCAGAAATACTTGGTATCCTGCGATACATTCACTTTCAGTTCTTCGCAGGTGCGGAAGAAATGGTCAATAGCGTTGCGGCTGGTAAAGATGACACCAGTGTAATTCTGGATTTCAATTTTCTGGCGGCGGAATTCTTTTCCCGGAATCGGTTCAAGTCGAATGAAGGGGTGGAATTCAAGTTCGAGATTATACTTTCTTGATAATTCGTAGTACGGCGATTTATCGCTTTCTGGCCTTGGTTGGGTAATCAGAATCCTTTTCACTTGCTTGGCTGATGTCTCAGCTTTCCCGTTTTTTACCATACTGGTTCGGCTAAAGTTGAGCGCAAAGTTAATAAGTTCTTTTAAAAAATTACCATTAACAACTTGTAAATCAGCAGCAGGGGTATCAACTCAAATGCAAATACATACAAAATGAAATGAAAAGAGTTGAGCTTTACCTCTTTACGTACTGCCTGGTACGATAAAATAAACCGGTAAATGAGCAGTAACGCAATAGCAACCCATGATAAAACGAGAACTCCGCTATACAAGGGTTCCCGGGCAAATGCAAGCAGCAAAAGGAAAGGCAGCAGCATTATTCCCAGCATTTTGTTGATGATAAAAACAATAAAGATGTAAGAATCGGTGGCTTCTTTGAGATTAAAAAGCCAGCCGGTAATTTTCAGCCCGATAAATTTTACCAAATAAATGGTACTTAACCCGCCGGCACACCAAAGGTATTGCAGCCAGAAATTTTCTGTGACCGGGATTTGAAAATGCTGCAGCAGGAAATTAATGTACAACCCGGCTGATAAAACAAAAAAGCCATTCATAAATACAGATGGCAGTGGCGACTGAAGCAACTGTTCCCTCACCTGTTTCTGCTTCAGCGTGGTGCGGAAGAATACCCGGAACAGGTCGGTAAAATATTTTTCAAATGCCCGGCGCAGCAGGCCAAACAGCAGGAAAAGAAAAACCAGGTAATAAAAAAGAAGTTCTTTGCCGGTAAAGCTTTTCTTTTCCCCCTCCTTTGTAAAATCAATTGCCGACACCTTAATTTCCTTTTTTTCCTGCAGCGAATGGGGCGACAGTAATGCCCGCTGCGAATCATTCGGCAGCAAACTATCTGTTATAGAGGATAAAGAATCTGCCATAGCTGTGAAATCTTTTATCCTTAATGAATCCAGTTTACCCGGAATGTTATCTTTCCTAATACTGTCTTTTTTTGCCACAGCCGAACCGGCCTGGGCAAAAATTGCTGCCGTGAATAAGCAGCAAAACAAAATCAGGTAGCAGTGCTTCATGCAGGGTACAAATGTATTAAAGCCGAGGTACGCAAAAAAAAAACAAAGCACCCGGTTGGGTGCTTTAAATTAGATAGAAGTTTATTTTACTTTGAAACAATACATATGTGTTCGCTCATACTCACTTGGTGTATATCCCGGTCGGTTCTGTTCATAAAAATATAAGTGCTGATTGGTATTGGCAAAAGTGATTGAAAAGCTTGCTTTGTCGCATTTGTTTCTTTTTGTATAAACATTGGCCGCATTCCCTGGAGAAATTGAAAAAATTCCACTTTTTTTCGGAATTACTCCCAATTTGAAACGATATTCATTTCCAACCTCAACAAACTTGTAATCCCTATTTTCATTCGGCAAAAGGTTATCTGGTATGAATTCACCAAAAACTAATTTATAGTCGAAATCAAAAACAGCACCTACTCCACCTGGAACACTTACTGTTCCGCCTGTTAATTCAAAAATTCTTATTGCAATTCCAAAATTTTCAGCGCCCCTATAATCAATCATAGTGCCTGAAATAGCATCCCGCAGCTTTGTAGGGCAAATTAGTTCAAACCAAATAGTATCGCCAATATTAATACTGTCTAAATCAGGAAATGCTTTTATGTTTGTTTCAAAGGAATAAATGGTAACATTGCAATTTAATCTCTTATTGCATGTAGAATAAATTGAAAGATACCCAAAGCATACCAGCATGAAAATCCGAACCATAATCTTAATAATTATATTGTCCAAATAATGCTATTACCTGCGCTGCCTGGTTATTATTATTTTCTGCAAGAAGCCTTACACGGTATTGTGGCATTGACCTGATATCAATATCCATTGCATTAAAGAACTGTTGATTGGTATACCCGTTAACAGCATCAGTAATGGGATTGAATTCATTTCTTGCATCAAATAAATCATTAAAAAGCCCTTCAGGTATCCATCGATGGGGATCCGTATTACTACTTGGATCAAATTCTTCCATAGCATTCAAATGGCTTGTAAAACCTGTTGGAAGACCATCACTAAATGTTATTCCCTGATTAAATTTAAAAGTTGGGAATCCGGTATACCTGATATCACAAAATACCTGCGCCACATGTTCTGCCCAGCTTTCCGCCACACTGATTATTTCAGAATGCGGACCGTCTGTACCGTCCCCATATGGATTGTTAACTCCAAAATTAGCAACTATTGTGAATGATTCTGCCATGACAAGATCATTCCACCAGTTATCTCCCACTTTATTAAAATGAGCTGCATGAGCTAACTCATGATACATAAGATCTTTTACGCGGTTACTGGCCCAAACGCTTTCTGTCCTGTAGCCGAAACCCATATCGATTTTTCTAAATAATAACCCATTTAAAAGTAAGTTGTAATAAAATGCTCCCATACTTGTCAGCGGTTCGGCTAAGTAAAATCTAAAAAACTCACCGGAGGGCATTCCTGCATTAAGACGTTGTGAGCTCATTGTCGTCACGCCAGAACTTCCTGCAAGACCCAACCTGGTAAATACAACTTTCATTTTTTGTGTTGGCAAACCGCCTGTTAATTGACCGGCAGCCATTTCATTAAACTCCAAATAAGCATTCATAAACTGGGCTGCCCACCAATGACGATAAATCCTTCTTGGCGGATTATCGCCCCTTTGGAATACATGATTAATTCGTGTAAGATCTCCTGCAAACACTCCCAGACCTCTTTTTATCGGCCACAATGCCTTAAGTAGTGAATTTCCAAACAAACCACTTGCACGAAGATGATTATTAATAAACTTCACAAATATATTTACCCTATTGCTGAACTGTTGATTGCATTGAAAATGTCCTTGATCATCCGTATAAACTGTTTCAATTCTAAACCAGCGTCTTGCAACAACTCTAACTCTTCTAACAGGTACATTTTGATCTATGTTTGAATCCCATACTGTGATTATACCTGCCGGTCTTCTCAAGTTTATAGGATTTCCACCACCACCACCTGTACTGGTTGTATCGCAGTTCGGGTCCAAAGGATTTTGGCATGGTGGAATTCTGTATTCTACACCATTGCAGGTATCTGTCGTTGGATTTCCTGTAATCCTAAAAGCTTCTTCCTCAAGCCATAAATCTTGACCCGGAACATATAAATCGGCAAGCCATTCATAAATTATTCCTGCTGGCGGTTGAAAATCTGGGGCAACGACGGTATAGAACCAAGGGTTTTCATTCGATCCAATGTTGGGATCTTTATAAAAGTCACCTTCTATTATTACATCATAATTAAGAGGATAATCAAACAACTCAATATCAAGATTAAGTAATAAATCCATTTGATCCTCATCCATTGGCCGAAACCTGATATATTTTTTATTTACCGAAATTCCTGAAGCGTGTCCATAAAGATTTATTGAAGCCTGCTGCATTACACTTACTGAATAAGGATTGCCAATTAACTGATTTCCCAAAATGGTTTGATATTCTACAGAATCATAATTATTGTCATTTTCCAAAGGTTCCATGCAAAAGCCGGTGACCCTCTTCCTATTGGCGACCCGGTTGGAAATTCCTCCAGTATTATTTCTTTTTCCAGCGAAAGTTTTTTACATGAAAGCACAAGTAAAAGCAGAAGTGAAACGACGCAGATACCCCTCGCTTGGGAGGGGGATGAAAAACAATTTTTTCATAGTAGTTTTTTAAATGGTCAACAATACCATTAAGATACAATAACTGAACAAGGAAAGTCAATACCACTTTCGTGGTATTTTATGCTATAAAGTTCGTCAGAAATAATTCACAAACCCGAAATGAATTTTCGATTGACGCAGGTTGAACGGCGTGTCATCTCTTGTGCCCACTGCCCAGGCAAGATTGAAAATGCCGGGCTTTGTTTCCAGCGCCAGGCCAAGGCCCGTGCCGAAATAAGTGTGGCTGTATTTTGAAATGCGGCTGGTGTTCCGGGCCCAGCCGCCATCAGTAAAAACAAAGAAAAAAGAATTCTGGCCAATCAGGTAACGGTACTCCAACGTAGCCACTGCATACTGCGACACGTACTGGCTTTCCTCATCAAAGCCGCGTAGCATTTTATAACCGCCTACCTGGAAAAGCTCGTTGCGGAAAATATGTTCGCTGAAAAAGGCACCCCCGTTAATTGCTGTTTTTAGTGTGCCCTGCCTGCCTAACGGAAAATATTTTGCTGCTGTACCGGCTAATCTAAGCTGGTAGCTTTTCAGTTTTACCGTATCATACAGTGCAGCAAAATCAAAACCCGGATCGGAGGGATCTTTCAGTTCCAGCACTTCGTTATTCTTTTTTATTTTTTTTGTACCCGTCGAGCCGCCCAGCCTGTACTCATAACCGCTGCGGGGATTGAAGCGGTAATTGGTAGAAATTTTTTCCAGCTCCACGCCCAGGGCCAGTGAACTTACATCGGCAATATCGGGTAATCTTTTGGTGGCAATCACCTGCGCTTCATTGATGCCGCCCTGGCTGATGATGGTCTGGAAATTCTGAAAGAAAATTTTTCCCGACTGCGATTCGGAAAGCACATAGCCGGCGCCAAGGTTAAGATTTATGTTCAGGTAGCTGCTGTCTTTGCGCAGCATGTCGAAAGCAAAATCAATTCCGAAAGGTGAACTGAACAGATAAGGATGCCGGTAAAAAATATTCAGCCGCGGCGATTTCACCTGCAGCTGCTGCCAGTTGAACCCCAGCGCCTCGCCGCCGCCGAAGGCATTGCGCAAAAGAATATTGGCCTCGCCGGTAATGAGCAGTTTTTTTGAAGAGAACTGATCGTTGTTTGGCAAAAAACCAATCAGCCCGTTTACCTGACTGCTGCGCCGCTGCTTCAGGTAAAGATTCAGCACCGAACCCGTGCCCAGCAGATTCATATTGGAAGGCTGCTCTTCCTGTACAAAACTCAGCTCCTGTATTTTTTTGGAAATGCGCAGCAGCTTCTGGCGGTTGTAAATGCTGCCGTTCGGAATTTCCAGGTAATGCTGCAAAAAATTGCTGGAAATTTTTGCATTGCCAAATACCCGGATGCTGTCAATTTTATACAATGGCCCTTTATCTGTTTTCAGCACGGCCGTCACGCTGTCTCCCTGCAGGTGCAGGCTGTCAAGAAAAATTTTTCCGAATGGATAGCCATTGTTTTCAAGATAGTCCAGCGCCCTTTCCTGCAACGATTTCAATTTTTCAAAATCCATGGGTTTGCCTGCAAACAGTTTTTCATTCCATCCCGCTGCTGAAAGCACCTGCGGATCGGCAATGGCAGTATTCAGCTGCGCCCACCGGTACCGCTTGCCGAGGTATAAAACAATAGTTGCCGAGGCAGAATCAAAAAAAATACTGTCAACCGATGCGGTGACAAATCCTTTTGCCTGGAGCAGGGCGGGTAATTTATTTACATACTCAATACAGGCGAGCCGTGAAGCAAATACGGTTTGCAATCCGGCATCATTGATTAAAAATGCGGAATCGCTGTCAACCGGTATTGCGTGCAGCGGATAGCCATTCTGAGCTGCGGATTCTTTTGCAGAAAAAAGGGAAATACAAAACAGCAGTATTGCCGGCGCCAGCATTCGTATTTTTGCAGATGCAGTCATTCAAAGGATAGTCAAAAATATTCAATTAACACCGTAATTCAAGTTGGCAGGCATTTACATCCATATTCCCTTCTGCAGGCAGGTTTACCTGCCGGAAGTCAAACTGAATAATCTTTAAAACATGGCGGGAGTTTACATTCATATACCCCTCTGCAGGCAGGTTTACCTGCCGGAAGTCAAACTGAATAATCTTTAAAACATGGCGGGAGTTTACATTCATATACCCTTCTGCAGGC
>Ga0137829_10852695_pt1 | contig 12114 bp, 10 predicted proteins | sample OV2TP2_FD_97737 | JGI IMG/M metagenome (GOLD analysis project Ga0137829, IMG submission 97737) | reverse complement strand
ACACCAGTCTGCGGAGGCCGCGGCCATCGTCGGCGGATTTCTGCGAGAGAAACCAGACTACCCGGTGCGGCTTCGCCAGATCATTCTGCAGTCGGCCGACGTTCTGTTCCGCGTGGTCCGGATTGCTGAGGGGCCGGCGCTGAGAGACTGAAGAGCGGATCCGCCAGGTCGGCCGGCACCTTCGATTCGACCGAACCGTCATCATTGGGTCGGCGTCCTCAACCAGGAAGTACTTCTCCTTGCCTGACGTTTTTGACGGTCCGAGGTCGTATTCCAGCGAGGATTCAACTGCTGCCACGCGAGTGGAAGCCGGCACTGCGCTTGCACGCCACGTCGCATTCTGCCCAGGATTGCCCGCACTTTTGGTTCATGAACGTCGACGATGAGTGATCAGCTGCTAGCCTACTTCGCGGTGAAGAAATGACCGCTCAGCAAGCTATCTTGTCGCGATCCGGCGGCCGGCTTGCTGTCCGGTCGTTTCATTCCGCCGATTTCTCGATTCGTCCTACGCGGTGGTCCGCGCCCGCGCGAAGGTTGCGGTGCTCACCAGGTTATTCGCGATGACGCCGAGCCCGACCCACCGCTTCATGCCGTCGAGACCATGGTAGCGACAGCGATCGAGTCCATGACGTCGTTTCAAGACGCTGATTCGTCCTTCCGAACCGACGCGCCAGCGTTGGCCGCGACGGAACCACCGTTGTCGTTCGTGCGCCCGGCAGGCCGGCGATTTCGGCCCGCACCGCGGCAAGATCACGCGTCGGACGCCGCGATCGATCGCCGCCTGTTCATTGCGTGCCGAGCTGAAACCTCGATCGGCGGCAGCGATGTCCGGCGAGCGGCCAAAGATCGCCTGATGGCGATCCAGTGCGGGCGTCCACAAGGTAACGTCGGCCGGGCGCTTGATGTGCACCTCATAGGCCGTGATGATCTGGTGCTCCGATTCTTGGACCGTCACCAGCTTGCCAAACTCGTTCGGCCTCGCGATTTTCCCTTTGCGGATGATCTCCGTGTGCGGCTCGAAGATGCTCAGCACCTTGTCCGGCACGTGCGTGTCACCGCGAACGATTCGAGCCCTTGTCTGGGCAAGAATCCGCTCGACCATCGGCCGCATCTGGCGCAACTGGTCCTGCGCACACCGCAGCGACCGGCGAGCATCCGGCCTCACCGTACGCAGACGGTGACCGATGCGACGGACCATCGTGGCCGCGTCGCGGACGACGGCCCGCGTGGTGGCCATCAGCTTCCGATAGCTCTGCACCAGCGCCGGACGCATCTTGGGCGATCGGGCCGCGTACCCAATGATCAGGACGCGCCGCATGACACTGCGCAGGCGATTCCGCACGCGACCGGCTGGATCGCCCAAGGCCGTGCTCGCGCGTTGCATCGTCCGTGTCAGCACGCGCACGCTGTCTTGCAACAGGGTGCTATCGGTCGGGTAGTGCACATTCGTTTGTACGACCGTGGTGTCGATGCGAAATCGACGCCCGTGCGTGACCCCAACACGCTTCGCGACTTCAACGACTTGGCAATGCAACTGCTCGATGACCTCCGGTCCCAGCGCTCGCGCGATCTTCAGGATCGTCTTCGCGTCGGGCACGTCGCCGGCATCGATCCGCGTGAACGATCGGTACACCAAGTTGGCGCGGACCTCGTGCTCGAGGTCGTCATAGCTCCAATCGAACAGATGCTTCAGAATCAGCATGCGGATGACAACCTCCGCCGGCGTGCCGAGGCGGCCGCGACGTCGACTCTGCGGCCAGCGTCGTTCGAGCCCTTGGGCCACGACCTCAATCACGGCCTCGTCCTCGAGCAGTGTGTCGATCTTCCGCAACCAGTCGGGCCACAGTTTGTGCCCGTCGGGCAACAGCACTTCGAACAGACTCCGTTCGCGCTGTCGACGCTGAACCATGCCCGCTCCTTTGATGAGAAATCATGCGCGGGCAGTGTAGTACGACCGATCGATCGAGGCAACGCAGAATGAACCATTTGGTCACGGCCGGCCGCCGGCCATCAGTACAATTCAACGACTTACGCGGTCATTTCTTCACCGCGAAGTAGCCTAGTCCTGAGCAGGACCTTGCCAGTCGCTAAAGGGCATCTGGCAAGCGACTGCGGGCGGGAGGTTCAGCGTGCATAAGGAAATGGAGCTTTCATGACTGCGCTCAGACGGGGGGGCCTGCATGCACTGGTCGGCTCTATTGTGGCGCTTGCCGGTGAGGGTCTCCAGGCGCAACCCCCGGACCGCGTCCGCGTCATCATCGGCCTCCAGCAGCAGCCCGGACCGAACGAGCAGGCCCTGGTCCGCGCGTTCGGCGCAACGATTCGACATGTGTACTGGCTGGTGCCTGCCATCGCGGCCGAGGTCCCACAGTCGGCGATTCAGGCCCTGCGCAACAATCCGACTGTCACCCGCGTCGACGCCGACGTTCCGGTGTACGAGATCGACGCCGAGCTCGATGCCGCCTGGGGCGTGAAGCGCATCGGAGCGGGCCTGGTGCACGATGGAGGGAACAAAGGCGGCGGAGTCAAAGTCTGTGTGATCGACTCGGGAGTGGATTACACACACCCGGACCTGGCCGACAACTTTCTGAGTGGCTATGATTTCGTCAACGCCGACAACGACCCGTTCGACGATCGTGGCCATGGCTCGCACGTGACCGGCACCTTGCTGGCCCGGGACAACAACGCGGGCGTCGTGGGCGTCGCGCCGGATGCGTGGGTGCTCGCATACAAGATTCTCGACCAAAACGGCCAGGGCTTCATCAGTGATGCGGTCGCGGCGCTTCAGGAGTGCATCACCGCGGGAGGCCAGGTCACCAACAGCAGCTTCGGCACACAATCCGATCCGGGGGCGACTGTCAAGGACGCCTATGACGCAGCTGAGGGCCTGGGGCTGGTGAATGTCGCGGCCGCCGGCAACCGCACGAGTCTTTTTGGAACCTGTACGACGGTCGCGTTCCCGGCTCGTTACGGTTCCGTGATCGCGGTCACCTCGGTCGACTCGAATTCGAAGATCGCCAACACTTCGTGTCGGGGCCCTGAGGCGGAGCTTGCGGCGCCCGGCGTGAACATCAACTCGACCGTTCCGACCGGCAGCTGCGCGTACTGCGCATCGAGCGGTTATCGCACGTTGAGTGGGACGTCGATGGCGTCTCCACACGTCGCTGGGGTCGCTGCCCTGGTCATCGCGTCCGGCATCAGCGATGCCAACGGGAACGGCCGGACCAACGACGAGGTCCGACAGCGCTTGCAACTGACGGCGGACGATCTCGGCACCGCCGGGCGTGATTCGAACTATGGATATGGGCTCGTGGACGCCGATGAAGCGGCCCCACCTGCGCCCCCGAGTCCCCCGGCTGCACCGAGCAACCTGACCGCGACGGCCGTATCATCGAGCCGGATCGATCTGAGCTGGCAGGACACCTCCAACAATGAGTCCGGCTTCAAAGTTGAGCGTTGTACGAATTCCCCGTGTAGCGATGCGTTTGTACAGATCGCCAGCGTGGGTGCAGGCGTCACTTCGTACTCCAACACCGGACTGCAGGCATCCACGACGCACACGTATCGTGTGCGTGCCTTCAACGCCGGGGGCGACTCTGACTATTCCAGCCAGGCGTTTGCAACGACCCTGGCCGGCGCCGGCATGACGCTGTCCGTCGTGGGCTACAAGGTTCAAGGATTGCAGAGGGCCGACCTGACGTGGAGTGGTGCCACGTCGACGGATGTAGACATCTTTCGTAATGACGTGCCGATCACCACGACCGCCAACGACGGGTTCCACACGGACAATATCGGCTCACGGGGTGGTGGCAGCTACACCTACAGGGTCTGCGAAGCGGGAACGAGTAACTGCTCAAACGACGACACCGTCATCTTCTAGTGTCGGCCGGTTCGATCGTCGGGCCTGTCGCGATCCAGATGTCAGGCATGTCGATCCTCGCGGCGCCTTTCATGCTGCAGGCAGTGCTCTCGTTCACAACTGTAGCCCAGGGCCCTGTCAGCGCCATCGACGAGCCGCGCCAGGTCGTCGTTCGCACGGCCGCTGAGTGGCAGCGCCTCTGGAGGACACACAGCCCTGAATCGCCGGCTCCCTCAGTCGATTTCACGCAAGGCATCGTGGTCGGCGTGTTCCTGGGAGCGCGCCCAACCGATGGTTACTCGGTGCAGATCACCTCTGTCCGCGAGGAGGACAATCGCCATGTCGTCGAGTACCGTGAGCGCCGGCCCGATCCGGGCGCTCTCGTCGGCCAGGTCCTGACCGCGCCGTTTCAGCTCGTGACCCTTCCCCTTCCCCAGAAGCTCGGATTCGTCGAGTTCAAGCGCATTGATCCCTGATGTCCGCGTGGGTTCCACGCGAATGTCCTGGCAGCCAGTCGGCAGGCGCGCTCACGCAAGATTTCGTATTGAATCCATACGCGATTTCGGCGAAATCTTGGCGGTGCACGGAGGCCGGGCCATCGAACCGTTTCCGTCAACCTCGCTTATCAGCCTCTTGGAGCGCAAGATGCGAACTTTGATGATGTGGCAATCCCAACGGCGGTTCACGCGCTCCTTGATGCGCGTCCTTGCACTGACGGGCCTTGTCGCTGCACCGCTCGTGCCGGGGCGAAGCGCAAGATGACGGATGACCAAGTCGAAGCCGTCGTGATCCGGACGCTGGAAACGAAACCGGCGGGCGCAAATCCAGGCCCTGGACCGCACCCAACCGGTGTTGCCCATGCAGCCGGGCCAAGTGGAGCGCCGCACGCACGATTACAAACGCCACGGCACCACGAGCCTGTTCGCGGCCTTGGACACGAAGACCAGCCAGGTCCTGACGCCGTTTCATCAGCGGTCGAAAGACCGCCGATGAGATCCTCGCGAGCATCGCTCGATTCGCTCAGCGGACGGCCGACGCGCACGCGGCGCAACATGTTTCAACCATCGTTACGGCACACTACCAATCTATAGTCGCTGCAGGGCGCCGTCCGGTTCATTGCAGAGAGCCTTCTCGGGCACTTTCTGGCCCGGCTGCGGCTGCCCTTCACACCGCGTCGTCTGGAGGACGCACAGGACGCGACCATCACCTGGATGGCAGGATGCGCAGCCGCTTGCGTCCACCAACCCGATAGGTTTCAAAGTCGTCGTGGTCGATCGTGAAGACCGTCGAGAGCACCTCGCGCTGCGCCAGGTGGACGAGCGTTGCGTCCGCGAAGTCCATCGGGCGGTCGTGGTACTTGCGCATGAGCGCCTCGATATCGGGCAAATCGCGATCGGAGATCGGGAGCACCGTGATTGCGCCCGAGCGGATGAAGGCCCACGTGAGATCCACGTCCTTGCGGTTATCACCTACGAGATGAAAGAGCTCGGCCAGCACGGCGCATGATGTCGAGAGTGGCAATCGTAGCTGCGCGAACGCATCACGACATCGTTCATGCCAGGGATCGCTGCTATCGAGAAGCGCCAGGACGGCGCCGGTATCGGCAAGCGCCCTAACGTGCACGGGTGTGCCGCCGCGTCAGTCGCGCTCTGACGAGTTCACGAACTCGCTCGCTGCGCCGCCCACCGCCGGCAAGGCACCCCAGAAAGCGTGCTGCCCGGGCGTGAAGACGGCGCTGGTGTGCGATCTCGGACTCGCTTCCGTCGTTCGTTGAACCGAGGTGATCGGCCACAACGTCGTCCAGCAGCCGAGCGACGCTGCGACGGGTGCTGCGCGCCGCCTCCTCGAGACTGGCCTTCGTCGCGGGAGAGACCCGCCACGTGTACACCTCACTCTTCCGGGCCATGCGTTACAGTGTAATGCAAGCGCGGGCGAGAGGCAACCGTGCCATCGAGGGCCTGAGGATTGGCGTAAATTGATATCGTCCGAACTCCCCAGGACGCCGTCGGACGCAGTGGCGGCGGCGACATTCCAGATTCTGAGCCAGCACTACGACCCTTGAACTGCTCCTTGGCTCCGGCTACCACCAGCCATTCGTACGAGGTACTTTGACAGGCAACCGTCGCCCCATGGAACTGGAACTCCGTTGGAATCACATCACGGTGCTGAGGTAGCTCGACGGTCTGCGGGCCGCGGCGTCGGAATCGACTAACCGGATCGGTCTTCGCACGCCTGACTCGCACGCTGCAATGCGCCGCTTCGTGCGGAAAGATTTCGGCGACGATCCCCGTCGAGCGAGCTCTCAGCACAGGCATCGCACACACTTGGGACCTCGCGCGCAGCGACCCTGGCGAGAACCTGCAATCGCTCAGGTTCTGGCGGACAGGCGCCTCACTTCGTCCGCCCACCCCTGGACCACAACGATCTGTTTGGACGTGACCCTGTCCTGGTCGTCGTCCCTGATCATCAGGAAGCGCCTGCCGTCGGCCGTCACGTCGTAATTGGATGACGTCGCTCCCGGAGGCCCGCACGAGGCGCTCATCCCGTGCGAATAGTGCGCACCCGCTTCCGGCGTCACGGCCGTGTAGGCGATGGCGTGGCCATCTGGAGACCAGGACTCCGCGCTTTGTGAGATCCCCTCGGCGGGCAGTTGGGCCGCTGGACGGCTCCTGTCCGCCGGCATCTCCCACAATTTGAAGCCAGCCATTGGCCCGGCGCGGTACACGAGCTGGGTGCCGTCTGGAGACCAAACTGGCCAGTGACTCACCCCATCGGTCGTCATTTTCGAGAGCACGCTGCGGGCGAAATCGTAGACATAGAAGTCGTGATTCGGACCCTCGATCTCGATGGCGAGCTGGTGGTCATCCGGCGAGATGCGCGGATGCAGGTACGATCGGGGCGGCAATCCAAGCGGTTCCGCGCTGCCGTTCCGGTCCACCCACACCAGAGTGCGCCCGCCTTTGTCAGCGCCGCCGGGCACATAGACGAGATCGCCGCTGGCTGAGATATCGAAGTTGGCCACGCCCGAATTCACACTCATCAGTACGCCTTCCAGGACGGTGACGGGCTGGCCTACGACTGCGAGCGCCTCTGGGTCACAACGAACCGCCAGCAAATTGCCGGCGCGCGCGTACACGATGTGGCCGGACGGCGAATACCGCGGGTGCGTGCCCCCTTCTATCAGGGTTTTTCGCTGGCCGGTCCTGGTATCGAGAACGGCGACGCGCGCGTCATCGAAAGTCTCGGCATCCGCCATCGCCACTGTGAACAAGACCGCTTGGCCTCCTGGGAGTGCGCAGGGAAACTTGTGTATTCGCTCGCCCTTGGCGAAATCGATCGTGGCGGCTTCCTGAGGCTGTCCGCCGGCGGCTGGGATCCGCATCAGACGGCCGGGACTCGCCGCAATGAAATAGACGGTGTCATCGTCCGCCCATGCTCCTCCGGCAAAGCCGTCGACGATGCATAACGTCACGGGCGCCCCACCGCTCAGCGCAGCTTTCCGCAGCTGGTTCCGTCCGCTAGACGCTGAACCAAATAACTGCCTATTCCGGCCATGATGAACGGCCATTCCGGGGATCGTGATCACCGATTCCGGGCAAGCCGATCACTCATCGGAGCGAAGCGACGAAATGGATGGTCGTCTCTGGGTCCTTCCTGCGCAGTGGCGTCGTCATCTTACGCTCTTCTTTCTTCAGTGATAGACGAAAGTACAAGGCCTGTGGAGCGTTGTGGGCGGCGCGTTCTGGGCGCCGTCCAAAGACCTTGTGGGAAACGCGTTCTGTGCGTTTTCCACAGGTCTGGCACGATCCACAGGCTCTTCGGCCGATCGGCGACCGCACAGGAGGCCCCAGGCACGACGATCGTCCGGCGGAACGACTGTACTACGCCCCCCCATCGCCGGCACGTGCGTCCTCCCGGTCATCCCTTCCCTTTCGCGCCGCGTCGTGTGGCAGGGTCCCGCATCGTCGGCCCTTTCAAGGTGAGACGATGCGCTTGATGGATGAGGCGGTCGCAAATCGCGTCCGCGACGCTGGGCTCGCCGATCGCCGCGTGCCACGCCGTCGGCGGCAGCTGGCTCGCGATGAGCGTCGACCGGCGTTCGCTGCGATCTTCCATGACCTCCAACAGGTCACGGCGCTCGGCATCGGTGAGCGCCGCGAGCAACCAATCGTCGATCGCCAGCAGATCGAGCTTGGCGAGTTTCGCGAGGAGCCGGGCATACGATCCATCGCCGCGACTAACCGCGAGCTCATGGAGCAGACGCGGCGCCCGCATGTAGGTGGCCGTGAAGCCGTGACGGCACGCGCTCTGGACGAAGGCCGACGCGAGCCACGATTTCCCGATTCCCGTCGGGCCCGTGATCAGGAGATTGTGGTGATCCCGAATCCACGCACCCGTGCCGAGACTCAGGACGACGTCCCGATGCAGGCCGCGCGGCGTGGCGAAATCGACGTCCTCCAACGACGCCGGATAGCGGAGCTTTGCTTTCCGCAAGCGTTGCGTCAGTTTCCGTTGCTCGCGCGCGGTCCATTCCGTGTCGACCAGTAAGCCGAAGCGGTCGTCGAAATTGAGTTCCGCGTACTGGCTCGCGCCGCGTTGCTGGTCAAACGCCGTCGCCATCGCCAGCAGATGTAAGGCGTGGAGCTTGTCGATTGTCGGGTGCGTCAGCATAGACCTCCTCGTAGTAGGTGGCGCCGCGCAGGTTCTCATGCGTCAGCGCGGGACGGGCAGGGGCCGGCTCTTCGAGTGGGAGCCGATCCTGCTGGTGGATCAGAATGTGTTCGACGGTGCGGTAGCGATAGGAGCCCAGCCGCTCCGCGCGGTGACACGCGGCCTCAAGCCGATCGGCCCCATGGACGCGGCCGAGCCGCATCAGCCCGAGGCACGCGCGATAGCCCTGCTCCGGATGCGGACGGCGTTCCAGGAGGCCGGCCACGAGCCGGCCGGTCGCCGGGCCGCTCTGTTCGGCCCACGCGATCAGGCGGGAGGGCGTCCATTCGGCGTGCGCGCGATGCGCCTGCGGCATGTGCTCGAGCTGCGTCGCAAACCGACCGCGGCCAGGAAGGCGCGTATGTGAGGCGAGGCGCCGCCCGTTGAACAGGATTTCGACCGTGGTCTGCGTGAAGCGTGCCTCAACGTGTGCATGCACGAGCTGATACGGCACGCTGTAGAAATTGTGATCGACCTCGACGTGATAATCGATGTTCACGCGACACGGCTTCCATTCCGCCAGCTCGTACCGCGTGCGCGGCAACGGGAGGAGCACCGGCCGATCGATCTGCTCGAAAAGCACGCGCCGGCTGACGCCGGTGATTTTCATCGGGCGATCGTTGATGACGTCGATCCGCTCGCCGATCGCCGCGTTCAGATCGGCGAGCGTGAAGAACGTGCGATGCCGCAGCGCCGCCAGCACCCAGCGCTGGGCGATCAGCACACTGACCTCCACCTGGGGTTTGTCTTTGGGATGCGCCGCGCGCGCCGGAATCACGACCGCCCCGTAGTGCTGGGCGAGCTCGCCGTACGTCCGGTTGATCTCCGGTTCGTAGCGATCGGCCGTCGTCACGCCGCTCTTCAAATTATCGGGGACCCAGATCGCCGGGCTGCCCTGAAAGTAGTCCAGCATGCGGACATGTGCGCCGATCCACGACGGCAGGTCCTGGCTGCGCGTCGCCTCTGCGTAGATCAACCCGCTGGCGCCGAGTACGCCGACGAAGAGTTCGACCAGCAGCTCCTCGCCGGTCGTCGGATCGACGAGGTGGGGGCGCGTCCCGGAGAAATCGACAAACAGCTTCTCTCCCGCGCGATGCACCTGGCGCATCGACGGCTTGAGCGCACGCGCCCATTGGCGATAGCGCGCACAGAATTGACTGTAGCCGTAGCCGGTCGTCTGCGCAGCGCGATATTCCTGCCACAACAACTGCAACGTGACGCCCGGCCGTTTCCGTTCCTGATGCAGGTGGGCCCAGTCGGGCACCGAATACCCGAGCGCCGGATACCGAGGCCGCGCAAAAAGCCGCGCTTCGAGCGCCGCGTCGTCGAGTTCGTCCGGCACCGGCCAGCCCACACCCGCCGCCGCGGCCCGCTCCAAATACGACGACACCGTGCCCAGTCCCACCGCACACGCCTGCGCAATCGCGCGGTGGCTCAGGCCGGCTTCACATTTCAGGCGAAGTATGTCTCGGAGTCTTCTCATCAGTAGTCTCGTGGCTGCCATCCAGGGGCCCCTCCTTCGGGAACCCCTCAGGATCGCTCACGGCTACCGACGAGTGTTCAGCCTGCCCGGAATCGGCGTTCACGATCACCGGAATCCGTGTTCACTATGGCCGGAATCGGCGTTCATGATGTCCGGAATCGGTGTTCAGCATCGGGCGGAATCGGTGTTCACCTTCGACCGGAATGGGCGTTCACGATGGTCCGGAATACGCAACAGAGAATCTGGTCCAAGCCGCGCTGGCAAGCGGTCTCTATGCGGATGTCCATGCAAGACAACGCCATCGCGGTGGCATTCGTTGACACGACACCAGTCCGGTCGCCGCTGTTCGAAGCGATTCCGAACCGGCAATGCAGTCGATCTATCTACGACGGGCATCCTTTAGCTGCGAAAGATCTCCGCGCGTTAGAGGATGCCGCGCACCACGACGGCGTTCACGCGATCGTCCTCACCGCGACGCCGGAGATTGAGACCGTCTTGGAGTATGTGACGCGAGCCAACGCGATCCAGATCGGCGATCCGGCGTTCGTCGCCGAGCTCAAGGCGTGGATTCGCTTCAATGAGACTGAGGCCATGCGCACCGGCGATGGGTTGTTCTCCCGATCGACAGGCAATCCGACTGTTCCAAGATGGCTCGGAACTCGGTTGCTCCGCGCCCTGCTCACGCCGAAATCCGAGAACGACAAGTGTGCAAAACAGCTTCGCAGTTCCGCCGGTGTCATCGTTGTCGTATCGGACGCGAACGATCAACAACACTGGATCGAGGTCGGCCGGTCCTACGAGCGCCTCGCGCTTCAGGCGACCGCACTCGGAATCCGCACGGCGTTTCTGAACCAACCGGTCGAGGTCGGCACAGTTCGTTCGCAATTTGCGAAGTGGCTCAATCTTGGCGGACGGCGACCGGATCTGGTGGTGCGGTTCGGCAGAAGGCCCGAGATGCCGAGGTCACTCCGCCGCCCGATTGACCACGTCTTGGTCTGAACTGACAGGCGAAGGCGTGTTCCATCCACAACGGTCTGGCCATATATCGATTCGGTGAAGGCGAGCCAATCCTTCTCATGCCTGGACCGCACCGGCGGCTGTGGGCCCGCTAGCGACCCGACGATCTTAGCGCGCTCATTCAGACCAAGCGGCAGCCTGATCCCGACGGCCGTGGAGAACTCTCGCGATCAGGACGTCGCCGTCGTGCCGATAGTAGATGACATGGCTCTCGACAACAAACGAGCGAACGCCTTCGCCGAACTCGGGCCGGTTGCGACCCATGCGAGGCTGTTCTGTCAGGAGTTCGAATCGATCGAAGATGGCGTCAATGAGTCGATCGGCCGTCGCGGGGCTGGCGTCCTCGGCAACGTAGGACCAGATTTCAGAGAGATCCAGCTCGGCGAGAGCTGACAGCCGATAGGCCATCTACGACTTCTTGGCGCGAACCGCGCGACCGCGCGATTTGATTCGCTCGGCGAGTTGCCGGCCTGAGGTCTTGTCGTAGGCACGCCCCTCGCCCCGCGCCAACTGATCGAATCCGGCCTGCACGTCAGCACGAAGTTGCTCACGCGCGTGATCGCGTTCCTTCAGAAGTCGCAATGCCTCACGGACAACCTCGCTGGCCGTCTGGTATAGGCCGCTCTCGACCTTCTCATTCACGAGGCGTTCGAGCTCTGGCGTGAGCGAAACGTTCATGAGTCTGTCCTCAAACTGAGGCTAAACGTCGTAGCCGATATTGTCAATATTTGACATAAATGGACACCTCGCGGGACTGCCGAGCTGTCCCTGAAATTGTCCCTGGGAGCCGCCAAAACCGGGCCTCCTGAGCCAACGGCAGCCAAGTCTCTCGATCGAGGAAGTTCTTGAGAGTGTTGAATTTGCGTGGAAAAACATAGATGGCCGAAAGGGTGAAGGACGTTTAGCAAACCATCGCCTTCAGCCACTCGGCCACCTCACCGCGGCGAGAAACCTAAGTATACGACAGCCCTTGAGTTTACGGGGACCACTGCTGTCCCCAAGATTGTCCCCGAAATTGTCCCCGCCAGCCTCTCAGACCCGGCGC
>Ga0137829_12817318_pt1 | contig 12122 bp, 14 predicted proteins | sample OV2TP2_FD_97737 | JGI IMG/M metagenome (GOLD analysis project Ga0137829, IMG submission 97737) | reverse complement strand
CCTTCATACAGCTACGAAGGGAACCCGAATCTCCGCATCCAGACTATCACAATGGCAATCGGGATGGCGAGTATCAGTATCCACGGCTGTACTAGCCCTGTACCTATGACTATGCCGAGGCTGAAAATCCCCAGCATTGTTATCCCACCAAATAACGGGCTATCGGTCCACCGGGTCACCCAGGCGCCTATGGCGATACTCACCAGCAGGAATATAAATCCCCAGATCATCGCGATGGGCAGGTCAAAGCCAGTCGCCCAGTCTGCCACCAGATCGCCAAAGGGCAGGCCAGTCCCGGGGTCCAGACTGGAAAGCGGCACCAGCACCGCTGAAGCCGTGACTGCGCTGACAATCTCCGGCACTCCAATAGCTTCTGCGGCACTCAGGTCTACACGAGTCGGAGTGAGGTTACCTAGTGTCACCGCTATACCACCCAGGGGAACCGGGTAGCTCATTGTTCCATCGTTATTGTTGGGGCTGCGGTCATCGATGGTAATCCCCGGCATGGTGTTCAGCTCGTAATGCAAATCGGGGTTGGTGCCAGCTCCCCTTACAATCACCTGCGCCTCTCCTACAAAGGAGCTGTACACACCCGCATCTACGCCTGTGCCGGTAAGGGTGAATCTGACTTGCAGATTAGAAGACGCCAGGTTCATTCCGCTGGTTACGCCTGGGATTGCAGCTCCCTTGCTTATCTCCGTAAAAACGCCCCCGTTAAACGATGCTGAGCCAGTCACCGTCAACGTCCCTGCCTGTATCAGGTCATCCCAGGTAATCAATGTGCTGCCCACGTTGGTAGTGGTGAAGGTAATGGTATTGCTGGTCCAGGTTCCTTGTCGCTCATAGACCTCCTCAAAGCCAGGGTTGGTCAGCAGATTTGAGGCATCGGGACTCTGGGGCACCGGATTGCAGACACAGGCGATGATCTCATCAATCCAGACATCACGCCCACTGATGCAAGCCGCGGTACACCGTTGTCCCGCTTCTACCATCACCGAGGCGGTCCCTGCTGGAGCGGTCTGAGCGTTGAACTGGTGAAAGGTGTAATCTGGCCCACCATCCAGAGGCACCGTAGATTCAACGGTTGAGATAGTCGCGCCGCCTGAGTCCCGCCATCTTAACCGGATAAATTCTACCTTGCTGAAGGCGGTGCTCCGCTCGGTAATCCACATGCCCGCTGACCATATCTGCCCCGGGCTGGCAGCAAGAGTCTGGGATAGATAAGCCTCAGCCGCCCCGCCAGCCGCATCATCGGCGTCGAACTGGTGGGCGTAGTCCCCAAACCGCAGGTGGTCAGTCACTACTCGAAAATCAAAAGGCGTGGCAGTGGCGGTCTTGCCCCAGAATTCCGGCGGGTCAGTCACCGAGTTGGTCAATCCCCGCCGAGCTAGCTGTATGAAACCACTACCAGCTAGTGTACCGCCCACGGGCGTGAGCAGTAGTCGGGCTGCTGAATTGGGAGTAGTAACACCATTGCTCTGTCTTAGCCGGTTGGCGACTGCGGGAGTCCCGCTGTCTTCGATGTAGACGACAATAGCGTTTCCCGAGGTCCAACCTGCCCGGTTTACTACTTCTTGAATCACTGTACTTATATCCGGGGTCTGTTGAGCTACATCAATGGTGAAGCTCGGCACTGGATTCCAGGTCACGCTAGCTGTCGTTCTCGTACGAGCCTCGGCGTCAGCAAAGCTGACCGGGGCCGTGGCATTGTCTTCCGCGAGCGCCCGAATCAACACGCTCACTCCCGTGCTGGTGTTGGTCGCTCCAGCCATCAGCTCCACAACCGCTGAACCTACCGATTGGCCTTGAGCGAATGGTACGCCCGTGAAACGAAAGAAAGCATTACTGCTAGTCCGGCCACCACTGCCGTCATAACCGAACGCAGGAAGCAGACCCTCAGCCGTCGAGTTAAAGAACTCGCTGGTTCCCTCGATCCACTCTCCATCGCCAGTAGTAGACTCGACCATGCGAGAAAACTCCGGGTCAGTAGGCGGCGTGGTGGCCTGGCTTTCGGTGTTGCTGAAGGTCCCCAGGTTCCACTCTCCCTGGCTGTCATACTCGGTTACCTCCAGCAGGCTCTCCCCGAATAGCTTGATAGAATCAAAGTAGCGCAGCGCCTCATTGGTCACCCATTGCCAGGTATTGGCGTTGTTGGTAATGTTCTGGGCTGGCCCAGAGTTGGTCCGGCTCACTCCCCCCGCCAGCCCCGACACCAGCACGGTCACTTCGGTTCCATTGGAGTCGATGCTGATGGTCTGGGACCCGGTCGCTGGCAGGGTCAGGTCAAGCACATCAAAGCGGGTTGTGCCGGAGCCGGTTACTCCCAAGCTCAGACCATTCACACTCTGTGAGCCGGTCACCGTTAGCGTGATAGCTCCCAGTTTGCAGACTACACAGACATTAACCCCGGTGCCGGTGGAGGCCAGGGTCAGCCTGCCTATTATTTCTATGCTGTAGATATCGCCAGGCTCGATAGCCGCCGCATCCGCCGTCGTGACCCCTACTATCCCTGGAAAGGTCTGGTGCCTGGTCACCATGTCCGGCCCGCCCAGGAAGAGCGTATATTGCTCCTGTTGCTGGGCCGCCAGAGAGTTATCCCAGACCCACCACTGCCCATTTTCGTAAAACGCCTGGTTCGCCCTGGGCGCCGTTCCTGTTGCTACAATGTCGATGGCTACGGCCCTGACCCAGAACGCTACTCTGGCGGAGCCGGTTATCGTCCCTTCAAACCAGGGCGTATTTGTCGTCGGAGCATCCCAGCTCACCGTGCGCCGCCCCAGCCGGCTGAACTCATTGCTACGGTCATCCACGTTGCTGAGGTTAATAAAGCCGCTGCTGGTGGCGTACTGCCAGACCAGGGTGAGATTGTGAGTAGAGACGGTCCCGATGTCTAGCGTCAGGATGCGGGCCGGATTGTCGAAGCCGAAGTACACCGCATCGCCGCTCACCGGCACCGTCGCCAGGAGTGGCACGTCATTCAGGTCAACGTTGCGGGCTTCTGCCGTATACTCGGTGCAAATCACCCCGCCGCCGGTACATGCCACCGTGCCTTCTACCACTATCCGATTGTTGGGGGGCATCGCTGGAATCTCCTGCCCGCCTTTCTGTACCACGGTATTCAGCGCGTCGGCTTCAATGATTGCTGCATCTACCAGCGCCGCTCCAGAGATATTCGCCGCAGCGGGATATTCCGTCCGGCTGACTCCCTGATTGGTAATATCAAGAGTAGCGGTATAGTTAGCGTTGGAGGTATCGGCGGCCCGGAGTAATAGAGGCACCGTTACCAGCCCCAATATGAAAAGGGCCAGGGGGATCACCCACCAGGCCCACCAGGCCCACCAGGGCACTATTGGCCGCTGCCTACGGAGAGTTTTCTTCTTGCCCATTGTCTTTTAGAAGCTCGCGCAATACCCTGACTCGGATAGCCCACTGATGCGTCAGCCAGATAGCCAATCGCTTCCCGAACCAGGGGAAGAAGATATATAATTTCACTCCATTCCTCTCAAAATGCAGGTTTATCCAGCCCCTCCTGCCAAACAGGGCGGCCCATCCGTTCCGTAAGAAACCCAGAATAATCTGGGGCATAAATTATGTAGCTATCACGGGCCATGATCATATCCCCATCGCATTCTACGCCAATTACTTTGTTGATAAGTCTGCGGATTCCCTCTGGCAGAGAGTTTAGCGGGAATTGAGTGGTAGCGATAATATTATTGTTCGCCTCTTCTAACAAAAAGGCGAACAGCTCATTAACCATTTCCTGGGTAGGTGCATGTCGAGAGATATGAAGATGTATCTCATCAATAGCGACCAGACTATTTCTAGGCAGAACATATTTCCAATCTTCCCTGGAACACGTCAATAGTGAAGGTGGAAGGAAAAAGATTGGGTGGATCCGCCTGTTCAAGGGTACTCTTTCTGGCAGAGATATGCGATTTTCCGTTTCAAGAGACAGATTGGATAATGAATCCTCTAGTATATTGGAAACTGGTTTCGCCAGTGGGCCAGTCAACCAGGTTTGCGGGAAAGATAGATGCATGTCAGTATAACAATGCACTTCTTGCCACGGATTTCGCAAGTATTGATGAATTAAATGAGTCATATAGATAGTTTTCCCGGAAGCTCTAGGCCCAGTAATCAGAGTGAAACTTTCTGCTCGTTGATTCATGTTTATCCAGCCCTTCCTTTTATTTATTTGTTATCCCGCCCTCCTGCCAAAGAGCGCCCAACCAATCGCCGCAAACGCCAGGAAAGCTACGATACCCGCAATGGTGAAGCTCAGCATCCCCCAGGATGCGAAGAGCGGGATAGTCAGGGCGGTAGTCGCCAGGGCAAACTCGGTCCCGTTAGGCACGTCGCTGAGAGCCTGGCGGATTGCCAGCACTATGAGGATTATAAGCACCAGTGAGAAGATGCTGCGAACGTAAATTTCATCCAGATTCAATGTCCGGGCCATGGGGCCAAAGAAGTCGCTGAAAGATGTATTATCCAGGAACCGGCCCAGCTCAGCCTCATGGGGTCTCTCATCATCGTCTCGTTCGAAGACTGCTGGTGAGGTAATACTCAACGTAAAGAGATTAGGCACCATCGCCGACAGGTTCGCCACCGTCTGGCTGAAGTAGGTCTCACCACTTGACGTGAATACAGTGCGGCCCGCAAAGCTGCCCACCAGGTCAACCTGGTTTGCAACCCAAGCAGCATCCTGCTCCAGGGTGAAAGCGATCTCAGTAATATCTGCTTCCAGGAGAGAGGTATTCCGCCAGATGATTGTAGTAGTAGCAATGCTGGGTGGCGCCCCGGGAAAGACGCCCGGCTTGCCCTGCAACCTGACCTCATAGGCTTCGCCGTTAGGATCATTGAACTCCACGCTATCTGCTGCCCGCTCTGTAGCAGTCCAGTAGAAACCAAAGAAGCCCAGCCCATAGCCCCGATTGTTGAATGGCGGCGGCTCCTTTTGATTCAGCTCACTGGAACCCCGCAGAAAGCGGCCTATGTATGCTGTGTTGACCGTCTCTGTGGGCAACACCGAATAGTTGAGGGTATAGGCGACGGTCACTAACAGATCACCAGTCTCTATGACGCCGGTGTAGCCTCTGACGGTATTCAGCAGCAGCAGGTCAGGGTCGCTGATGGCGGCGGCCGGCCGCGGAGTCACCAGAGCAATCAGGACCCCCAGCATCAGCAAGGTCAAGCCAACGCGGTAAATCATTCTTCCTCGTGGCGCCTGCCCTGGAAGTCGTCCAGATCATCGTTCAGAGCATACAGAGTCCCGATGATGGTCGCCACAGCCATTGCGATAGAAGCAAAGCCCAGGAAACGGTTGTCGAGGGTGCCAAAACAAAAGGAGGCCAGCCAGACCAGGCCCACCGTCAAGCCGATGCGAGTCAAAGCATTCATCTATCTAGACCTTCTCAGCGATGGTAATGCCCACATCGTCGTTATAGACCCTATACCCGTGCTCCTTCAGGACCTGAGCAAATGTCCGGGCGTTCTTGACTCTCCCGTCCAATCGCTTCGCCAGGTGGAGCACCGCATCAGCCATAAAACTTTCTCCCTGCATCGCCAGAAGCTCTTCGATCGTCTCCGGAAGCTTGATAGGGCGCGACTCTGTCTCGAGACCGTCCTCTGCTGTATTCTCCCGCCAGCCCTCCCGTTGTAGCATCAAGTCCCGGAATTTTGCTTGGATTGGTGCTATGACCTCTTCTGTTCTATACCGGCCCAGCACTGACCGCACTCCCAGCACCGCACCCTCCCAATCATGCGTCCCTGGCTCCGGGGGGAACGTCTTCCGCCAGTTTTTCCCGGTCCATTGCCCCCAGAAGTCATGATAGAAGAAATTGACGGCCTCTGGCGGGTTCCCCACTGTTTCACATTCGACGGCCAGGTCAAGCTGTAGCAAGACCTGCGTATCCAGTACCTGGGGGAACTGGGTGGTAAACATTACCTCAATGGCCCGCTTGCGTATCTGCGTCAGAAAGTTGGAGAACATCACGTTATTGTTGGCCATGCTGCGCCGGGAGGGAAAGCTGGCCGCTGCCTCATCGATTAACACCAGCTTGCGCCAGGCCCACTCGGGGTATTCTATGAGCTCATCAATGAGATACGGGTTGCAGAAATCAGCGAAGTCTACCTGATAGTTGCTGACTATCTGGAAGTCAATGTGATTCGCCAGGTACGCCATACCCAGAAACCCAGCAAAGGAAGTCATGGCGAGGGTTTTGCCCTTGCCCCTGCGCCCGTAAAATAGAATCACCAGTGGCCGGAAGCTGCGGGTAATTGGCACCTGCCAGGGCAGGATCACCTTGGGTATGTCCTCTTCTAATTGCTCGCCGTAAGACAGCGAGCTTTTAAGGCCTTCCAACCTGGCTCCCCGGAAAATAGGGCTGGTCGCCGCAAAGGGCGACCTTTGCAGTCCACTACTAACCATTGTCCGGTATATCCTCGATGCCTCCAATAGTCCTGGCCCGCTTGAACATCCCCCGGGGTCCCTGTCTGCCCATCATTGATGCCAACCAGTTCCGTCGGCCTGTCTCTACCTGCACCGCCTCTGTACGTCCCTTGCGGTCCTTACTGATCAGCAGATTGACCCTCAGAAGATATAGCCCCATTTCATCAGCGCGCCCGTAGTAGAAGCAGTTGCGCTTCCCAATCAGCCGTATCAGCCGGTCGATCTCTTCCTTGGTCAGCTCAGTACGAGCGAAGATGGTCTTCCAGTCAGCGGAGCCGGTCAACATCTCCTTGATAAAGCTGTATTGACCGCCAGTGCGCTGGGCGACCGCCAGCCCTTCCAGGCCCGCAAAGCGATACCGCCCATCCATCTGGTTGCCGTCCTGGGATATAGCTGATGGGTCTAACCCATCAGCGCCGTCCTGCAATTCATCTTGCATAAATTATCCCCCTGCCATCGGTGGCGGTGTGCTACTCCCACCGCCGAATAAAAGCGCCGCCAGCATCATCGCACCTACCGCCAGAAACGGACTCCCAACAATGGCGAGACGCTTCAGTCGCTCGCGCCGAGAGAGATCCGGTTGGAATTGCGCTTTGATGTCTGGATCGTTGTAGAGGGCATAATAGTTGGATGCCCGATGCAGGCCGTAATTCCCAGCTTCGATCTCCCGGAGCGTTCGCGTGTATTGCTGATAGGTGATTGGTGTGACAGTCACCTGTTCATTCTCATCAATGTAGCGCCTGGCAGTCCAGATAGCTCTTTCTTGCCAGGGGAGTCGTGGCCCCAGCCAATATCCCAGCGGCCATCCGATTAACACCGCTGGAAATATTCCCATCAGCATTGGCCACCAGAAGGGCAGGGGTTTCACATACCAGAGCACCAGATAAGAGACTAACCAGAGCAATGGGATATTTATGATGATGCCAGACCAGCGCATCCCGGCTATATCAGTGATCCAACGAGCTTGCAGGCTGAGATGTTCACGTAGAACAGCAGCAGACAGTCGCACTGTGAAGGGGGCGCCATCCACGCTATCCCAGACGTAGACTGTCTCTACATAGCGTGTCGCAGGACGATGAAGGCGGTCACTATCACCCCCACTATCGTCACCCCGATCGACAGCAGCTCTACGCCTTCCCATCGGTTCTCCTTCCAACGCGCATTAGGATTCAAACCTCTCTGTATCGCCTCTTCCCACTGCTTGGCTCGGTGTTCGAGTCTTGCCTCCTCACTCAAATCAGCCTCACAGGTCAGTGGCCAGGGGAAATCTGGAAAGCAGAACATTTGACGCCGTTCATTGGTACTGGCCGGTAAGCCTGGTCGGTGTTTCAGCAGATCATCCCATGTCCTGATTACTGGCGTCCGCCCGCGAACGAAAATTGGATGTTGATGGAGCATGAAGCCCCATCGCATCTGGTGATCTAACGCCATATTGGTCATAACCTCGGACAAAACTCCACGCACTCGGCGTAGCTGGTTGTCCGGCATCAAATAGGCTATCCTCACTTTCCGGCTCATATCCGTCCATCCAGGTAATTTCGGCAGTCCCATCCCAGTCTATAGACCGGATTCTGTTGATTTCCAATCCTTCTTTCTGGCAGAGCATAAGCCAGGCCAGACGGCTCATATAGAGCGAAGACGGACGCTTCTGACCCTTCATCCACTCACCTATCTGGTAGGTATAAGGCAGACCTAACAATTTGCCCAATCGATACCGTGTGACTCCAAACTGCTGGAGAACTTTCAAAAATATGAGTTTCGTCGCCAGATAGTCGGGATATACATCTATCTTGACATAACCAGACGGTTTCTGGCTTTTGCGGAAGGCACCACGGGGGCAAACGTTCATGCCTCCCATTATAACACGCCACGGATAGATATGCTTTATGGATGGCCTTGTAAAATCACCAAACCTGTGAAAAGATGTTCAGCATGTGGACTGCTGGCATTGCCGCGATCGGCATCATTCTGGCCGGAGTCATGGGGATTCTGGCGATGCATCTCCTGGCCGAGCTGAGCAGCAGCATCTCCGCTCAGGCGCCGATCTATCTAGCCAACTTTCTAGGAGCTGGCGGAAGTCGGCTAACCTTCATCTACTTCCTGGTGGGCGTCCTGGGCATGATGCTGATACTGGCAGTAGTCCTAAAGAGATTTACATAAGGAGGCTCTCTTCTATGGAACTCGATGCCAGCAGGATTATCAACATCGTGGTGGTGGTGGCGATTTTCGCGGCCCTGCTAGGGACAATCATCAGCAGCATGGTAACGGGTCTGACTACCACCGGCATCGGGAGCTTCACCGGCACTGAATCCCTGGGCCGGATCATCCCTCTGGTAGTCGTGGCCGCGGTCGTCATTGCCATCGCTGGCCTTGGCGCCAGGGCCTTGATGAAGGGCCGGGCGTAAGCCTTTCTATGCTGCTGGCGCTGATTGCGCTGGCGGCCTTCGCTCTCCGCCTGAGCCTTACCCTATCCTGGGATGGCTATCTCGGCGTTGATGGTGGGGCCTATTTGCTATCCCGCAACGCCGTTCTGGGGGATGAGCCAACTTCGGCGGCCTTCCCCAGGCCGCCTCTCGCTCCGGGCTGGCTGCTGGTGCCTTTCACGTCGTGGCTAGGCGATGATGCGGGGTACAAGGTCTGGCAGTCAGCCTTCTCTCTTTTGCCGCTGATTCCCTGTTATCTGTTAACCCGGCGCTTTGCCAGTCACAATGCTGCAATTACAGCCTGCCTCTTCTTGAGCGTCGATCCTTTCCAGGCAATGTTGCTGGTCAACGGAGCGGTGCCTCTGATGGGCTTCACCCTGATTGGCCTGGCGGTTTGGGCAACCTTCAAGCTATGGGAAGGCTGGAGCTGGCAGGCAGTCATAACGCTAATCCTCTCCATAGGTCTAACGCCCTGGGTGCATCAAAGCAGCGCGGCCTTGCTTATAATGCTGCTTCCTGTTGCGCTGGTCGCCTTGATGTGGCATAATCGAAAGGCCGCCGCAGTGGGAGCGGAGAAAGAAGGGCAACAGTGGCGGCGGCTGGCCCCACCATACCTCCTCGGTGGGGCCATTGCTTTTACAGCCTTACCGTGGTATCTCGGCTCTCTCCCCGGCGTCAGCAGCTTCCGCTATCCAGGCCCGCTGATCTATTTCGTGTCCCTGGGCGACTATGCCATATTCTTTGCTGGCCTGGCCCTGCCACTTGCTTGGGTCTTGTATCGGACAGGAGAGACCCCCCAGCATCGGGTTTTCGGCTGGTTGATATTCGCCACCCACATTATCACCCTCTTTCTCTCTTATGATGAGCCAATCCTGAATATTTTTTACCGGGCAAGGCATCTGCTGGCCCTCTGGCTCTATCCAGGCATAGCGTGGGTCTTGTGGCGGTACTGGGCCAGCATCGGTGACAAGTTCATGAAAATGGGACTGGCTATGAGTTTCGCCAGTCTCTTCATCCTGCATATCTGGATTTTCTACGACCAGGCCAGGACATCCCAGATGGTATCCCCAGCTACCGCCCACGCCCTGGAGTATCTGGAGGCTACGAATCCTGAAGCTAGAATAGCCACCAATGCCATGGGTACGTCATACTGGATTGCCGCCCTGAATCAGGTTCCCAGCCCTTCGCTCTTCACTGCGAGACCGCCAGAGGCGTTTCAGCAGGCCGATGCAGACCTTCGCTGTCTGTTGGGCTGGGTGACAGACTGCCAGCCGGTGGAAGCCTATAGACGATTAGGTGTAGAATACATCCTGATTGATGAGCGGTTTCCCTGGCACCATCGGCAGACCGCCCGAAACTATGGCGCGCCAGAGCATCAGTGGGAAGTAACCGCCCGGACGCCGTGGCTTCAACGAGTCTTCCGCCAAAGCCAGACGGTGGTCTATGAGGTAGCGTATGCCAAGGCATTTTAGCCGAACGCTTACTGTCCGCCGCCGAGGTTTTCGAGTTCAACCTACTACCTTCACCGTCCCGCGTCGCCAGATTACTCAGCAACGGGACGGCCTGGTCCGCTTCATGCGTCCGCAACAGATCATCCGGCGTAGAGGATTCACCGTCTCTCCCACTCGCTTCCAGATTCGGGACATCGGCGCTCCAGGCCGTGGGCCCAGAGTCATCCCTGCCCTCAAGAAAGGTCGCATGACCCGGGCAGCGACCTCTCTGGGATTCTTGAAGCGAGGCCAGAAGATCACCGATCTCAGCGACGCCCGGGTCAAGCGTTTCGCCGTGGCTCTGGCCCGGCGAGTTGGAGCTAAAGACGCCCTCGGGATGTTCCAAGCGCAGGTAGTATTCCGGCGGAGAACTGGCGGGCCGAATTTAAGGAAGTTTACAGCCGGGAGAGATATTATCGCGAGGAAGTTCGGCCGGCAGCTCAAGCCCAGGGAGGCGATTCGGGCCAGGCTGAGGATGGGGAAGAGGCCGGGGCCGGGCTAGGAGGGAGTCAGTCATGGCAAAACGCTTCAACCTGGGTCGCCGCCGCTTCCGAGTCAGCTTGAGGAGAAAAGGGACTGAACCGAAGACTATCTTTACCGTCGCTGCCTCTCCTTCCCAGGCCCGCCGTTTTGTCGTCATCCGCAATCCTGGATATAGTATTACGAGAGTTCGCCCGGACTGATCCAGCCGTCATCTACACCTTTCTCTTTCTCACCATCGCCTTCGTTTCTGGCAGGTTGGGTAATGCCGCTTTTCTCCTCGCCTGGCCGGCACTGGGGTTGGCTTTCGGGTTTGGAGGGGGAGAACGCCGGCCGCTCTGGGCCTGGGCCTGCGTCATAGCCGTCATTCTCTCATCCCTCCTGGCAGTCTGGGGGGCACAGCAGGTCTGGGGTCAGGGTCATACAGGACTGACTCTCAGCATAGCTCTCTGGATGGCTCCGATGGTATTGCTATTCCCCCTGCGCCTATCCCTCTCCCTCTTCTCTCTCCTGATCCCGGTCTTTACTGTCCACGCCGGTCTGGTAATCGGCCAAGGCATCTATCTCCACCAGCGGGCATCCGGGCTTATCCACAATCCCAACCTGGCCGCCGGTATGCTGGTGCTGGGTCTCACCTACTGTCTGACCAGCGCCCGCTACCGTCTCTGGGCAGTTCCCATGATCGTCGCCCTGCCTTTCACCGGCTCCCGCTGGGGGTCTGTGGTTGCCCTCGGCCTGATCGGGCTAATCTGGCTATTAAAGCAGACCAACTGGCGTCCTATAATGGCATCTCTGGCTATTGTAACCGCCACTATCTGGCTGACCTGGTACTTGATCCCCGAAAACTACCGACTGCTGGAGAGCATTGGCGCCAGCGTTGACCGTGCTACCTACGATACCTTCCATCGGCTACGCGCCGAGGATTTCACCTGGACCGGCCTCCCGATGGGCGTGAACGGGTCTGACGGCATCCATTCGGTGGCAGTCAGGATATTTGTGGAGTGGGGTGCGTTGGCCGCCGTCGCCTGGGCTGGACTGACCGGCTACTGCCTGCTAAGGCGGCCCTGGGGGACTGCTGCCTGGTGGCTGCTGCTGGCCTGGACCGGGCTGGGAATCCTGGATTATTACCCGATTATGGGACATTTTGCCGCGTGGTGGTTTGTGCTGACGGGGATGCGGCTGAAGGAGGCAAGTAAAGGTGCAGTCCCGGATTTACCTGATCATGGCTGTAATCATTGGTCTCGCTCTACTGGCGGCTCAGGATGAGCCACGGGGCATCGA
>Ga0137829_11067636_pt1 | contig 12136 bp, 12 predicted proteins | sample OV2TP2_FD_97737 | JGI IMG/M metagenome (GOLD analysis project Ga0137829, IMG submission 97737) | reverse complement strand
CCCCGCGGACCGGCGGCAGCTCGGTAACGGCAGGACGTCACGAGCGTGTGCTCGCACTCCAGCAGTTTCTGGCCTCGTTGATTCCCCTGAACAGCCATGCGGTGGTCGTCATTGACGAGGCGCAGCACCTGGGGGCAGGTGTGCTCGAGGAGATCCGTCTGCTTTCGAATTTCGAGACCGACCAGTTGAGGCTGCTGCAATTGATTCTGGTCGGACCACCCGAGCTGGAATCGATGCTGGCTGGGACGGAATTGCGGCAGATCGGTCAGCGGATCTCGCGACGGTGCCGGTTGCAGCCGCTTGCCGACGGCGAAGTGGGGCCGTACGTCGAGCGGCGCCTGGAAGCCGCGAAGGCAGCCCAGAGGCGGGACGGCCTCGGGACGGATGAGGGCGAGAGGAGCCCATCGCGGCCGGAGTTCGCGGCGGCCGCCATCAAAGCCCTTTCCGCAGCGTCGGGGGGGATCCCGCGAATCGTCAATCTCATTGCCGATCGAGCGCTGGAGGTGGCATCGGATCGGGGTGAGGAGGTGGTCACTCGATCGATGGTAGCTTCCGCCATTCGCTCGCTCGACGTGCCCGTGTCACGGCGGCGCACGGGAGTGCGTACTTTCTGGCCGACGGCAACGGCCATGGCCGCGGCGTTTCTCCTCGGCGCGGGCGCCGTCTGGTGGCTGGGCGTGCCTGCGGCGTCGCTCGGTTCGCCGGCAGGGAGTGGCGTGTCCGCACCTGCGCCGGCATCGATCTCCGCCGGTGCTCCCCCCGAAGCCTCCGAAGCGCAGGCTGTGGGGCTTGACCGGACGCCCTCAACGACCTTCTCCCAGGCCGCGGCAGAGGCCGAGCCCTTGGAGACCGCCGCGGGCGTCGTGGTGGTCGTCGCGTCGTTCCGCAACGGACCGCGTGCTGCCGACGTGTCTTCCGCCCTCGAGAAGCGCGGTCTGCCTGCCTTTGCCCGTGACGAAGGGGGCTGGTATGTGGTGTACGTGGGCCCATATCTGACCCGGGAGGAGGCGGCCGCAGCGCAACTGGAGCTGGGCACGGAATTCAGAGATTCGCGAATTCGTGTGCTGCAGGAGTAATCCTTGTGACGACCTCCTCGCAAACGGCCGCGTCTGGAGGTCAGTGGCAGCACCGCGGCCCGCAGCACGCGGCAGAAGGCGGCTTTCGGGCGCGGATGAACGCGCTCGCGACGCGGCCCTCGATCTGGGTCGAGATGCGGTCGGCGTCGAGGCCGGCTCCCAGCAGGAAGCTGCGAGCGTCCTCCACGCGATACACGCGCCAGGGCTCGACCTGCACGTCGTCGAATCCTGCGGCGGTCAGTTTCTGCGCGTAGTCGTGCTCGTGCAGGGCTCCGGCGATACAGCCGACCCAGAGCTCGAGGCTGCGCCGCACGTCGGCCGGCAGGTCGCCACGCAGCACGACATCGGACACGGCCAGGCGGCCACCAGGCTTCAAGACTCGATAGGCTTCCCGGAGCACAGCGTCCTTGTCGGGCGAGAGATTGATGACGCAGTTCGAGATCACCACGTCGACCGACTCGGGAGGCAACGGGATGGCTTCGATCGTCCCCTTGAGAAACTCCACGTTGGTCAGTCCGGACTTGCGCTGGTTCTCACGGGCCAAGGCGAGCATCTCGTCGGTCATGTCGAGGCCGTAGACCCTGCCGGTCGGCCCGACTCTGCGGGCCGACAGCAGCACATCGATGCCACCTCCCGACCCCAGATCGAGCACTGTCTGCCCGGGTTCGAGCTCGGCAAGGGCAGTCGGGTTGCCGCATCCCAGCGAGACGTCGAGCGCCGCGGCGGGGAGACCTCTGGTGTCGTCGTCAGTGTAGAGATTGGACGTGATCGGGTCGCCGCAGCCGCAGGGTGCGGGTCCGCAGCAGGACGATTGTTTTCCGCGTGACGAGGCAATGTCGGCGTACTTGCGCCGGACGGCGTCTTGAAGGACTGGATCGGTCATCGGTCGTCTCCTGTAATATCTGTATCCACGTATATGAGAGCCTACCTGGCCCGTGATATATTTGTCAAGGCACATATATGGACAACTTGCTGGGCGCTGCCGAAGACCTCTTTCACGCGCTGGCCGACGGCACCAGGCTGCGGATTCTCTCGCTGCTGCTGTCGGGAGAAGTGTGCGTGTGCCACATCCACGAGACCCTGAGGATTTCCCAACCGAAGGCGTCGCGGCACCTGGCCTACCTTCGGCGCTCGGGGCTTGTGGAAGCCAGGCGGCAAGGTGTGTGGATGTACTACCGGCTGGCACCGACAGCGGATCCCGTTCTGGCCACCGTTCGTCAGGCCGTGGGCCATGCGCTCGGGCATCTGGAGGTGGTCAGGCGGGACGCCGAGCGGCTTCAGAGGAAGACGCAGTGCTGCGCGCCGCCAGCGGTCGTGCCAACGTTCACGTGCTGCTCGTCGTCACCTCCCGCCAGCGCGACCTGAAATCCGGCCGGCGTGAACTGGCGCGCTGTCGCTCGCCACTCTACAATAGACGTCCGGCCAGCAAGGCCGGACACGCGGGGTTGACCGGGGGAGGGCGCCGTGCAGAAATCACGACCCACACAGAACAAGCGCGCGCGCGAACGTGCGCGTCAGGAAAAGCAGCAGATGAAGGCCGCGCGCCGCCTGGAATCGAAGAATCGTCGCGCACTCAAGCCCGCCGACTCCGGCGCGGAAGATCCCGATATCGCCGGTATCGTTCCGGGACCGCAGCGATCACCGTGGGATGACGAGCAGGCGTAGCGCGGACAAGATCGCGTGCGCCCAGGGCCGCCCGATGTTGAGCATTCCCGCTTGTGAGCTTCGCTGAGGAGCGAACTGCTGACGAGTCGGGTGTGGGAAGACCCATTCGGCGGACGTCTGGTGGGCGCTAGTGGACTCGAACCACTGACCTCGTGCGTGTGAAGCACGCGCTCTAACCAGCTGAGCTAAGCGCCCGCGCGATTGATTGGAGGTTGCGGTCTTTCCGACCTCGCACCGAGTAGCCATTCTATCAGCGTGTACCCCTCTTTGGGCTACGTTCGCCCTTCGGGCAGCCGGTGCTCCCGCGCGCCATCGTAGTCGTGATCCTTGGGATCGATCTGGCGCATCGGCGCCTGGCGCAGTCGCTCCTCGTGGGCGTGCGCGATGAGCCCTGGAAGTCTGGAAATCAGGAAGATGGCGTTGCCCAGCTCGTACGCGAAGCCGAGGTCGGCGCTGATGGCGGCGATGGCGCCATCCACGTTCACCGGCAGCAGCCGCCCGAACGCCTCCTGTCTCGCGGCAATGGTCCGTTCCATCGTCCGGATCAGTCGCACGTGCTCGCCCTCGAGCTCGAGCTCGAGCGCCATCTGGAACAGCCGCGCCGCGCGCGGATCGCGAGTGTGGATGCGGTGGCCGAAGCCGGGCGGCGTCGTGCCTTCCTTCAGGCACTCGCCTACCAGGTGGTCGGCGGCCTGCTGCAGCGTGTGCCCGGCACGGGTCATCGTGAGCCCCTGGTCGAGAAACCGCATGCACGACTCGATGTCGCCCCCGTGATGCGGTCCGAAGGCGAGGATGCCGGCGGCGACCGAGTCCTTGAGCGGCGCGCCCGTCGTGGCGACATTCCGCGCCGCGAGCGTCGACGGGGGAGTGACGCCGTGGTCGAGCGACGACACGAGCACGGCGTTGAGCATGCGGCCGATGGCGGACGAGGGCAAGTCGCCCATCAGCAGCAGGTACACGGCGTCGGCAAAGGAGAGCCGCCCCATCATCTCGTCCACCGGGTACCCGCGGATCAGGATCCGGTTCGGCGCGATGGATGTCAGGGCCGTCCGCCATCTGACCTCCGGCACTCCCGTCGATCGGTGTCGCTCCCCTCCACCGGCCGAGCCTCGTTCTGCCATGTCGGGCCTCTCTTGCTACAGCGTGCCGTAGAGACGATCGCCGAAATCCCCAAGTCCTGGAACGATGAACCTGTGCTCGTCCAGCCCCTGGTCGACGGCGGGCGTGTATATCGAAACATCCGGGTGATGGCGCTCGACCGCCGCCACGCCTTCCGGCGCGCTGACGATGCACACCATGCGCACGTCGCGGGCGCCGGCCGCGCGTAGCAGATCGAGGCCGGCCACTGCGCTGCCACCCGTCGCCAGCATCGGATCGATCATCAGCACGAAGCTCGAGTCCAGGTCGGCTGGCAGCTTTGCATAGTACCGGGAGGCAACCGCCGTCGTCTCATCCCGCTGGAGACCGATGTGGCCTACCCGGGCGCCGGGCACGAGAGTGAGGACGGCATCCAGCATGCCGAGGCCTGCCCGAAGGACTGGCACCACGACAACGTCACGGTCCACCTGACGGCCGTCGGCCGGCCCAAGGGGAGTCTGGACGACGATACGCCGCGTCTGGGCGCCCCGAAGCGCCTCGACCGCCAGCAGCACACTGATTCGCGTGGCCGCGCGCCGGAAGTGTTCCGGCATCGTCTGCTTGTCGCGCAGCGCGACGAGCGCATCGTGAACGAGGGGATGATCCACGAGATGAAGCGGCACAAGGATGTTCACTATACACGACCCGAGATAGAATCCCGGTCCTGTGACGCGTCTCGTGCTGGTCGTTGCAGCCGCCGGGGTCGCGCTTGTCGGATCCGGACAGGCCCGACGGTCGGTGTCGCTCATCGTACAGGGTGGCACGGTCATCACCGAAAACGCCGCACATGAGGTGTTCTCACCAGGCGCTGTGGCCATCGACGGTTCCGACATCGTCGACGTGGATCGGCGGGAGACCATTGCGGCTCGCTACACGGCAGCGCAGATCGTCGATGCGCGAGACCACGTGGTCCTTCCGGGACTGGTCAACACACACACGCATGCGCCGATGGCGATGTACCGTGGCCTCGCTGACGATCTGCCCTTGCGGGAATGGCTGGAGAGGTACATCTTTCCAGCGGAGGCGAAGACCGTCTCACCCGAGTTCGTTCGCACAGGCGCGAGGCTGGCCGTTCTCGAAATGATCGAGTCAGGGACGACGACGTTCGCAGACATGTACTACTTCGAGGAGGAAATCGCGAAAGTCGCTCGCGAAGCTGGTCTACGTGGTGTGCTCGGCCAGACGATCATTCAGTTTCCGGTCGCCGACGCGAAGACGCCCGGCGAGGGCCTGTCCCGCGCCGAGACCTTCATCAGGCAGTACCGGGCGGACGCGCTGATAGTGCCGGCGGTTGCACCACATGCCATCTACACCCTCGATCGGGCGACCCTCGTCGAGGCGGCGGCGCTCGGAAGGCGCTACGAGGTGCCGGTACTCATTCACCTGGCCGAGACCCAAGAGGAGGCCCGCTCTGCCCGGGAGCAGCACCAGGCGTCACCCACCGCGTATCTCGAGGCCATCGGCTTCTGGGGACCTCGGTCTGTGGCCGCCCACGCGGTGTGGCTGACCGATGGCGACATTGAGGTCCTCAGGCGGTACCGCATTGGCGTCTCCCACAACCCCGAGAGCAATATGAAGCTCGGCAGCGGCATCGCACCGGTGCCGAAGTATCTGGCGGCAGGCGTGGCCGTTGGGATCGGGACTGACGGGGCGGCGAGCAACAATGACCTCGACATGTTCGAGGCAATGCGCCAGAGCGCGCTGCTGGCGAAGCTCGCCACGGGCGATCCGAGTGTCCTTCCCGCCCAGACAGTGCTCGACATGGCCACGATCGGAGGCGCCAGGGCCCTTTCAATGGACCACGTGATCGGTTCGCTGGAGCCGGGCAAGCGGGCGGACTTGATTACCGTGGCGATGACCTCGACCCGCCAGGCGCCTCTCTACGATCCGGTCTCGCACCTGATCTACGTGACGCGCGGGGACGACGTTCAGACGGCGGTTGTCAACGGTCGGGTCCTGATGAGGAATCGCCGGCTCGCGACGTTGAATCGGTCGGCCGTGCTGGCGGAAGCCAGAAGCCTCGCGCGGGCAGTCAGGGCTGCCGTCCCGCAGGGAGCGGCGAGGGAATGACACCGATGTACGGCAGGTTGCGGTACTGCTCGTCAAAGTCGAGCCCGTAGCCGACGACGAAGCGGTCCTCGATGGTAAATCCGATGTAGTCCACCGTGACGTCGATTGTGCGCCGCGATGGCTTGCTGAGCAGGCAGGCCGTTCGGAGGACCTTCGGGTTGCGCGCTCGAAGAATCTCCTGCAAGTAGGTGAGCGTCAGGCCGGTATCGACGATGTCCTCGACGACGAGCACGCTCCTGCCCTCGAGCGAGGAGTCGAGGTCCTTCAGGAGGCGGACCTCGCCGGAGCTCGTGGTACGCTTGGCGTAGCTCGCGACGGCCATGAAGTCGAGCGAGACGGCCCCTTCCAGGGCGCGCACCAAGTCGGAGAGAAACACGAACGCGCCCTTGAGCACGGCCACCAAATGCAGGCCGTCGGGAAAGTCTCGTCCGATGGCCGCGGCCAGCTCGTGGATACGCTGCCGTATCTGATCGGCCGTGATCAGAACCTCCGGAGGCCGATGATCCTCCATGACGACGAGATGATAGCCCGAAGCCGGCAATCGCGGGCGGAGGTCCCGAAGCACGTCGTGAAGCGACCACGAGATAGCCGACTCGCGATCATTCGGGACCTGGAACGATGACCCGGGGGGAGCTTCAGCGCCTGATCGATCTCATCGTCTCGGAGCTCGGCAGCGCCGAATCGCGGACGAGCCGCCGTTGCGGCTGTCATTCCGTGCTGAACGACTGCTGTCCGGATCGGCTTCGAGGCATCCTCGACGCCGGTGCGACACGGGTGGGCGTGCATGCCGCAGGTGGGGCGCCAGCAGAAGTGGCGGCGCTCATCGATCACACGCTGCTTCGACCCGAGGCGACGCGGCGGGACATCGAAGCGCTCTGCCGCGAAGCCGTAGAGTTCAGGTTCGCCACCGTGTGCGTCAACCCGACGTGGGTGTCGAGGGCGGCCCGCAGACTCGAGGGAAGCGCCGTGGGGGTGTGCTCGGTCGTGGGGTTCCCCCTCGGTGCAGCCACCAGCGATACCAAGTCCTACGAGACGCGGCGGGCGATGTTCGACGGCGCGCGTGAGATCGACATGGTGATCAATCTCGGCGCGCTCAAGTCCGGCGACCTCACGACGGTCGAACGGGACATCGTGGCGGTCGTTTCCCCATGTTGTGACTGCGGCGTCGTCAGCAAAGTGATCATCGAAGCCGCGCTCCTCACAGATGACGAGAAGGTGACGGCCTGCACGCTGGCCAAGGCGGCCGGCGCCGATTACGTGAAGACGTCAACAGGCTTCGGACCGGGCGGCGCCACACCCGCGGACGTCGCGCTGATGAGACGGGTGGTGGGGGCCGAGATGGGGATCAAGGCCGCGGGTGGCGTGAGGGACCTGGCGGCGCTCAAGGCGCTGGTCGCCGCCGGCGCAACGCGCATTGGCGCGAGCGCCGGTGTGAAGATCGTTCAGCAGGCCCAGAGCAGTCAGCGTGCCGAGGGCCCTCCAGCGCGGTAGTGCGGACGATGGAGCGGGCTACGGGGATCGAACCCGTCTAACTGGCTTGGGAAGCCAGGGCATTACCACTATGCTAAGCCCGCGCCCCGGGAGACCCGGCGGCCAGTCTATCACGCCCGAATCAGCGCGATCACCTCATCGCGCTTGCTGGCCATCAGTGCGGGCGTGTCCGCCTCGAGATTGAGCCGCAGCGCCGGCTCGGTATTCGACGGGCGCACATTGAAGTGCCAGTCCGGGTACTCGACCGAGATACCGTCCAGGTCGTACTGATGCCCGTCGGCATAGCGCGCCGCAAGCTCGGCCAATTTTGCGGGGACATCGCTCCGGCGAGCCAGGGGTGTGTTGATTTCGCCGGAGATGAAGTACTTCGCTCGAAGCGGAGCGAGGAGATCGCTCAGGCTCTTCCCTGTCTTCGACATCAGCTCGAGAATCAGCAGCGGAGGGATGAACCCGTTGTCGGCGAAAAAGTTATCGCGAAAGTAGTAGTGCCCGGTCACCTCGCCGCCGAATATCGCGTTGGTCTCTCGCATGCGCTGCTTGAAGAACGCGTGGCCGACGCGGTTCATTCGTGCCGTGCCACCGTGTGCGCCGACGACGTCTCGGACCGCGTGGCTGGCCCTCAGGTCGTAAATGATGGTGGCACCGGGCTGCTTGAGGAGGAAGGCCTCGGCAAGCAGTGCCGTGACGAAGTCGCCGGGAATGAACGCGCCTCCTCCGTCAATGAAGAAGCATCGATCCGCATCGCCATCCCAAGCGATGCCGATGTCTGCGCGTTCGGCAACGACCCGCTCAACGATGTCCCGACGGTTCTCTTCGAGCAGGGGATTGGCTTCGTGATTGGGAAACCGTCCGTCGATGTCGAAGCACAGCCGCGTCGTCGGGCAGGGCAGGCGCTCGAAGAGCAGAGGAGCAATGAGACCTCCCATCCCGCTGCCGGCGTCCAGCACGACGTTGAATGGCTTGATCACTCCAGGATCGATGAACGCCATGACGTGCTCGATGTAGGCGGCGATCACGTCTCGTGTCGTCACGTGTCCGCGCGGCCAGGCGCGTGCCGGCAGGGCGCCGCCGACAACGGCATCCCGGATCTGGGCGATGCCTTCGACACCGCTCAACGGAACGGCCTGCCGCCCGACCAGCTTCATGCCGTTGTACTGCTTCGGGTTGTGCGAAGCTGTCACCTGGGCGCCACCGTCGTGCCCGTCCCGCCCGACCGCAAAGTACAGCACGTCGGTCGGGATCATCCCGTAATCGACAACGTCGGCTCCCTGGGAGGTGGCGCCATCGATAAACGCCCGTGCCAGCGAAGGGGATGACAACCGCATGTCGCGCCCGACGGCAATGCGTCTGGCATCGAGATAGGAGACCAACGCCGCGCCGATGGCGCGGGCGACCTCTTCATGAATCTGGTCCGGATAGGTCCCGCGGACGTCGTAGGCCTTGAAGATGTCCGTGTCGATCGGAAGGGGCATGGCGTACGCGTATTCCTAAGTTCGGCTGTAGTCGGTCACCACGGACTTGTCGCCCAGGACGACCCCTTCGCCGAGAGTGGCGCTCCGGCCGATATGGCAGTGACGCCCGATGATGGAGCGATGAATGGTTGCATGGTGGCACACGCGGCTGTCCGCCCAGATAATCGATTCCTCGATGGTGGCCTGTTCCTCGACGACGCAGTGGCGTCCGACGACGCTATAGGCGCCGATGCGAGCGCCGGCCTTGACGACCGCGCCCTCATCGACGAAATAGGGAGCCTCCAGAACCGCGCCCTGCTCGACGCGCGCAAGCGGAGACAGCCAGGCCGAGCCGGACAGCGCGGCGAACGGCTCCGTGCGGAACCGGTGGTCCATGATGTCGCGGTGCACCTGGCGATATTTCTCCGGCGTGCCGATGTCGATCCAGTAGCCCCTGGAAATGAAGGCCACGAAGGTCTCGCCTCGTTCGACGAGCGACGGGAAGAAGCTGCGCTCGATCGACCATGGTGTGTCCTTCGGGATGCGGTCGAAGGTCTCCGGCTCGAGCACATAGATGCCGGCGTTGATGGTGTTGCACGTGATCTCGTCCTGTGTCGGCTTCTCCAGAAAACGTCGAACGTTGCCGCGCTCGTCGGTTTCGACCAGGCCATACGCCGACGGGTTCTCGACCGGCGTGAGGACGATCGTCGCTTTCGCGCTGCGCTCGCGGTGGAGCGCAATCACCGCTGCCAGATCGATCGCGGTGAGCACGTCGCCGTTGAAGACGACGACCGACTCGCGAAGCGACTCGCCTGCGTAGCGGACGGCACCAGCCGTCCCAAGTGGCTGCGGCTCGACCACGTAGCGGACGGCCAGGCCGGCGTCGCTCCCGTCGCCGAAGAGTTCCTCGATTCGGCGTGGTTGATAGTTGAGGCTGAGTACGGCCTCATCGATCTCCGGCACCTGCTTCAACAAGTCGAGCTGATATCGAAGAAACGGCCGATTGAAGATAGGGACGATCGGCTTGGGCGTGTGAATCGTCAGCGGACGAAGCCGCGTGCCCTTGCCCCCTGCGAGCAGGATCGCCTTCATAGGCAACCAGCGATGATATCATGGGCCTATTTGTCAGGTTCGATGAACCTTCCCAACTCGCTCTCGCTGACGCGCATCTTTCTTGTACCGCTGCTGGTGGTCGTGCTCCTGACCGAGTTCGAAGGCCGCGTGATCTTCGGCGTGCGGGAGGAGCTCGTCGGGGCCGGCATCTTCGCGCTCGCGGCATTGACCGACTGGCTCGACGGGTATTTCGCGCGCCGGCGGAAGCAGATTACGGCGCTCGGCCAGTTCATGGACCCGTTCGCGGACAAGTTGCTCACCACGGCCGCCTTCATCTCGCTCGTGCAAATGGGGCTCGCCGCCGCTTGGATGGTGGCCATCATCATCGGCCGGGAATTCGCGGTCACAGCGCTCCGGAGCCTGGCCTATGCGCGCGGCACGTCGATGCCCGCGTCGCGGCTGGGCAAGATCAAGATGGCCGCGCAGATCGTGGCCATCCTCGCGCTGATTCTGGGCAAGGATCAGCGCGCCCTCTTCGTCATCGGGCAGGTGGCGCTGTGGGTGGTCGTGGCGGCCGCGCTCGTCTCGGCCGCCGATTATTTCAGGCGCTTCAGGGGCTTTCTGGTCCCTCGTGTCGCCGATTTCTCCCTGGCGCAGAAGCGTCACTCGGACCGGAAAGCGGGCTGATTCGGCCGATGACCCGCTGCCGCGGGCTCCTTCGCCGATCGGTCAGTTCGAGCTCTTCGCGACCGGACCCTTCAGCTCGGAGATGCGCCGGCGGGCGTCTTCCAGATGCTCGCTCTGCTCGAACTCGGTCACGAGCTTTTCGTAGTAGGGAAGCGCCTCGGCTCCACGATTGACCTTCAGCAGCGATTCCCCCAAGTAGAAATAGGCGCCGTCGCGCCCTGTGAAATCCGGGTCCTGCTTGAGGAGCGTCGTCAGACGGTCAATCGCGCCCGGATACCAGCGAATGCGGAAGTAGAAGCGCCCGACTTCGAGCTCCGAGGTGCTGAGCCGGTCGCGTGATTCACGCAGCCTCGCCTGGACCTCAGGCAGCAGCGGACTGCTTGGGTAACGTGCGACAAACGCCTCGAACTCTCGAATCGTGTCGCGCGTCTCGGTCTGATCGCGCTGCGGTGAGCGCATCTGGCGGAAATGCGCCATGGCGAGGCGGTACTGCGCGTAATCGGCCCGTGCGTGAGTCGGATAGAACGACAGGAATTCCTGGAATTCCGCGATGGCCAGGACGATCGCCTCGGCCGAGCCTTCACCGAGGTAGGTGTCGCCGATGCCCAGCTTCGCCTCCGGGCGCAGCGGGCTCTGCGTGTATGTCTCGTTCAGCTGCCGGAAGAACTCGCGAGCGGTGAGCCATCGCCGGCGATCGAGCGCTTCCTTGCCCCTGTCGTAGAGAAACTGGTCGGGCTGCAGCGTGCCGGGAGGGACCTGACCGCGGCCCCGGGACGCACACGCCGACAGGACCACGAGTGCCAGAATGCACGCGGCGGACGCGGTCGCCCGGTAGAGCAGCCCGCGGGGGATCACCGACACGTTGTCAGCCATCGATGCTCTGCCGCCAACCCTTCCTCGAGGCCGACGAGCGGCTGAAATCCGAGGTCGCCGCGCGCGAGCGTCGTATCAGCGTAGGTGTGCCGCATATCGCCCTTCTGTGTCCCCTCCATGGCGATCTCGGGCCGTCGGCCGGACACTCGGCCGATCACCTCGAGTACATGGTTGATGGACACGCGCGATCCACCGCCGATATTGTACACACGCCCGGCGACTCCCTTCGACGCGGCCGCGCAGGTGGCGGTGACCGCGTCGTCGACAAAGGTGAAGTCGCGAGTCTGTTCGCCGTCGCCATAGAGCGCGATCGATTCGCCCGCCATGGTCGCTCGCAGAAAGCGGTGGAAGCCCATGTCGGGCCGCTGCCTGGGTCCGTACACGGTGAAATAGCGAAGCGACACGGTTGGGACGCCGTAGTTGACGAAGTAGAGGTAACAGAGCTGTTCGGCGGCAAGCTTGCTGACGCCGTACGGAGAGACCGGTTGCGGCAGGGCCGTCTCCCGCATCGGCAGGCGTACCCCGTCGCCGTACACTGACGAGCTCGACGCGTAGACGACCCGCTCGAGTCGCCGGCCGACGCACGCCTCCAGCAGCACCTGTGTAGCCTCGATGTTGTTCACTGTATAGACG
>Ga0137829_11657588_pt1 | contig 12138 bp, 9 predicted proteins | sample OV2TP2_FD_97737 | JGI IMG/M metagenome (GOLD analysis project Ga0137829, IMG submission 97737) | reverse complement strand
GAATAGGGTTGCTAAGCGACCTCTTGTTCAACGGTTGCTGCCTCATCTGGCTTTGTGCTATCCTTCGTCCACTTGGGAAACATTCGAGCATGATAGATACTCCGGAAGCAGATAACCCTGGTAAGACAAACAAAAAGCGCATCCTCACCGGCATACGCCCCACGGGGGCGCTGCACTTGGGCCACTACGTAGGCGCTCTGGAGAACTGGGTGCGACTCCAGAAGGAATACGATTGCTTCTTCCTCATCGCCGACTATCAGGCCCTGGGAGACCATCTGGAAGAGATCGAACGCATTCGCCGCTCAGTCTTCGAGGTAACCCTGGACTGGCTGGCTGTGGGCCTGGACCCCGAAATCAGCACGTTTGTAATTCAGAGCGCCGTGCCCGAGCACGCCGAGCTGACGATGCTCCTGAGCATGTTGGTATCTATACCACGGCTAGAACGCAATCCCACGCTTAAGGCGGAGATGAAGGAGCTGGGCCGTCGCGATAACGTCAGCCTGGGCTTCTTCAACTATCCGGTAAGCCAGGCAGCCGATATCATGCTGCCCAAGGCTCACCTGGTCCCGGTCGGCGAGGACCAGCTTCCACATATTGAGCTGACGCGGGAGATAGTGCGCAGCTTCAATCGCACCTACGGCGAGGTGTTCCCCGAGCCCGATGCTATGGTAGGCCGTGTGCCCCGCCTGGTGGGCATCGATGGCCAGGCCAAGATGAGCAAGTCGCTCAATAACTGTATCTACCTTAGCGATGATGCCGAGACCGTGAGTGAGAAGGTACGGAGGATGTACACAGATCCTACTCGCATCCACCCTACCGATCCCGGCCACGTAGAGGGAAACCCCCTCTTTATGTATCACGACGCCTTCAACTCCAATACCCCCGAGGTAGAAGATCTGAAGGACCGCTATCGCTCTGGACGGGTTGGGGACGTGGAGGTCAAAAGGCGCTTGGCCGCAACCCTTAACGCCTTCTTAGACCCCATAAGAGAAAAACGCAGACACTATGAGGATCGTCCAAGCCTGGTCCACGAGATCCTCATAGAAGGATGCAGCCGGGCAAAGAGGGTCGCCGAGGCAACCATGGCTCAGGTCCGAGAGGCCATGCGCATCACTTACCTAAAATGAGACCTCTATCTTTGCTTAAGGCCCGCAGCGGGCGGACCGCGCTGGAGCTGGCTACAGCCGCCGTCAAAGAGGCGGGCCAGCTCCTGCTGGACAACTTCTACGCAGAGAAGGAGGTCCACATCAAGGGCAGGGGAAACGTCGTCACCAACGTGGACCATCTGGTCGAAAACCATGTCATCGACCTCCTGCGGCGAGAGTACCCCACCTGGGGGGTGCTCTCGGAGGAGCAGCCGGCAATCATTCCAGGGGCAGACACCTTCACATGGGTGCTGGACCCCCTGGACGGCACCAGGAACTACGCATCAGGCATACCCTTTTTCTCCGTAGCCCTGGCCTTAGTCCAGAGTGGACAGGAGTTGCTTGGCCTTACCTATGACCCCATGCGAGACGAGCTTTTCTGCGCGGAGCGGGGAAACGGTGCCTTCATGAACCATCGTCCCATTAAGGTCTCCAACAAACGCACGGTACCCGATTGCATACTGGGGCTGGACATGGGATATCAGAACGAGGTTGCGGGTCTCGCTTTGAAGATGCTGGGCATCCTGTGGCCTGGGATGCAAAGCATTAGGATCATGGGCTCGGCGGCCCTGGGACTCTCTTACGCCGCCGCTGGCAGGATAGACCTGTACTTTCACCAGGGTATGTCCCCCTGGGACATAGCTGGCGGCATCCTTCAGGTGCGGGAGGCCGGCGGTATCGTGACCGACCGTCATGGCGCCGCGGGCACCTACCTGAAAGGAGAGGTCATCGCCTCCAATCGTGAGGTCCATGCCGACTTCATGGCCCGCACTCAAGGCATGGAGTGGCGGCTAGGCTGACATTGTTCCCTTCGCGTTGGCAGCCGAAGAATGGGATATAATCTTACCAATGAGTTCTGCTTACTATTTCAAGATGGCATGATTTCCAAACTAAAGGTGCTTTCCAGGAACCTAAAGCGCGAGGTCACAGTCTACAAGCTCGTCCTCAGCGATAAGCGGACGCCCAGGTTGGCCAAGTTCCTCCTGGGCCTTGCTATCGGCTACGCCTTCCTCCCTTTCGATCTGATCCCAGATTTCATACCTGTCCTTGGTGCTCTGGACGACGTTATCATTATCCCCATTCTGGTCTTTGTTGCGCTGAAAATGATCCCACCAGAGGTCGTCCAGGATTGCAGGCTTAGAGCAGGCAAATTAGCTTTTCAATAGGGTCTGATCCCATCCGAAAAAAGTCTGAATTAGGAGGCAGAGATTGAAGGCTGTACGGATACACCAAACAGGTGGCGCGGAGGTGCTGCGCTATGAGGATGCCCCAGCCCCGACGCCGGGAGCGGGTCAGGCGCTGGTCAAGCTACAGGCCATCGGCATTAACTACACCGACATCTACACTAGAAGCGGGACGAATCCCCCTCCCTCCTTGCCGTGGACCCCTGGATCTGAGGGCGCAGGGATAGTGGAAGCCATCGGCAGTGGCGTTACGGAGGTGAAGGTAGGAGACCTGGTGGCCTACTCGGGTGTGCCGGGCTCATACGCCGAGCAGGTGGTCGCTCCAGCACAAAGGCTGGTGAAGCTGCCGCGTGGAGCCACCGCTGATATGGGGGCCGCAGCCATGCTCCAGGGTATGACAGCCCACTACCTTTGCCATGATACATACCGGTTGAAGCCTGGGGATAAGGCCCTGGTCCACGCCGCAGCGGGCGGGGTTGGCCTTCTGCTGGTGCAGATGGCCAAGAGGCGCGGCGCCTACATTTTTGCGACAGTCTCCACCGACGAAAAGGCCAAGCTTGCCAGAGAGGTGGGGGCAGACCAGGTCATCAACTACAGTCGACAGGACTTCGCCGAGGAGGTCAAGAAGGCGACCAACGGGCAAGGGGTGCAGGTGGTCTACGATTCAGTGGGGAAGGACACCTTTGACAAGAGCATAGCCTGTCTCTCCCGCCGGGGCTACCTGGTGCTGTATGGCCAGGCCAGCGGGCCTGTCCCACCTGTTCCGCCCGCCGTGCTGAACAGGGGCTCACTGTTCCTGACGAGACCGTCGCTGCTGGACCACACTGCTACCAGAGGGGAGTTGCTGAAGCGGGCCGGGGAGGTGCTCAGGTGGGTTCGCTCGGGGGAGATCAAGATGCACATCTACAAGAAGTACCCCCTGTCTCAGGCCTCCGAGGCGCACCGGGCGATGGAGAACCGCGCAACTACCGGTAAGCTGCTGCTGATCCCTTAGCTCTTACTGAATGCGTAGCTCTACTTCCGTTATCTTGCCGTCGACGATATGAAAAGCGCGTATCTTGGGGCTATCGTAGTCTCTAAGAGAGACCAGCATATAGATGGAGTCGGGCCAGGTGGCAAGGCGGACATCGGTGAGGGAGGGATAGGCCTCGGAGTGGGTGTGCGAGTGATAGAACGCCACCAGGTCCCAACCTTGGGATTCTGCCTCTTTGTAAATCTGGTACATCTCCTTGGGGTCTATGGTGTACCGCACGGGGCTGGCGTCGATATTGGTGGTGGGATGCAGTTTTAGGGGCATCCCGTCTTTTCCTGACAGGATGCCACAGCATTCGTTGGGGAACTCCTCCCTGGCCTGGGCTATCATCTGGTCGGCAAAGCTCTTGCGAAGGGTAAACATAGCTAAGGCACCACCTCCATGTGTCCCGCAGGCCCGGCCATCACCTCACCGATGACACTTGAGGCGTGACAGCGCTTCGCCTTAAGAGCCTGCACCAGCACTGGCGCTTTCTCAGGAGGAACGGATAGCAGGAGGCCACCCGAAGTCTGGGCATCGCACAGGACCATCCTCACTTCCTCACCGAGGCTTTTGTCCCAGGAAATGAACTTCTCCAGGAACTCCCTATTGCGTTTGGATCCACCCGGCAGGATCCCCTGCTGGGCCAGCTCCCATACTCCCTGGATCAGGGGGACGTCTCCGAAGGAAACCTTTGCGCCTACTCCGCTGGCATGGAGCATGGAGTGGAGATGTCCCAGGAGTCCAAAACCGGTGATATCTGTGCAGGCGTTTACACCCACCTCTTTCATGGCCTCGGCAGCGCCGTGATTGAGGGCACTCATCACCTCCACGGCTTTTGCCAGAACGTCCTGCGGGGCGACGCCGTTTTTGTGCGCGGTGGTAATGATGCCAGTGCCCAGGGGCTTAGTCAGAATCAGCTTATCGCCAGGCTTGGCTCTGGCATTGGTTATCTGGGCTCCAGGCTTGATAACACCGGTAACAGCCAGGCCATATTTAGGCTCCTGGTCATCTATAGTGTGCCCTCCTACTATGACGACGCCAGCCTCTCGAGCCTTTTCTGCCCCACCTTGGAGTATCCTTCCTAAAACGTGTAGATCCATGCCCATGGGGAACCCAACGATGTTCAGAGCTATGATGGGCTTGCCTCCCATCGCGTAGACGTCGCTGAGCGAGTTGGCTGCGGCGATAGCGCCGTAGGCATAGGGGTCATCCACTATGGGCGGAAAGAAGTCCACTGTCTGGACTAAGGCGATCTCGTCGGTGATTTTGTACACGGCGGCATCGTCCCCCGTCTCGGTCCCTACTAGCAGACGGGGATCTATTTGAGGTGGCAGATAGCGCAGAACCTGCGCCAAGTCCTTAGGACTGAACTTGGCAGCTCAACCTGCGCAATGAGAGAGGCTGGTAAGCCTCACCTCTTCCCTTTGCTTCATCCACTTATTCCTCGCCAGAGTCTCATTACAGATTGTAACACCCCAACTCGTCATCGGCTATTTCCGAGACCGTTTATGAATAAGGGCGCTCCAAGCTGTCCGGTAATCCTTGATGCCAAGTAGCTTTCACCCCCATCCTAACCTTCCCCCGTTTAGGGGGAAGGAACTACCTACTCTCCCCCTGCTGGAGGGCAAGCAAAACAGTCGTATGGTAAACTCCTATAAGTCATTCGGGGATTCTCTCTTTCGGGGTCCAGAGGGGGATAGCCTCTAGCCCAAGGACTATTAAACCAATGGTGCTAGTACGAAGTCCCGATATAGCTTGCATGATCTGTCATTCCGAGCGGAGCGAAGAATCTTGGGCTATGGTAATCCAGGACTCCGTTGTGAAATGCCCTGCCCCAGATTCCTCGTCGCCCTTCAGGGGAAGGACTCCTCGGAATGACAGGAAATCAGAAACTCTCTCGACAGAGACTAATGGACTTAGACGCTGAAGGTGAAATGCTCAACCTCCCTTGATTTAAGGGCAACCAGGCAAAACAGCGCATGATAAACTTCTCGCGGGTCTAAAACTAGCACCAATGGTTATTAAGCGCTGTCTGGTAGAGTATTGAGGAGTGAGTAAGAGACGTATAGATACCCTGTTAGTGGAGAAAGGGCTAGCGCCAACGAGAGAAAAGGCACAGGCCCTGGTCTTGGCAGGACAGGTGCTGGTCAATGGAGCACCTGCACCCAAGCCTGGCGCATTAGTCGATGAGGCCGCCTCACTGCAGGTCAAGCAATCCCTCGCCTTTGTCAGCCGTGGTGGGACAAAGTTAGATGACGCCTTGAACCGTTTTAGGCTGGATGTGGTGCATATGGTTGCACTGGACGTGGGCGCTTCTACCGGGGGGTTCACGGATTGCCTTTTGCAGAGGGGAGCCGCCAAAGTTTATGCCCTGGATGTTGGTTACGGACAGCTAGACCTAAAACTACGAAGGGATCCCAGGGTTGTGGTCATGGAACGGGTAAACGCTCATTATCCCTTCCTTTTGCCTGAGCCGGTAAGCCTGGCCACTGTGGATGTCTCTTTCATCTCTGTTCGCAAGGTCATCCCCAACATTTTGGCGTGGATCAAGGAGCCGGCGTGGCTGATAGTTCTGGTGAAGCCCCAATTTGAAGCCCCGCGGAGCCAGGTGAAAAAAGGTGGCATCGTCAAAGACCCACTGGTGCACGCTCAGGTTTTGGGGAGTGTAGCTAATTGGGCCATCCACAGCGGCCTGCGAGTGGCAGGGCTTGTGCCTTCGCCTATTCTGGGAACTGAAGGGAATCGTGAGTTCTTTCTGCTTCTGCGCAGGAGCCTTTAGTGTCCCGTTCCTGAGATACGCTTATGAATTGTCATTCCTACGAAAAAGACAAGCATTCTCCTGCGGACTAAAATATCCTTGCCCCTGGAGGGAGAGGATTAAGGTGAGGGGGAAGGTGGGCCTACTAAACGCCCCCCTCATTCCTTCGGCTTCGCTCAGGACAGACTCTAACCTCGACTTGTCGGGGGAAAGTCCCTTCAACAAATTATTTCATTCTTCCTGGTGCTGTACCCCACCCCAAAGTAGTTATTCCCAACCCAGCCCGTCCTCCTTCGGCAGGCTCAAGACGGGCTCCCTGCGTCCGCCAGCCGCCCCTTTTAGGGGGGATATTTTCCATAGCATGGTTATTCACAAGCGCGTTTCGGGGACACTATACTAACTGGGATGTGAAGCCACGATAGGCCATGTTTTATAGGATAGGAGAGTTCGGATACCGATTTCGCTGGCCCATCATCGCCGCGTGGGGCCTTCTGCTCATCTTCAGCGCCCTCTTTGCGCCCAGGGTGGTCAGCGTCCTCAAAGGGGGGTTTGGAGAGGCAAATACAGAGTCCCGAGAGGGCTTAGAGATTCTCCGGCGGGACCTGGACTACAATGCTTCCCTTGTCGTGGTAGTGTTCCATGACCCCAACAGAAAAGCCACAGAGCCAGGCTATCGCCGAGAAGTTGAGGACTCCTTAGCTCGGATAGCTTCCAGACCCCAGGTCAAAGGCATCGATAGCTATTACAACACGTCAAATCCCAGGATGGTCTCTACCGATGGCCACTCCACCTACGCCCTCGCATCTTTAAGCACCAACATAGATGAGTCGTACGCTGTCATACCAGAGATTCGACAGCAACTAAAGGGCACGTCGCTAAAGACGTGGATTACGGGGGGTATCGCCATCTTCGCCGACGTGAACTCGGCTAGCGAGCGGGACCTGCAACGCTCGGAGACCGCCGCGCTCCCTCTGGTCCTGGTGGCGCTCGTCCTGGTCTTTGGCTCGTTGGTAGCCGCAGGAATCCCGCTGGTGATGGGGCTTTTGAGTGTCTCTATAACCCTGGCAGCCCTCTACTTCATAGGCCACGTGACCGATGTCTCCATCTTCGCACTAAACATCACCACGTTCCTGGGGCTAGGCATAGCCATCGACTACTCCCTATTTGTGGTGGGCCGCTACCGTGAGGAGGCCCGAAGCCGCGGTTGGGGCAAGGATACCATAGGCTACACCATGGCGTCGGCAGGCATGGCCATAACCTTTTCAGCCGTAACCACCATACTGGGCCTATCAGGGCTCCTCCTGTTCCAGTTTATGATGCTGCGCTCCATAGGCCTGGGAGGCATAGGCGTGGTATTCATTTCGCTGCTCATGGCCTTGACACTGATGCCGGCCATTCTCTCTGTCTTGGGGAGAAGGGTCAACGCCTTGCCGATAATCCCCCAGCGAGCGGAAAGAGGAGGCTTCTGGGCCGGCCTGGCGCAAAGAGTAATGCGTTACCCGTACGTCGTTCTCGTGCCGGTCCTGCTACTCCTGCTTGTCCTGGGCTCCCCCTTCCTCAGAGTGAAGCTGGGGACTCCTTGGGCCAAAACCCTTCCCCCAGACATGGAGTCCCGGCTTGGATGGGAGCACCTGGAGCGGAGCTTTGGAGAGGGGGAGCTTTCCCCTATCTCCGCCGTCATAACCTCTGAGAAGGGCATTTTTGAAAGAGAAAACCTGGATGCGCTTTACCGCTTCACTCGAAAGCTTCAGCAAGATGGGAGAGTAACGAGAGTAGAGAGCATCGTCAACCTGAGCCCAGAGATCAGCAAGGAACAGTACGCTGCCCTTTACTCAAATAGGGCCGCTATCCCCTTCCCGGAGGTCCACAGGGCCTTGTCTCAGCTAGCCAAGGAGAATACCACCCTGGTTAGGGTCATCTCCAAATATCCGGTTAACTCCGATGATGCCAAGGGGCTGGTTCGGGATATCCGCCGCATGCGGATGGAAGGAGACCTCCGACTTAAGGTAACGGGAGGGGCCGCCGATCTTATGGATACGGTGGACCTTCTCTATAGAGATTTCCCCAGGGCCATTGTGTTTATCGTGATTACCACCTACATTGCCCTTTTAGTGCTCTTCCGCTCTATGGTACTGCCTCTCAAGGCCATCCTCATGAACATCCTAAGCATCACTGCCAGCTATGGGGCATTGGTCTTCATCTTCCAGGAGGGGCATTTCCAGGGACTCCTGAACTTTACCGCCGAGGGCTTCACCGAAGCGACGGTCCCCATACTGCTGTTCTGCATCCTCTTTGGCCTCAGCATGGACTACGAGGTTTTCCTTCTCAGTCGCATTAAGGAATCCTACGATGCCTCTAGAGACAATACGGCCAGCGTAGCGCAAGGGCTAGAGAGGATAGGACGTATCATCACTAGCGCAGCACTGGTCCTGGTTCTGGTAGCGGGATCTTTCACCCTGGCTGACATTGTGATAGTCAAGTCTCTTGGTTTCGCTACCGCCTTAGCCATCCTCATCGACGCCACCATAGTTCGGGCCCTTTTGGTCCCATCGGTGATGCGTGTCATGGGCGACTTCAATTGGTGGGCGCCCCGGGCGGTCAAAGCCATCATCCCTGAAGTGAGACGGCTACCGTAGAGTCCTGTACCTGAAATACGCCGATAAATCGTCATTGCGAGGAGGTGGTAGCCGACAAAGCCCCGATAAATCGGGGCCACGGCCCTCCTTCGTCGGGCCTCGCGATGACATTTGCAGTGGACTTCGGAGACAGGACACTAGGTAGCTTTTGATTTTTCACGCATCAATGAAGTCATTTCAAAACTTAGGATGATACAAGTCCTGATGAGCCCCGCTCATGGTTGCGCAAGCTCGATATAGGTTTGCCAATTTAGAGGATCGCAAAGGGCACGAATCGTGTGCACGCAGTGGTTGGCATCTCGACGCGCTGTAGCGCTCGATTAAGTCGGCGGCCTTGATGTGTGCAAATGGGCTAAGCTTAGCTATCTTGCCATGGTGAGTTACGCGCGGAAGGGCTTAGCAACCGGGCTTTCAATAAAGCCGCTCTGATGCCAGCTTCGCCCCCTCAGTCATCGCCTGTAGCTTTGCCCACGCGATAGTTGGATGCACCCTAGGCTGGGAACGTACGCTAGTCGAAAAGCCGCAGTCCGTGCTAGCGATAATATTCTCCTTACCTACAACGTTAGCGTACCGCTCGATTCGCTCAGCTACCAGATCCGGGTGTTCCACAAAGTTGGTCAGCGAGTCGATCACCCCGGGAATGATGATCTTGCCCTCGGGCAGGGGATGTTCCTTGAAGACCTTCCACTCGTGCCCATGGCGAGGGTTCGACGCCTCAACGGAGATTGCATCCGCCTTCACTCTGTAGACCACGTCGATGATCTCCGCGATCGGCACGTCCCTTACATGTGGCCGCTCGCCATTACCCCAACATAGGTGCAAGCGCACCCGGTCTGAGGGGATGCCTTCGAGCGCATGGTTAATTGCTTCGATATGCACCTCAACGAACCTGCGATAGTCGGCAAAGGTCTTATCTGCGAACTGGGGTTGGTTCCAGGACATGGCGAGTTCTGGGCTATCGATCTGCACCAGAAAGCCGGCCTCGACGATTGCACGGTACTCATGTTTCATCGCATCGGCCAACGCGAATATGTACTCCTCCTCAGTCCGGTAGTAGTCGTTGGCGAAATTGAACCAGACCTGGCCGGGTGATACGGCAGGCATGAACAACTCCGAAGAGGAGATGCCTCGCATGGCTGCCTTGAGATTAGCGATGTCTTGCTGGATGTATTGGGGGCCGCGCCAGGCGATGGGCCCGTTGCAGGCACGGTTGGTCAGACCCACACCCGGGACAGACTGATAATACTCCGGGAACAACTGTGTCTCGATCCCTGGTGGCATTGGCCGGGGGTGTCCGTCGAAGCCGGTGACCCGTTCGGTTATGTAGGCCGAGAAAGAGACCTTGCTCATCTCGCCATCGTTGAGGACATCAAGCCCGACCTGAGCTTGCTTGCTGACAACATCGGCCACCGCTGTCTTGACCCGACTTTCAAAGGCTGGGTTCGCGCGTAGCTCTCGTTGGTCGTGGCCTTCCACCATCTGCACGAGATCCGAAGGTCTGGGCAAGCTGCCGGTGTGCGTAGTGAGGATGCGGTCAATACTCCTTTTCATCGGGGTTCCTTTCTGGACGGCGCTTGTTTTTCCTATAGCGGCTAGTAGAGCGTTTCGACTCCGCCAGGAGAATTGTGGTGCGGTTCATATCACAATGATAGCTTCTACGATGGCAGCACTCAAGTGGGTGTACTCGATGAGCCAAAGGCGATTCAAACCTTCTCATTAAGTGTTATCCCGATTGACAGTCCCGCAAATCCCTGATAGCGTCTCCAAGGGGAACTAATCCCGCAACGATGGATGTCGCCAACCTGGTGCGGAATTCTTGGTATGCTCCCGAAGCTAACATAGGGTGAACTGAATGGGATCGATGACGCCACAGGAAAGTCTCGCCAGGACCTCGGCCGGCCCAGAGGTTCGGACCAGGGCCTTGGGCCGGCCAAAGAGCCTGTTATTTCTCGTTATCCTGCCGGTTTTTGGGATCATTTCTCTGATTGCGGCGGCCGTTTTCACGGCCGTACCCCTCTTCATGCTTATCGGCCAGGGAGCTTTGCTCCTCCTCCTGTTGGTCCTGGGCCTGGTCCTCTCTGGGCATTGGACCGAGGAGGTCAAAGCCAGGGAGAGAGCCGAGGCTGCGATAGCTCAAAATGAGGAGAGCCAGAGGCGGCTGGAGCAGCGCATTAAGGAACTGGAAGAGATGGCGATGTATGACAGCCTCACCGGCCTCTGGAACTTCCACTACCTTCAGGTCCAGCTTCCCAGAGAGGTGTCGCGAGTAAAACGTCGCAACATACCTCTCTCCCTAATCATGGTGGATGTGGATGGATTGAAAAAGGTGAACGACGGGTACGGGCACGACACGGGAAACGTGCTCCTTAAAGATATCAGCTCCATGCTAAAGGAGAGCCTGCGAATCTCGGACACCGTAGGCAGATGGGGAGGGGACGAGTTTCTGGCGCTTCTTCCAGAAGCTGGAAAGGCCGATGCCCTGGCGGTGGCCAAGAGGATCAAGTTTCGGCTGGAGCAGTATCGGCTCAAGGCCAATGGCGAGGCGATACCAGTAAGCATAAGCATGGGGGTAGCCACCTTCCCTGTGGATGGCGAGGACGCTGACGACCTCTTCAAAAAGGCCGACTCAGCTATGTACCTGGGCAAGCAGCGGGGCGGCAATCAGGTATCGGTCTATGCCGGGCCGGCCGGAGGGAAGCGCAAGCTGCTGGGCGAGTACCTTATGGAACGGGGTGTATGCACCACCGAGCAACTGGAGGAGGCCATTCGCTACTGCCTGGAGGCCAGCAAGCGGGGCGAGTTCTTAGCCGTAGGTGAGGCGTTAGCGAAGCTGGGATACGCCACTGATGAAGAGGTGCAGGATGGCTTAAGCTCACAGGCTAAAGACCGTGGCCTCTCCACAGCCTGACCTTTCCTATTATGGTCTTTTGATTCTCTCCTTTTGTCATTGCGAGCGTAGCGAAGCAATCCCGTCTTCCTTGTGAGATTGCTTCGGGGCTTCGCCCCTCGCAATGACAATCAAAAGACCCTGACTTTCCTGCCACTTGAACGCCAGCCCAGGATATATAATTATACTGTCATCAAGACCCGCCATCCGGTTGGTTCAGAAGCTCTGGCGTTCATATCGTTGAGGAGGCAAGGAGGGTGAGATGGGACAACTGACGCAGGAGCGATGTGTCGCCTGTCGGGCCGATTCCCCGCGCGTAACCGATGAAGAGATAGCTGAGCTGAGCACGCAGGTCCCCCAGTGGCGGATCATCGAGGAGGGCGAGATAAGAAAGCTGGACCGGGCCTTCCGTTTCCCTAACTTTGTCCAGGCCCTCGCCTTTACCAATGCTATCGGGAGATTGGCCGAAGAGGAAGACCACCATCCCAGGCTGATTACCGAATGGGGGAAGGT
>Ga0137829_10941444_pt1 | contig 12219 bp, 11 predicted proteins | sample OV2TP2_FD_97737 | JGI IMG/M metagenome (GOLD analysis project Ga0137829, IMG submission 97737) | reverse complement strand
TTGAGATGCTCTCTAATCATAATGCAAACTCGCCAGTTCCTCATCATCCATGCCCAGGTGATGGGCCAGCTCATGGACTACCGTCTTGCGGACCTCCTGAGCCAAGGACTCCCTCGAAGGGCACATGGCCTCCAGGGGGCCTTTGAAGATAGTGATCTTGTCCGGCAGGACCATGCCATAGGTAGAATCACGCTCAGCTATCGGTGTCCCCTCGTACAGGCCCAGCAGATCGTACCTGTCGCCGACACCCTGCTCCCGCATCTGCCGTCGAGTCGGCCACTCCTGGATCACGATGGCCACGTTTTGAAGCATCCCATGGACGGCAGGCGGAAGGCCGTCTAATGCCTCAGCCACATGCTTCTCGAAACTTCGGCGGTTCACAGTAGTGTCATTTTCATATTGCTCAGTTTTTGGGCCGTTACAAGCATAATGCCTAATTGCTTCTAGGCCAATGCGGGGTGCAGGGGCAGAGCCCCTGCCGGGGGTTTCAGGGGGTGCCCCCCTGAGCTTGTTTTCTTCTCCCCCTCTTAAGCCTAAGAGGGGGAGACAGAGGGGGTGTTCGCTGGCCTGTGTCACGGCTCATTATGGGGCAATCGCTGATTTGGGGTCCTTGCTCTCCATTGAGGATTAAGCCCCTTTCTGCTATCCTTCCCCCAGAAACATGCGAATCCTGGTTACCAATGACGATGGCATCAACTCCCGAGGGCTCTGGGCATTGGCCCAGTCCCTCAAGCCCTTAGGGCAGGTCTTCGTAATCTCTCCGGACCGGGAGCAGAGCGGCGTAGGTACAGCTATAACCCTGCACCATCCCGTCAGAATAATGGAATGGCCCTCGCCGGTAAAGGACGTCACTGCCTATGCAGTGGAGGGCACGCCTTCCGATTGCACCATTGTCGCGTTGGAGAGTCTAATAGGCAAGCGCATCGACGTTTTCTTCTCCGGAATAAACGAAGGCGCTAACCTTGGGGACGATGTCTTCGTATCAGGCACCGTCGCCGCAGCATGGCAGGCTTACTTCAGAGGTATCCCCGCTATCGCCATGTCGGTAGCAGCCCTGCGGGACCTGAAGTACGAAGTGGCTACTCAGCTTGCCAAGGTTATCGCCATCAAAGTTGCAGAGGGAGCCTTGCCAAAGCCCTTATTCCTTAACATCAACGTTCCCAATCTTCCCATAAAGAATGTCCAGGGCATCGAGATCACCAGGCTGGGTGGCCAGGGATTCCTCGACATAGTGAGCGAAGGCAACGACGGCCGTCGGAAGTGGTACTGGATCGCCCGCTCGAGGCCGACCCCAAATGTCGAGGAGGGTACCGATATCTGGGCGGTGCGGAATGCCAGGGTCTCCATAACTCCCTTCAACTCCCACCTCACTGAGCCACAGCATATCGAGACACTCAACGAGCTAAAGGAGTCCTTTCTAGAGCCTCTGCGGCCTAAAGGTCTGGCCAGTCGACCCGCGCCTCCACCCAGGCCATTTCCCCCTCCTAGGCCCTCTGAGGATAACATGGGGGGGTGATCCCCCTCTGCCAACTTGGCCAATAAGCCTCAAGAAATCAGGGGGGTGAACAAGGGGGTAGTCTTGTCTATGAGCAGGTCGGCAGGCTGGGAAGGTGCCCACAGAGGGGTAGCAAGCGTCATAGCGCAGTGGATTGGGCGGTCCGTCAGGGGGAGAGCAGTGCAAGATTGCTAGAATGACCTCAGGTGCACCAGGACTGGGCTGGAGGTGTACGCACATGGAGTGGCTCCCCTTCTTCATACTCATCATGGGGCCTGTCTTATGGGCCCTCATCGCAGCCGATGCCAACAATCGCCGCTGAGATGCTAAGTCGCTGCCCAAAGTGCCATTGAGAAGCAAAGAAATGGCAAAAAATTCAGTCTGAGGAGGGTACAATTTTGGAATATATTCACGTGTTTATTTCAGCTTCTAATATCAAGGAAGAGCGGGGACTTATGGGGTTTGGCGTTCCTAAAGAGATTGCAACCGACTATCCCTCAAAAGAAATTGAGACCACAATCAATAAATATGCGTCGGACGGTTGGGAATTAGTTTCTTTTGAACCACATTGGTACTATGGTAAGGAAGCTATAAGCATGGCTATGTCCGTCACGCGGCCCTTAGCGATTGTGGGTTGGTACGCAACATTCAAACGTCAGAAGTAGAGCATCAAGTTTCGCAAGGAGGAGACGGGATGAAACCTTATATCAGTAAACGCTGATAGTTTTAGCATACCGCCGGCGTACCATTTGGTTTGTCAGTCACCGTTAATTTTCGGATGGGGATACCTCAGTAAGGTTGGGCCTAGGCTAGACTTTTTGGGCAGACCGACTACTTTTTAGGCAATCGGCACTTTTTAAGCAACGCCGGGTGTACCCCGTAATACATCTCGAGGGGGTTGGTGGGGAAAAAGCAGTTATCTAAAAGGAATTCAATAAGGCAAATTCGCTGCAAAAAGTGGTTGCAAAATTCAGGGGTGGGGCTGATTTGCACGAAAACAGTCTTATGGGTCATCGCTTCTGGGGGAGTACAGAGGGGGTCTCCCCTCTGTCGGGGTTCTAGGGGTGTCCCCTAGCTTCAAATTTCTTCCCCTTCCTTAGCCAAGGAAGGGGGCAGGGGATGGTCGTCCCGACCTGTCGGGTTTCATCAGCCTGCGATAGGAGGCGCCAATGGCTCACCTCACCTTCTACGGTGGTGTAAACGAGATTGGTGGCAACAAAGTCCTGCTGGAAGACGGCGACTCCAGAATATTCCTCGACTTTGGCAAAAGCTTTAACAAGTGGGGCAGGTATTACGAAGAGTTCTTGACCCCCCGTTCAAAGAACGAGCTAAGGGACCTTTTGTATGTGGGCGTCGTGCCGCCATTAGACGGCATTTACAGACAAGACCTTCTCAAGGCACCTGACATCGAGAGTGTCATCCAGAATCTTCCTCGCGACCCAGATCAAACTTTGTGGTCCAGGGGAGTTGCTAGCTATCAGCAGCATTTAGAAGAGAAAGGCAAACCCTTTTTGGATGGAGTACTCATATCCCACGGGCACGAAGACCACTTTAAGCACATCGCCTTTTTGGACCCTCATATTAAGATCTACTGCTCCCCCATCACGACACTCTTATTACAGGTGGCCGAAGAGCTGGGATTAGGCGGCCCCGAAAACGAGATCACCAGCGCCGAGCTGTTGGAACTGGACTATTACAGGTCCAAGAGCGCCACCTTTCCTGGCGAGCCAACGTTACGCTCCAGGCCGGTCCCCAGAGCCATTCAGGTGCTCGCTGAAGGAATGGTAGGAGCCTTCCACGTCAAGGGCCTGCCGGTAGACCACTCGGTCCCGGGCGCTTCGGCCTACTACGTTACTACCCCTAGCGGCCAAAAGCTCTTCTACTCCGGCGATCTCAGATTCCACGGCACGCGAGTTGCCATTACAGAGGCCTTCAGAAACTTCGTCTCAAACCTACGTCCTGACATCCTCATAGTGGAGGGCACTAGAATCCACGAGTCGGAACCTGATAGCGAGGTCCTCGTCAGGGACCAGTGCATTCAGGTGGTCAAGGAGACCAGGGGTCTCGCTATGGCAGGGTTTGCGTGGAAGGACACTACCAGGTTCAAGACGATGAAGGAAGTCGCCAACTCTACCGGCCGCACACTAGTTGTGTCGCCTAAGCTGGCATACCTCTTGAATAGGCTCAAAGGGACCGAGGGCCTCGACACGGCAGAGGCGAGCCTTGATGATGCCCGCGTATACCTGCCCAGAGAGAATTCAATGTTGTATAGCAAAGGAGACTACACCCACTCGAAATATAAAGCCGGATACAGCGTCAAATGGGATGGTGGGCCAGACCTGGAACATTTCAACAACGGCGTCCGGGCCTACGACATCCGAAAGGAGCCTCATAAATATCTGGTCCACCTCCCCTATTACGACTTCAACGAGCTGGTGGACCTGGCCCCTCCGCCGGGGAGCACCTTCATTGCCGCTTACAGCGAGCCCTTTGACCCCGAGATGGAGCTAGAAGAGAGGCGTATCAAAAACTGGCTACAGCGCTTCGAGATCAACTCGCCCAGCTTTGAGCCGCGATACATTCACGCCTCTGGGCACGCCTCCGGCCCGGAAATAAAGGAGCTTATCTCGCTAATGCAGCCTAAGAGGGTTATTCCTGTCCATACAGAGAAGCCCAGTCTTTTTGCCCAGGGGCTTCCAAAGGGGATCCAAGTCTTAGAGCCTACAGAAGGCCAAAGCTACACCATATGATGACAAAAAGCACTAAAAAACCATCTCAAAACCATTGTTTGGGGGACACAGAGCCTGTCCTGAGAGCTTGTGAGTTTATGTCATTGCGAGCGGCGCTTCGCCGCGTGGCAATCTGGGGCGGGAGACGTGCCCAGCCTACATCCCGCATTTGTTCACAAGCTCTACCCTCACCGAAGGAGGGTGAGGGCTTTGAGATAATCTCTAGGAAGGGGTAGCCCACTATGCTCCCCCTCAGGCTATCCCTTCGCAACTTCATGAGCTACCGGGACAATGTCCCCACCCTCAACCTGGAGGGGCATCATCTGCTGTGCCTTTCGGGCAATAACGGCCACGGCAAGTCCGCCCTCCTGGACGCCATAACCTGGGCACTCTGGGGCAAGTCCCGGGCCAAAAGCGATGATGATCTCATTCATCACGGGGAGCTTTCCATGGAAGCGACCCTCGACTTCCGCGCCCAGGGAAACCTCTACCGGGTCATCCGAAAGCGCACCAAAGGCTCTGGGAGACGTCCAGGGACGTCCCTCCTGGAGCTACAATCCCTCTCGGGCGACTCGCCTCGACCCATCACCGAAAACCGCCTGGAAGACACCCAGCAGAAAATCAAAGACATCCTCCGTCTGGACTACCCCACCTTCATCAACAGCGCCTTCCTGGTCCAGGGCAAAGCAGATTTATTCACCACCGCCACTCCGGCCGAGCGCAAGGAGGTCCTGGCCGAAGTGCTGGAGCTCTCCTATTACGACAAGCTGGAGGAGATGGCCAGGGCCCGCTCGAAACAATCGGAGCTGGAACAACAGAGCATCGCCCGAGAGCTAGAGGCCATCAGGAACGAGTTGGCCGATAAAAGCCGGCATGAAGAAGCTCTGGCAAACCAGAAGGCACTCCTGGAGGAGCTTGCCGGAGGGCTCTCTGCGCAGGCCCGCTCCTTGGATGACCTGCGACGCCAGACGGCAGCGCTGGAGGGTCTAACAAGACAGCTTCAGGAGTCGCAAGGACAGAAACAGAGGGTAGAGGAGGAGCTAAGGCATCTTGGCTCCCTCTACTTGGAACGGGAGAAGCAGTTGGCAGCTTACGGGGCCATTATCGCCCAATCCGACCCCATCAGCCAGGGATATGCAAAGCTTCAACTCGTCTCTCAGAGCAAAGAGGACATGGATGCCCGCGTGGCCCGCTTCACCTCTCTATCCCAGACTGTTACGCGCCTCGAGGGAGCCATCGAGGCCCACCGCCGAGATCTCCTCTCCCAGGCAAACGCCCTGAGACAGAGATACCAGGAGATTTCTACCAGAGCAGACCAGAGCGCCGCCCTCTCCCAGCGTGTCCTGGAACTGCAAGGCGCGCTGCTAGAGGTCGATGCGAGAAGGGAGGATGCACGCCGCCGCCGAGAGAGCCTCCAGGAGCTATTCGGCCAGATCCAGAGCGTTAAAGCCTCCCAGGGTCAGTTGCGCCAGGAGATGGAAGACCTCAGGTCAAAGATATCGAGCTTGTCAGGAGTAGACGCTACATGTCCCCTCTGCGGGACCCACCTGGGCGCCGAAAAAAGGGAGGACATCATCCAACACTATGAAAACGAGGGGCTACAGAGGAAGGAGGCGTTCCTTCGCCTGGAGGGCACTCTCAAGGAAAAGAACCGGGAGCACTCAAGCCTCCGCCAGGAGGTTGAGGCCTTGGAGAAAACGCTTGATAGAGAGGGCGGCCGGCGTCAGGCCTCCCTGGCAACGGCCCAGGAGCGCCTGAAAGAATCCCAGAGGGCCTCCCAAGAGCTAGTGCCCTTGAAGGAGCAGATAGACGCCTTGAGCCAGCAGCTAGAAGAGGCCACCTTTTCCCTTGATGAAAGGGAGAGGCTGGCCAAAGCCACAGCCGACCTCGGCTCCCTGGGCTACGACTCTGGCTCCCATGAGGCGCTCAGGAAAGAGCACACCCTCCTCAGAGCCTTCGACCTTCAGTTCAGGCAGCTTCAGGAGGCCGAAAGGGAGCTGCCGCGGCTCCGGCAGTCCCTCCTGGAAAGCAAAAGCCTCATAGACAGCCTGCAAGCCCAGCTTCAAGACATGTCCCAAAGGATCACTGCCCTGGAAACAGAAGCGGCGCGACTACCAGAGCTAAGGGTAGCCCTCGCTAGAGAGGAATCATCCTACCAAGGCCTCCTGGCCAGGCGCGATGAGCAGGCCAGGCTCATCGGTGCCCTGGAGGAGAAGCTGGCCCGCCTCGCCCTGCTGGAAAGGTCCCAGGCAGACAAGGAGAGGACGTGGGCCACGGCCGCAGAGGACAAAGGTATCTACGATGAGCTGGCCCTAGCCTTTGGCAAGAACGGCATCCAGGCCTTCATCATCGAAAATGCCCTCCCGGAGCTGGAGGAGGAGGCCAACCGCATCCTGCATCGCATGACCGACAACCGCATGTCCGTAAGGATCGAGACCCAGCGCCTCACCCAGCGCAGGGAGACCCGGGAGACCCTGGACATACGCGTCTCCGACGAGCTGGGCACTCGCAGCTTCGAGATGTTCAGCGGCGGCGAGGCCTTCCGCATCAGCTTCGCCCTCAGGATCGCCCTCTCCGGGCTCCTGGCCCGCCGCGCAGGTGCCCCCCTTCCCACCCTCTTCATCGACGAGGGCTTCGGCACCCAGGATGCAGAGGGCCGAGAGAGGCTCGTCGAGGCCATCAACGCCATCCAGGACGACTTCCAGCTCATCATCGTCATCACCCACATCGAGGAGCTGAAGGAGATGTTCCCCGTCAGGATCGAGGTCTCCAAGACCCCCCACGGCTCCACCTTCTGGCTAACCTAGCGCGCCCTCAACCAAAGCCCACCAATTCCTCTCCCCCCCGATGGGGGAGAGTTAGAGTGGGGGTGAAGCCTACAGTAAGCCAGCCTGCCTCATCCGCACAACCGGCCCGCCGCCTCACAACTACCATGCTCACAAAATAGCCGTTCGTCCTGAGAGCTTGTGAGTTTATGTCATTGCGAGCGGCGCTTCGCCGCGTGGCAATCTGGGGCCGGGTGCCCTGGCCCCATTCCCGCATTTCCTCACAAGCTCTGAGCACGGTCGAAGGGCCCGTCGAAGGATGAGCGGCCTATCAAACCCGCTCGTGGTGAGCCCAATTTACCCTGAGCCCCGTCGAAGGGAACCACCAGTCCGCAGAAGCGCATTTTCATGCGGGGGTAGCCAAGCCATCTTCATGAAAACCTCACACGCTAGCTTTGCACGAAAACAATTCGGTCATTGCGAGAAGCACCGACTTGTCGGGGCGACGTGGCAATCTCTTTCAAAATGCCAAGCTAGATTGCCACGCTTTCAAAATTAGGACTAAGGTGTGCTGTTATCATTGTGGCAAATATGGTATCATTGTCGCCAAGGAGGCTCCCATGATCCGCACACAGGTTCAGCTTTCCGAATCTCAGATGCAGCAGCTGAAAGACCTTGCCAGACGGCGAGGGGTCCCCGTCGCTGCACTCATCAGGGAAGGTGCCGACCTGGTCATCCGTAGCAGCGGCACCGTTGACGAGGGGCAGAGGAGACGCCGAGCCGCGGCGGCCGCAGGGAGGTTTCACTCGGGCCACAAGGATTTGGCCGCAGCTCATGATCGTCACCTGGGGGAGGTATTGGGGAAATGAGCGTCTTCGTCGACACCTCAGCACTGCTGGCCGTCCTCGACGCCGACGATGATTTTCATCCTCCGGCTCGTCGAATCTGGGTAGACCTGCTCCAGCGCGCCGAGGACCTCTTTTGTACCAGCTACGTCCTGGTGGAGTGTTTTGCCCTGGTTCAAAATCGGCTTGGTATAGCAGCGGTCCGTATTCTGGTGGAAGACGTTCTGCCGGTCATTCGCGTCCACTGGGTAGCCCCCGAAGAGCACCAGGCGGGGGTTAGCGCGCTGCTGACCGCTGGCCGTCGGGATTTGAGCCTCGTGGACTGCGTGAGTTTCGGCAGTATGCGGCGACTAGGCGTGCCCGATGCCTTCGCCTTCGATCAGGACTTCGTGGAACAGGGGTTCCGACTGCTTGAGTAAAACAGGAAGGCACTCCTCTGTGCAAAGGGAGTAAGCCTGGTCGACGATGTGGGCCTAGAAGGGCCTATCCTCAGGATGGACAGCGAAGTCCTCAACGCCTGCGGGCGACCCGTCATCGGTCCCTGCTCATTACCGTATTACCCGTATTTCGACCCCTACCCTAAGCTCACCCCAGACTCGGTCCGCTGTGATGGCGGGCAGCCGAAGTCGGAGGCCCAAAGCTAGGCAGGCCCGGTCTCCCAATGAGAGTCCCAGCCCATTGGTTGCGGGCCACAGCTTTGCCGAGGCCTCGGCATCTTCAGCGGTAAAGGGAAGGATGGTTACCCCCAAGGCCTTTAAGTCTGCAGTAAGTCCTTCCACCCCCAAGCCACGGGCCACGCTTCTCTGCATCACCTCGGCAAGGTTGACGCTGGACAGGGCTGCCTGCTCCAGGCGGGCCTCTACATCATGACCCCCAGGCTCACCATGGAGCGCGGCTAAGAGCGCAGAGGCATCCAGGACGACTTGGGGTCCCTCGGTCATGCCTCTTCTTCCCGTTTGAATTCAGCGCGCCTCTCCGCTATCAGTTCCTCGACCAAGCTTACACCTCGAGGAACCTTCCCGAAGCGGACCTTGAGGCGGGCCAGGATATGCTCCCGCTTCTCCAGCACCAAGCGCTCCTCTTCCACGCGTGCAGTCAGCATGTCCCCCGGTTGGAGGTCAAGGGCCTTTCTGATAGGTGCCGGTATCACAAGGCGCCCCTGCGGCCCGATGCGAACTTCGGTCTCGTTGCGGCGTGCCATAGCACCACTATTGTGGCACAAATCTCATCAATGCGCCACCCTCCCCTTTCCCCTCCCTCAACCCCAGCCCTATCATTCTAATTAGGCTACCCCATACACCAAGGCGCTTTTGGTAGGGGGTTACAAGGGGGCATTAGCCCCCTTGACGGGGGTCTAGGGGTGTCCCCCAGGTTCTTTTTTCTCCCCCGCTCCCTTGCTAAGGGAGCGGGGGATACAGGGGGTGAGGGTTTTGAGATAATCCCTGATGAGGCTGTCCCAAACACCCGGAGAAGACATCATGCCCGCAGAAGCTAGAAGGCGGAGACTCCACCCCGCCCAGGAAAACAATCAAACTTCTCATGGGCTTGTTCGCCCATTCCAGATTGCTGGCCCCAGAAAAATCCTGCAAATCAATCACCCTCCAGAGGAGAACAATCAAAAGCCGCTATGAAAACCTGCCGCAAAAGTGATAAGATTCACTATATCTAGTGTTGTCAGCGGAAGTGCAGGAGGAACATAACGTGCAGCTAAGGATACCAGGCCCCACCCCATTAGCACAGGAAGTCATGGAGGCCATGAACAGGCAGATGATCAACCATCGCGGCCCCGAGTTCCGGGCGCTCATCACCAGGATAACAGACCGCCTCAAGGAGTTCTTTCAAACCAAAAACGACCTCCTGATCCTCACGGCTTCAGGCACCGGCGCTATGGAAGCAGCCGTAGCCAATGCCCTCTCGCCCGGCGACAAGGTCCTCTGCGTTTCTATAGGCGAGTTCGGCGAGCGCTTCATAGAGATCGCCACCACATATGGGGCCAACGTCATCAAGCTCACCTTCCCCCAGGGGAAGCCTGCCGACCCCCAGGCCATTCGCGACTCCCTCCGCAAGGACGACCAAATCAAAGCCGTCCTGGTCACCCACAACGAGACCTCCACCGGCGTCACCAACGACCTGGAAAGGATAAGCCAGGCGGTAAAGGAGTACGACAAGCTGCTCATCGTGGACGGCATCAGCAGCGTCGGGTCCATACCTCTCTACACTGACAAGTGGCACTGCGACATAGTTCTCAGCGGCTCCCAAAAGGGCTGGATGGCCCCACCAGGACTCGCCTTCGTTAGCATCAACGAAAGAGGTTGGCAGGCCGTAAAAGAGGCCAAGATGCCCAGATTCTACTTCGACCTCACCAGGGCCAAAAGGAGCCTGGAGCGAGGCGAGACGCCCTTCACCCCCGCCGTTTCGGTCCTCTACGGACTGGAGGCCGGCCTGGAAAAGCTGTCCAACGAGGGCATCGAGAATGTCTGGGCACGCCACGCTCGGGTATCCAAGCGGGCGAGAGAGGGTGTCAAGGCTCTAGGCCTCTCCCTTCTGGCCGATGAATCAGTGGCCTCTAACACAGTAACGGCAGTCTTCCCCCCACCGGGAGTTGCCGCAAATGACCTGCTCAGGGTGCTAAGGGAAGACTACCAGGTCATCCTGGCAGGAGGCCAGGGCTCTCTCTCCGGCAAGATCTTTCGTATCGGGCATCTGGGACTTGTAGAGGAGAAGGACATTGACGAGGTCATGTCCGCTCTGCGTGGTGCCCTTTCCAAGCTAGGCTATGCCCTTCCCGCTGCGGCTGTGAAAGCAAAATCATGAAAGTACTGGTTACAGACCCTCTGGCCGAAGACGGTCTGCGGCTCATCCGAGAAACAGCCCAGGTCGATGTGAAGCTGGGCCTCAAGCCCGAGGAGCTGGAAAGGCTCATAGGCGATTACGAAGCCCTCCTGGTAAGGAGCGAGACCAGGGTTACTCGAAGGATCATCGAAGCCGGAGCCAGGCTTCAGGTCATAGGGCGAGCGGGCGTCGGCGTCGACAATATCGATCTGGACGCCGCTACGGAACGCGGCATCGTAGTGGTGAACGCCCCTACCTCCAATACGCTGGCCGCCGCTGAGCACACCATCGCTCTAATGATGGCCCTGGCTCGTAACCTCCCCCAGGCCCACGTTAGCCTGAAGTCGGGCGAATGGCGGCGAGCCGAGTTCATGGGCATCGAGCTGCGAAACAAGGTCCTGGGAATTATCGGACTGGGTCGCGTGGGCTCCGAGGTAGCGCGAAGGGCCCGAGGGCTGGAGATGAAGCTCATAGGCTTCGACCCCTTCGTCTCACCTACATATGCGCAGAATCTGGGTGTTGAGCTTGTGCCCACGGAGGAAATACTGAAGCGATCCGACTTCATCACCGTCCATACTCCCCTGGGTGACACCACCAGGAACCTTATCGGGGAAAGAGAGCTCTCTTTAGTAAAAAAGGGATGCCGGATCATTAACGTGGCTCGCGGTGGGATCATCGACGAGGAGGCCCTCTACCGGGCCGTGGAGGAGGGAAGAGTCGCTGGGGCGGCGATAGACGTCTTCACCAGGGAGCCTGCCAAGGACAACATCCTCCTCAAAAGCCCGAAAATCATAGTGACCCCCCACCTGGGAGCCTCCACCGCCGAGGCACAGGCCACAGCCTCTCTGGAAGTCGCCGAGCAGGTGCTGGCTGTTCTGGAGGGCAAATCGCCGCGGTATGCAGTAAACGCACCTCTGGTTGTTCCAGAAGTCCTAGCCGTCCTTTCACCATTCGTAGAGGTCGGAAACCTCCTGGGGAAGCTCCTACCGCAACTGGTTGAGGGGCAGATGTCTGCCATCACCCTCCGCTATCACGGAGAGATAGCCAACGTAGACACCTCTATCCTCAGGGCATCGGTCATCCGAGGACTGCTCGCCTCGGCCTCCGAGGAACGGATTAACCTGGTGAATGCTCATCTGGTAGCCGCCCAAAGGGGCCTTGTCATTCGTGAGGAGAAAAGCCCCTCTCCTGAGACCTATCCGAACCTCCTGAGCGCAGAGGTGGCTAGTAGCGGCGGTTCAACCCTGCTTGCCGGCACCAGTGTCAGGGGCCAGGTTCACCTAGTCCGACTGAACAACTACTGGATAGACATAGAACCCACCGAAGGGTGGCTCCTGTTTATCGACCACCACGATCAGCCTGGAATGATCGGCCGGGTTGGCACTATCACAGGAAATGCAAACGTCAACATCAGCTTCATGGAGGTGGGTAGGCAGGAGGCCCGCGGCCCCGCAACCATGATCCTGGGCCTGGACGATCCCCTGCCCGAGCCTGTGCGCCAGGAGATCCTCAGAATCCCCGGCATAAAGACCGCCCGCCTGGTCAAACTGTAA
>Ga0137829_11965280_pt1 | contig 12238 bp, 2 predicted proteins | sample OV2TP2_FD_97737 | JGI IMG/M metagenome (GOLD analysis project Ga0137829, IMG submission 97737) | reverse complement strand
GTCCAATGCCCCTATATCGGAACGGATAAAAAATGAAATAACGGCAAAATTACAGATTCAGCAGCAGTTAACCCCGGAGCAATGGGGCGATTTATTAAAAAAGCTTCCGGAAACATCGCTTCGGATAGTTTCTTCCGTTTTGCATGAATTGGATCGAAGTCAAGGCCTGACGGAACAGGAAAAAACATTTCTTCATTATTGCGATATGACTCTGATGTCACAAGATGGCTATAAGCAGGCGGAAAAATATAGTCAAGCCGATAGTCAGGGAGTAAGGCGCGAGCAAAGGTTGCTTTCCGGTGAAACGGTGGCGTGGGAGTCTGAAAAAGTCTTTTCGACATCGGCGTGGAAGGAGGGTGTTTTAACACAGGAGGTAAGAGATACGATAAGCAATTCAGCGGTAAATCGATTTGAACCGATTTCCACCCGTTTGCAGGTTGAATTGAGCCGGACGCCGGAAACCCCCGAAGAGGATCAGCGTCTCAATGACCTAAAAGCCTTTAAACAGGCCGTGGATCAGATGAACGCCGACCCCACGAAAACATCCATTCAAAAGGCCAAAGAGAGCTATAAAAAAGTCGGCCATACGCTGGATACGCGTACCCAAAGCGCCATTGAGCATCATTTGGGTTTAATGGCCCTTTCCACTGTGGAAGATCCTGTTTCGAAGGACAGTAAAAATGAAACACGCGCCAACGTGACCTTGGATTTTCTTTCAAGCGCGACCACCTTACACATCACCGAGTTTTTAAACACACCGCAAGGGCCCGATCTCTTAAAAGAAGCCTTGAATTACGGCACGCCTAACGATACGGTCCGTTACGGTCAGAAGTTGGACGTGATGAATCAATTAATGAGATTGGGAAAAATGGACACGGAAGCTTACGCGAAGGAAGCCGAAAAACAGGAATTTCTCACACTTGCCAGAGAGATGCGGGATAAAGGAGAGATAACTTCCTTTGTTGATTCACTGGAAAGTATGACTTCCGACGATCTCGCGAAAGTCAAAATTAAACGGGAAAACAGCCTTTATGATGATGCCAAAGATAAAATTACGGAAGGAAGAGAGGAAGGTATATGGGAAACCTTAACTCCGGAAAAGCAACACGAGATCGAAACCTTAGAAAAAATAGTGGAAGATAAAAAGACATTTTTGGAGTTATCACCTGAAAGTCAACTTCAACTCAAAACCCTGGCTTTAACCAAGGCCAAACAGGCCATCACCAGCCAATTGGGCGTCATGACCGAGGCCATGGAACGCGAAGTGGCCCGAGACGATCATCTGAGATTCAAAGGAACAAAGATCGCGGATTCCGAGGCTTTTGTTTTAAACGAATTGCAGATCGCTCTCGCGGAGCGGATGGGGCAGGAAACATCCAACACCGAAGCGCTGTCTCTCTTTACCCGCGCCGCCGTGATGCAGCAGAGAATGGGTTATGAGGGGCCTTCTCAAGAGAACTTTGCCGCGTTCAAAAAGGAAGCGGCCGTGTTTTTGAAGGAGAACAATGTACAGCAAACGAAAGTGGATTCCGCGACGACTATGAATAGCCTTTTGGAGAGGCTCTTAACGACCCCTGAGATCGGCACGAAAGACTCGGGATTCTTGTCCGTGTATGGAACCTCGGTGAGAACAGGGCAAAGCATCCCGCGAGTGAATACGGGGTTAGTTCATAATCTTAACACTGCTTTGAAAGCCTTTAGTGATGCATCGGGAGCGCAAGCAGAAACGGATTTAAGGAAAGCGCTACATGCTCAAGGATTGCTTGCCACTCCCCTTACCGATACGACAGAAGGCGGTATACGGGCCCGTGAAAGCCATGTGTATCGTGAGGTCACCAAAAGAGCGGGAGAAGCGTTTCTGAAGTCTGAGGCGATACTGACATCTGAAGTCCCTTCCGGGGATTTCTCAACCATGCTGACGACGATGGATTTGACGACGGCGGCGGACCAGCATCATTTTTTGTTAAGTCTCAAAGGAAAACCAGAGAGTCTGATTCGTGACGAATTAAACAAAAAAGGAATTAAAAATGACACGGATCAGAAAAAGTTTTTTGAGTATTACAAAACGTATGACGCGGGAAGAGATCGGGATCAAACAGCAACACAGTTTTTTAGAGAATACCCAGAAATCACGCCCGATAATGTGGAGACAGTTAAAACCGAATTTAAAAAGCGGTTAACGCGTCTAAACCTTCCTGAGGACAAAATAAAAACTATTTTAGGGGAGTTTGATCAAACGATCAGTAAGCAAATCAACGAAGCAAAAGAGGGGTTGGCTCTTATTGAAGCCCGTCTTACGAAGAAAGACGTTCCGTTTGATCCTGAGAAAGATCTCGAAAAAGACGGGCCATTTGATACAACGTATCCCGGTATAAGAACAGCTTTAATCGCTCTCAATCAGCCGGTAGTCCATAGCGATGGTCTCGCGCTGTCAATAGATGAGCGTACAACTAGACTGAAAAAGGCGATCGAGGGGCTGAAATTGGATCCCGAGAAGGAGCCGTCTAAGTCCTTTATGACAGAGTATCTAAAGGCGGCATCCTCTCAAAAATCCATTACGCTCGATCAATTGGTAGAACTTGATCACCGTCCGGAATCGCGGACAGACAATACCGCGCCAACAACCCCTCAAGCCGTTCAGACGCGGAACTTTTTCTCCACCGCGTTTCAGTTCGTGAAAACACAAACCGATCGGCAGAAACTCGTTGGAATCGGAGGCGGAAACTATAACGAGACCACATCTCAGTATACGAAGGAAGGCGGTATCCATGAAGTCAACGGGACATTGCGGTTTAAAAAAGGCGAATTAGAAAAGCTCAAGGAGATTATTCTCAATCAGGGCCTTTCAGCGGCGCTGCGAGCCGTGGAAACCTATAAAAAAGACGATCCGAAATCGTATTTACGCCTGCTTACGGCTTTGTCCGCGCAATGGGGCGAACTTACGGGAAAAGAGATCGAGGAGCAAAAAAGTGGAAAAATAGCCGAGGTTCCGGAAGAACAGGTTCAGGCACGAAAAGATACGCAAGCATTAAAGGATCTCATGGAGTGGTTCGCCCGCAATGAAACACAGGATTTTATGCCGGTTTTTAACAACCCTAAACTGTTTGAAACGGCGGTGGTCAATCATCCCAATGAAGATAATGTTAATAAACTGTTTATGAAACAACTGGAAACGTTTTCGCCGGAGGCAGACTCGCGAAACCCCAGACGATTTGACATCGACCGGGATGGACACGATACGTTAGGCCGGGCGCTTTTAAAGGAAAAAGCCGCGATTTTAGGATCGTTTGGCTATAATTTCCATGCGTTGGAATCCAAATTTTTTGGAGCTTCCGATTCTGTGAATCTGGACCTTGATAACAACATCGCGTCCCTTCGCAACGTGATGACTGAGTCGGATGTTCAAAGCGGAACGGCAGGACATATCAAAAAATTTCATGAAAAACTCATCAATCGGCATAACAGCGGTTACGCCAAGATTTTAAGCCACGCGCGGACCGCGTTTAACAAAGGCTGCGGTGAGCCGCCTCAACCCTATCAAGCGGAACTCAAAAATATCTGCGGCGTGGTGTTCGCCCATCAAAGTGAACTGAGAGATATGGGTATTTCACAAGAGGACATCTCCCGATTGTCCGATCCCAGCGGTCCTAAAGAAAAACAACTGTTAAATCTGATTCATCTTCTGGAAAAGATGGAAAAAGGGACGGAGGGTCATGGAGGCATTCAAAAATTATCCCACGTGAGAGCCTTTCTTCCGGCTGTTCAAAATGCCCGAAAGTTTTTGACAGGGCTTGTTCTTCACGATCTCGCTTTCCAAAAGATCGATCCGAAAACAGTGAAGCCGGAACAGAAGGATCTATTGAAAAAAGCGATCGCCAATCTGCCGGAACTCTTTGAGAATCCGCCTTATTCAATGGCCGACGCGTTTAAGGATCACGTGGATGATCCCGTTGTGATGCGGAATCTGGCGAACGTGATGCGACAGTATGGGCCCTCTGAACCGGAAAAACGTGCCGATATCACCGCCACGCTTTTGGAAAAAGCCAGTATTTCGCGTCTTTCTGAAGAAAATCTGAGTCACATTCTTTCCCTCTTTCCGGATGAAACCGTGGCCCGTTTATTGGAAAAAAGCCCTCCTATCGAAGAAGGGCAGGTCAAAATCCTGAATGCCATTCATAAGTATCAGAGTCCGGAAGCGGCGATCCGGTTGTTGGGAGAAGCTCTTACGGATCCCAAACAGGAGTTGTGGAAAGAGGTAGAGTTTGTGAATAACGCTGTTCAAAATCAGGATATCGATACTCTGGCCGGAATCTATAGCAAATTGCGAAGCGATCGCGCCCAGTTTAGCTTTTTGGGTTATTTGCGCGGAATAGAAAAAGATAAAAATATCCAGGATTTTGTACAAAACATTGAAAAACGGGCCGGACAATTGCGCGCGACTTCCGAGGTCGTTGTGTCATTGAGCGGCGATTATCAGGCATTAACTTCGCTTGAAGAGAAATGGCCGTATATTTCTGTTCCTCCTGAAGAAGACGATATTCAGAAGATGACGGACTTTTTGAAAGGCTTAAGCCATGAGGAAATAGGCATGCTTTCAAAATTAAGCGCGAGGCCTTTAGCGGATCTTCACGCGGTACTTCCTCATTTGCCGATGGAGGTAAGAAGAAAAATAGGTATACTGCCCATGGGGCCTTCGGAGGAGGATAAAAATCAGAGCGTTACCTTGCTCGCGAATCGATCGGATTGGGAGGACCCGAATAACCAGGTTGCGATCCTTAAAGGCTTAAAGGCCTTTTCAGCCGATACACTTCCTTTAGGGGCGCAGGATTTTTTAAAAGAGCTTTTTCAGAAGTATCGAACCAATCCTCAAGCTATGGACGTCCGCGTGGTTGGCGGCGTTTTGAACACTGCCCATCTGCTTTCGGAAACCGATCGGGAAACTACCCTAAACACCCCGGTTGAAACGTTTATCATCACACAGGATACGCCAACGGAAGAAGGCTTAAAAATGTTGGATTTGCTGTCGTATCGTAATACCCCAAAAGAATTTGCTCAGATACTGAACCGAATTTTAAAAGACGCTCCTCAAAATCTGGAAAAGCTGTTACCGCGGTTTTTAGTGGACTCCACCCACCGCGGCGCGTTGGCGAAAGCTGTTTTGGCCGATCCTTCTTTTGGATCCGCCTTGGCGCAAGCCATTCGAAAAGAAGAAATAAAACCTGATATCACCGATGTCACTACCTTGCCCTTTTTAACCTCCACGGATATGCCGGTCGCGTTTCGAAGAGAATTGGCTGAAGTCGAGAACTCGTCTCCTTTAGATTCAGCTAATTTAAATCTCTTGAAAGCGAGACATCTGATGACGGATAAAGGCAACTGGTCAGGGCATATCCGGTCCGAAGGCGCTCTGAGAAAAGAATTGGAAGCGGCTGGGATTAAGGGAAAGAGCATGGAAGACATTGTGAACGCGTGGAAAGAGGATTGGAACGCGTTCGCGAGTCAAAAGCCGAACCTCGCCGCGGCCAACGTGATGGCGAATCCTGCTTTATTTCAAACCCTTTCCGTTGATAAAACCACGGGCAAACCGTTACTTTCCGTATTAAAAGCAGCGTCCAGAGAAGGACGAATCCGAGACTTTAAACCGTTTAGTGACAGTCAAGTAGGAAATATTAAAACGATTCTCACAACCCAGGAAAATCTCGACATGTTAACCAATGAAGACGCAACAGTCGAAACACCCCAATGGCTTATGGATACACTGAATCTGATGGATGAACGGCCGGTATCCATGGCGGAAACTCTAGGGACTATACTGCGACACACGGATGAGAATGGAAAAGAGCGCGTTCTTAATCGCCTATTCTCTGATCCGCGATTTATGGCCCATACGTCCGATCGGCAGAGCTTTTTAAGCCGGTTTGTTCCGGCGTTATCCCGTCAGAAGGATATGGAAAATGTTTTTGTGAATAGGCTTAATGACGAATCGCGGGGAACGGCGGTGACAGAGCACTCTTTTACGGAGACACTTTCTAAGAACATTCAAAACGATCCGACACTGTTTCGTCATCTTCAAAATGTTTTGAGTAAACTGAAATCAGACGGCTATAGTGATGATCAAGGAAATGTCCTCAAAGAGGTATCGGATCAGGAATGGCAGGGTTTAGATACGCATTTTAAGAACACAGGAATCTCTCCAGAGCTCCGAAGACATATTTTCACGATGCTTCGTCAAAAAAACCCTTTCAGTTTAGACAGTTTGAGTCAATCTCTGGTTCGAGATAAAGCCAACCGCGCGTTTAATGCCTTGCAAAATTTAGGTTATATCGATGCTTTAGGCTATCCCACGCGGCAAATTAACGTGGATGTGGATATGAGGGAATGGAAGGAAGTCACTCATGCCCTATGGCGTGGAGTGCCGGATGAACAAAGGCCAACGGAAGCGGATCGGAATGCCATTCTGTCTCTATTTAAAGAGGTCAAACCCCATGGCATTGCCAAGGATGTGAAAGCGCGTCTTGGAAAAGAAGTTTTAGAGAAGGGGTGGGGTAAAGAGGATTTAAAGGGTTCCACCTTGATACGGATCATGTCTGAAACAGGACAGCTTCCAACGGGAGGTCTCGCGGATTATGAGAGTAATCTTGAGAAGGATTTTCCTGCTTCAGAACTAACTAACATAGCTTATACGAAACCCGACCTCTTCCGGGAATTGCTGAAAGACAAAACGTTTGAGTCGCTGATAGCCGATGAAATAGGAAAAAACACAGAGACGGCGAAAGCGCTCAAAAAAGCCGTAAAGGATAATCTGACAGTGATGGCGCTTCCGGAACTTAAAACGTTGAGTGAAGGGATAGAGGATCTTTTAGGCGCGGACAAGGATCTGGGCAAGGCTGTGGAAAATGCCTTAAAGCGGCTGGAAACCGAACCGGAGCCCGAAACCACTGTTAACACCACTGTTTCCGAGGCAATGGACGAATTGCGCAAACCTGAAGCCGAGCGTAATTTCTTGAATCTGGACAGCGTGTTGGGCGAAGCTTACACGAATAGCGAAAATCGAGCCGCTTTGTTTCAACAGTTGGCCAATGAGTTTAAGAACAATAAGGGACAGAATTGGGATTCCTCTATTATGCAAGCTCTTTTGGTGGTCAAACACGGCGAATCCCGCTCCCGGTTCGATAAACTGATGGCCGCTTTGGATGAAAATCAGCTCAAAAAGCCCTATGATTTTGGAAAAGAAGTCCGGGATGTGTCCATGCGGGATGTGGAAGAAGACATGGCTAAAGCGGTCGTGGTAAAGACCTTGTATACGGATCTAGCTACAACACTTTCTAAAAAACCCGATCCGAAGCAAGTGGATAGTCTACTAAAGTATATCAACGCGCTGGCCCCGCATTTGCCAGAATCAACACGGAATTATCAACTCGCGATGCTCCAAAAGGCGTTTATACAGGCCTTTGAATTTAATGATTTGAGTTCAAGAGCCACATATGGGACAAAAGAATATAACAAACAGAAAGCGGAATGGCAGACAGCCCGAAACGCGTTTCTCGATCAGCTGGTTGTATCCGAACATCTCGATCCGGATCTCAAACAAAAAATGATCGAAATCTTTATGAAGCAAAATGAAGGCGCGGATCGTATTGACGTGTTAAAGCATCTTCGGGATAAAAACGCGGACTTTTCCAAAGAACTGAGCCGAATGGGGGATAAGGCGTCCGAAATGGATAGGCAGGTGTTGGAAAGAAAGGCAGGCCAAACTAGAGACATACAAACGAAAGCTCTCGCGGATGCCTTAAAACATAATCTGGACGCGTTTCAAAGCTATCATCCCATAACGGGACACATCTCTGAAGAACGGCAAGTTCTGATAGGATTTTTTAGGGAATTTCTGGAAATGAATGACGAACAGCTCCATAAAAATCTGGAACAGTTGTATCACTTTATCGAACAATTTTCGGAAGGCGAACAGCGGCATTTTGTGATGCGTAATCTGCTTGACGCGATGGAGGGTAAAGAACCTCGTTTGAAAGAAGGAAAAGAAGTCGAGCTGATCACAGTTCAAAGGGAAATCAGGGGGTATACATTTTGGGAAAAGGAGCTTCCGCTTCAACATCCTAACGCGGAAACGATTCTTCAGGGCATGCTGAAATCCGGTCTTGAAAGAGCGGAAAACGGCGATAATAAGCGTTTGAAATTCCTTTTTTCTGAACTCCATCACGCCAGTTTTGAAGGCGGCGATGTAAAGAAACGCTTTGAGAGCATTCGAAAAATAGTTTTGGATCATATTCCTTCCGTGATCGATCGGATGGATGAAGAAGCAGAAAATCAATTAAAAGCTGCGTGTGATGACAATGAGGCTATTTTTGAGAACGTGAAAGCGTTTTTAGAAAATAAAGATATCCTTCAAGATGGAATTATCCATGCTGCTGCCAATCGGGACTCTCTGAATGATCCGGATCTGGACGCAGTTATAGATGCGTTAGCGGCTACACAAGAGGAAAAGAACGCAATCAAAGATAAGCTATGGAAAGCGTTGCAACAAATTCAAGAAAAGCAAAAGAACCAGCAAACCGTGTTAATCAACGCGATAAAGGAGTCAGATCCCAATTTGCTTTCTCATACGGGAAGAGTGGAAGACCAGCTGCTGTTGAATGAGCAGATTAAGGCCAATCCGGTAGTGAGCGGCAATTTGGAACACATCCTCTTTACGTCGGCTCTGGAGGATCTGTCCAACCCTGTCAATCAGCATGTTATCCATGATTTTCTTGCGGCTTCACCGGAAAAAATGGTGAACGCGGCCCAGCAATTGGAGCCTGATCAGCGCCATGCTCTGGCCAAACAGCTTTTGAGTGATGAACACGGATCGTCACTTCAAAGCGGCTTACGATCGAAGCTGGAAACGATGATTCAGACGATCGCGAGTCAGGAACCTGGAAATCGATTTTTGATCGACTGTTACGCGCAAAACCCTGCTTTTGTGAGTTCTGTGATTGAACAGGATAGTAAAATTGATGAAAAAGTCAAAAAGGTATTTCAAGAATTGAACGAGATACGATCCAATGTGATGAGAACGGCTCAACTTTTAAAAGGACAGAACGCCGCGGAAGCGTTATGGAAGCAAATGGAGGAGAAAAATATCGCCATTGACGGCATGGCGCTGGCTCTTCAAAGTTTGCAACTGAACGGAGAAGTTGATAAAGAGACAGTCGACGCGTTTGGCCGGATTGTACAACGTGAAAAGGGGACGGTGCTGGCGCAAGCGGTTGGAGGAGAGGTAGAAGAAGTCATTATTGAAGGTAACGAACAAGAAAAATGGCAGGGGGAAACAACCGTTCAACAGGGACTGACCTTTTTAAAAGAGTGGGGACATATTCCTGACGATACCATGCCGGAGGGGTTGGATAAGGCCAAAGCGTTTGTGAGAACAATAAAGGATGATTTGAACAAGGTGAATTTCGCGGATATGTTTGAAGTGGGTTTCCTTTTTACCAACACAGAGGACGGATCGTTTAATGAAACAAGCGCGCGTAATGTTATAAAAAACGCGAACCCGGATGCTTCGGACGATGAGAGTGACGCTTTGGTTAAACAGATGAAAATCGCGGGAAGTTTACACGTAATCGTAACGACTACAAAAAAAGCCGCCTTTATTCAAGGCCTTACCCAGCTCATGTCTGTTTCCAAGGAGGACATGCTGGTGTTGGAAACGTTTCTGAAAGCCGACCCGAAACGGGAAGAAGCGCTTCGGGCGGGTATAAAAACCCATTATCAACGGGAGTTGCCAGAAGGCAGTGTTACGGTCTTTTTAGGCAGGTTAAACGCGACGGAAGATCTGCAATGGGTGCCAACGCAAAACGAATTGTCCGGCCAGGAATTAACGAACGTAAAATCAGCCTATGACCATTTCAATAAAAATTCCGGAAATCCGGGCTATCACAATTTGCCTCTCTTTTTGAAAGCATTATCGGAAAATCTGACGCCCGCCTCTCACCATCATATGAGTCCAGTGTAAGAAAGTGACATGTTGAGGTTGTCGCGATAAGGGGGGGTATGTATAATTAAACAACTTAAAAAATCCAAAGCAATAACGGAGGAATAATAATATGCGTAATTTACCATTCATTTCCACGGCGTTTTCTTTCTTTTTAATGAGCAGTCTTACGTTCCATGAGCCCATTTTCGCGGCTCCGGACTCATTCCAGATTGACGCTGTCCATTCGCATGTGGGATTTGATATTAAACACATGGTGATCACCAAAGTTCGTGGAAATTTTGATTCGTATAGCGGCAGTATCCTATGGGATGATGAGAACCTTACCCATTCGGTTATTGAAGGAACGGTGGAAACCCAAAGCATCAATACCAGAAATGAAAAACGGGACACTCATTTAAGAAGCGGCGATTTTTTTAAAACAGAGACATTCCCTGTGATGACATTTAAAAGCGCGACCATTCAAAAAAACAATAAAACAGGGGACTATCGTGTTACAGGCACGTTAACCATTAAAGGCGTTTCCAAAGACATTAGCTTCCCTTTGCTTGTTACGGATACCATTCAAGATGGTTATGGATATATCCGCAAAGGATTTTCGGCTCAGTTGAGCGTTAATCGGTTTGACTACGATATGAAATGGAATAAAAAGCTGGACAACGGCGGTCTGGTCGTCGGTGAAAAAGTGACTATTTATCTGGATATTGAAGCCATCAAAAAAAGTGAAAATAAGTCCACTGAAACAAAAGCGATGGAAAAAAAATCCTGACTTCTTATGGAAAAAACCCCTTTTATCTGGAAGAATGGCCAGTGGATAGCATGGGAAGAAGCAACAACCCATGTTCTAACCCATACTCTTCATTATGGAACAGGGGTATTTGAAGGTATCCGCGCATATGAAACCGAAAAGGGTTCTGCTATTTTTAAAGCGAGAGATCATTTTGAAAGACTGCTCCATTCGGCTCGAATTTATGAAATAAAACTGTCTTATACGGTTGACGATCTCATCCTTGCCGCCAAAGATCTTTTGCGAAAAAATGGTCTTTCTTCCTGTTATATTCGTCCTCTGGTGTATTATGGCTTTCGCGAAATGGGGCTTAACCCTGGAAAAAATCCTGTGGAAGTCATTATCGCGGCATGGAAATGGGGAACCTATTTAGGTGAAGAAGGATTAAAACATGGTGTCCGCTGTAAAATAAGTTCATGGACCCGTATTGACGGGCGAATGCTTCCAACTATGGCGAAGTGTTGCGCCAATTATGCCAACTCTGCCTTAGCCAAATTGGAAGCCTTGAACTGCGGTTATGACGAGGCCATTCTTCTGAATCTTAAAGGAACAATTGCGGAAGGTCCCGGTGAAAATATCATTCTTGTTAAGGATGGAAAACTGTGTACGCCCCCTCTTTCCGATCAGATTCTTTTTGGAATTACCTGCCAATCCGCCATCCAAATCGCGAAAGATCTAGGCTATGAGGTGGAATTCCGTTCCATTACCCGGGAAGAATTATTTCTGGCGGATGAACTGTTTTTCACAGGCACCGCGGCGGAAATTACTCCTATTCGAGAAATTGACGGCCGAGTGATCGGATCGGGAACACGCGGACCGATAACGGAGCGGATTCAAAGTCAATTCTTCGCGATTGTACATGGAAAAGATAACCGCTATGCCAACTGGTTAGACTATATAGGAAATCTTCATCTGACAAAAACCTAGACCCAAAGAAGTTCTTCAGCACAGCCCCTGGCCGGTTATCCTTAGGTTTATATTTAAACACATCTTTTAGGTGCAATTTTTACATTTTTCCAACGAACATAATAATACAGTTATAAAAAATTGAGACGAAGGTGCTGACACATGAAAAGGGCTGTTTTGTTTTTGTTATTAATATACGGATCAATGGGTTCTGTATGGTCCGAAAATCTTCGAATTACTTTAACCCCCAATCCCGTTACGCAAGGAAAAAAAATCCGTTTTACTGTTGTGACTGAGATCCCTGTTCAAACGGTCTCGGTAGCGCTTCCCAATACGCCGGCCTCTCTTCAATTACAAGAAATCGATAAAAATATTTATAGCGTCAATTATGATATTCCTTTCTCGTTTCCTAAAGGGATCCATACCGCCACTGTTTTTCTAAGAACATCCAATGGTCAGCTTATTAAAACTCCGGTTCAATTTAACGTTATCACAGCCATAAATATACCCTCTGCCAAGAAAGAGTTAGATGGAGCGGATCCAAAAAAAGTCCTTTC